>OLSL01001828.1_pt1 | contig 18577 bp, 19 predicted proteins | sample 1672511 | NCBI WGS metagenome assembly OLSL01 (sample SAMEA3136694, study PRJEB25190) | human gut metagenome | biome: human gut; feature: human-associated habitat; material: faeces | place: Austria | collected 2013
TCTCGGTGATGATCTTGTTGACGCAGTGGGAAGCGGTCAGGGGCAGACGGCACTTCTCAAAGATCTTGGGGTTGCCCTTGGCGGTGTGCTCCATGCACACAATGCAGTGCTTGGCGCCCACGCACAGGTCCATGGCGCCGCCCATGCCGGGCATCTTCTTGCCGGGGATGATCCAGTTGGCCAGGTTGCCCTGGGCATCCACTTCCAGAGCGCCCAGGAAGCAGGCATCCACGTGACCGCCGCGGATCAGACCGAAGTTGGAAGCGGAGTCGATGAAACCGCCGCCGAAAGCCACAGAGGAGGGAGAACCACCGGCGTCCACCACATGGTAGGGATCATAGTTGGCGTCGCCTTCCTTGGGGGACTTACCGGCGGAGACGATACCCAGCTCAGCATGGATGATCAGCTCCACATCCTTGGGCAGATAGTTGGGGATCAGGGTAGGCAGACCGATACCCAGGTTGACAACGTCGCCGTTCTTCAGCTCTTTGGCGCAGCGCTTGGCGATAAAGCCTTTGATCTCGCTCTTTTCCATTACTTTCTTTCTCCTTCCACGATGTAGTCAACACACATACCATAGGTGTGGATATTCTCGGGCTCGATCTCGCCCACGGGAACCAGATACTCGGTCTCGGCGATAACGGTATCGGCGGCAGTGGCCATGACAACGTTGAAGTTGCGCATGGTGCCCTTGTACCAGCAGTTACCGAACTCGTCGCACTTATAGGTGCCCAGCAGGGCGAAGTCCGCATGGATGGGCTTCATCAGCAGATAGTCCTTGCCATCAACGGTCTTGCGGCCCAGGCAGAAGGGGCTCTCCTCCACCAGGGTGTCGATGCCCACGGGGGTCAGCACACCGCCGAGGCCGGCGCCGGCGGCGCGAATGCACTCAGCCAGGGTGCCCTGGGGCAGCAGATTGACCTCCAGAGTGCCCTCGGTGTGCTGCTGGCCGACCTCGGGGGTCATGCCAACGTGAGTGGCGATAACGCGCTTGACCTGATGATTGTGGATCAGCTCCGCGATACCGAAGAACTCCTCGCCCTGGGGGCCCACTGCGCGGCCCATATCGTTGGCGATTAAGGTCAGGTCCTTGGTGCCCAGAGCTACCAGCTCCTTGACGATTGCTCTGGCCTGGCCGCAGGCCAGGAAGCCGCCGCACATAATGGTGGCGCCGTTGGGGATCATAGCCGCTGCCTCTTTGGCAGTGATAACAGGTTTCTTTGCCATTTCAGTTCCTCCTTGTTATTTGTCGTTCTCCCAAAAAATAGAATCCCTTCTATTTTCTCATTTGTAATCATAGCACTATTGGCGGGAAAATACAAGAGAAGATTGGATAACTTTTTCACAAATGAACAGATTCACCGTCGAAACAGCCATACTGTACGAAATGTGAAAAACGGATATTTGGAGACACGACCAGACGGCCACCGCAACAGTGGCCGTCTGGCGTAAGGTTAAATTTTACTTCATGCCACGCTTGACCATCTCGGTCACAGCGAAGGAAGCCACGTCGTCGGCATACTTGCCGGCGCCGAAGCCGGCGTCATAGCCCAGCTCCTTGGCCAGCTCATGGGTGATACGGGGACCGCCGCAGCAAACAACGAACTTGTCGCGCAGGCCCTCGGCCTCCAGCAGCTCGATGAGGTTGGTGAGGTTCTGGATGTGGACGTCCTTCTGGGTCACGGTCTGGGACACCAGCAGCACATCGGCGTGCAGCTCCAGGGCCTTCTTGATGAACTCCTCGTTGGGAACCTGGGAGCCCAGGTTGTACGCCTCGATCATCTCGTAGCGTTCCAGGCCGTAATGACCGGCAAAGCCCTTGCGGTTCATGATGGCGTCGATGCCCACGGTGTGGGCGTCGGTACCGGTAGACGCACCCACCATAACGACCTTGCGGCCGATATGCTCGCGGATGTAGTCATTGGTGTCTTCCATGCTCATGACGTCGGACTCCACGGTGATGACGTGGATATCCTCATAGTTTACGGAGTGGACGCAGCTGCCGTAGACCACATAGAAGGTGAACTCCTTGTCCAGGGGGGTGTGGTAAGCCACATTGGGCTCGTCCAGACCCATTTTCTTGGCGATCTGACGGGCAGCCTCCTCGCCGCGTTCATCGTCCTTGATGGGCAGGGTGAAGCTGGTCTGCACCTTACCGTCGTTCATGGTGTCGCCGTAGGGCTTCAGACGGGTCAGGTCCAGGGTGGTATCGAAATCGATCTTATGGGTGTTATACAGTCCGCTGCTCATTCTGCTGCCACCTTCCCTTTCATGACTTCAACAAAGGGATTGAAGTATTTGTCGTCCTTGACCACAACACCGGCCAGGCCCTTGCCGCCGTCCTTAGGACGCTTGACATCGGCGAAGATACCCTTTTCAATGGTGGTGAACAGGCCCAGCTTCTCGATCTCCTTCAGCAGATCGGTGGCCTTGGTCAGCACCTCGTTGGCGCGGTTGCGGATGATGCCGTTCTCCTTATAGGTCAGCTCGCTGCCCAGATCCTTCATGGTGCGGAAGATATACTGCGCATTCTCGATGGACAGGGCGCGGTCGGACATGAACGGGGTGTGGATGGCCTCGGTCATCATGCCCAGCAGGCACAGCTTCTGGTTGGTCAGGATGGTCACCATGTTGAACAGGGCGTCCTGAATGTGACCGCGGAAGATGTTGCCGGTCATGAACTTCGTGGGAGGCATATACTTCAGGGGCGCGTTGGGGAAGATCTCGCGGGCCATCTGGGCCTGCGCCAGCTCGTACAGGAACGTATCCTCCACGGCGGGATCCATCTCGAACGCGTGGCCCAGACCCATCTGCTCCTCGCGCATACCGGCGGTCTTGGCAAAGGCCTCGTTGATGAACTGGGAGGCCAGCACGGTGTGGGCCGCGGTGATAGCGTCGTCGGTGGTCAGATAGTTATCCTCACCGGTGTTGATGATAACGCCGGCATAGCCGTTGATGACGCGGGAGAAATACTGGTCCACGATGGTGCGCTGCATGTTGATGTCGCGGAACAGGATGCCGTACAGCGCGTCGTTCAGCATGACGTCCAGACGCTCCAGAGCGCCCATAGCGGCGATCTCGGGCATGCACAGGCCGGAGCAGTAGTTGCACAGCCGGATATAGCGGTGCTGCTCCTCGCCTACCTCGTCCAGCGCCGCGCGCATCAGGCGGAAGTTCTCCTGGGTAGCGTAGGTACCGCCGAAACCCTCGGTGGTCGCGCCGTAAGGCACATAGTCCAGCAGGGACTGACCGGTGGTACGGATGACGGCGATGATGTCCGCGCCCTGCTTGGCACCGGCCTTGGCCTGCGTGATATCCTCGTAGATATTGCCGGTAGCCACGATGATGTACAGGTACGGGCCTTCCTTATCACCCCACGCCTTCAGGTAGCTGTTACGCTTGGCGACGTTCTTGTTGATGCGGTCCACGGTAGCGTTCACCACGGGGGTGATAGCGCCGCGAATCTCCGCGTCGGAATGGGCGGGGACCTTGCTCAGGTCCAGCTCGCCGCTGTTCACGGCATCTGCCACGCCCTGGGGATCCTTGCCGGTCTCCACCATAGCGTTGCCGATAGCCCACGCGGCACCCACGGGCAGCAGGGAGTTTGCCATCAGGTGGTCAACGACCACGTTGGGCAGAGGAACGTCCATATCGTTGACGCCATCGATACCCAGCAGACGGCAAACAGCGCGCTCCACCGTGACGGTGGTGTGCTGGTCGATAAAGTGCTGGGTGTCGTCCGCGATCTTGGCGGCGGAGGCACGGGCACGGTTGACCAGCTCAAAATTCAAGCCGAGTTTGCTTTCCATAGTTTTTCCTCTCTCTTACTTCTTGACGTGACGCTCGTTACGCAGCAGCTTGGTGGGCTCCAGATAGCGCTGCTTGGTGCCTTCGGCGACCCATGCCACGCCGGTCTTCTCCACCTTCTTCTTGCCGGTGCAGACGTCGCAGTGGCAATCCTGAACATAGTGCTCGGGCTGGGTGTAAGAGGTGATAACGCCCTCGAAGTTGCGCAGGATGACCTTGCGGGGCGTCTCGGAGATCAGGTAGTTGGGCATAACGGGGGTCTTGCCGCCGCCGCCGGGAGCGTCGACCACGAAGGTGGGGATGCAGTAGCCGGAGGTATGACCGCGCAGGGCTTCCATGATCTCGATGCCCTTGGACACGGGGGTACGGAAGTGGCTCAGACCCAGGGAAGGATCGCAGGCATAGATGTAATAGGGGCGCACACGCATCTTGACCAGACCGTGGACCAACTCCATCATCACGTGAGAGCAATCGTTCACGCCGGCCAGCAGCACGGACTGGTTACCCAGGGGGATACCGGCATCAGCCAGCATAGCGCAGGCCTTGGCGGCTTCGGGCGTGAACTCCTTGGGGGTGTTGAAGTGGGTGTTCAGCCACACGGGGTGATACTTCTTCAGCATGGCGCACAGTTCGGGAGTGATACGCTGGGGGCACACAACGGGCGTACGGGAGCCCAGACGCACGATCTCCACATGGGGGATGGCGCGCACGCGCTTGATGATGTACTCCAGGGTGTCGTCCTCGACCATCAGGGAGTCACCGCCGGACAGCAGCACGTCGCGGACCTCGGGGTGGGCGGCCACATAATCGATGCACTTGTCGATCTGCTGCATAGGCACTTCGCAGTCATTCTGACCGGCAAAACGGCGACGGGTGCAGTGACGGCAGTACATGGAACACTGGTCGGTGATCAGCAGCAGCACGCGGTCAGGATAGCGGTGGGTCAGGCCGGGGGTGGGGGAGTCGGTATCCTCGTGCAGGGGATCGGCATCCTCATAGTCGGCATACTCCAGCTCCTCAGCGCGGGGGATAGCCATCTTGCGGATGGGATCAAACGGATCGTTCAGATCGATCAGGGACAGATAGTAGGGGGTGACGGCCATGCGCAGCTTGCCCAGGGTCTTGGCAACGCCGGCTTCCTCGTCGGGGGTCAGGGTCATGTACTTTTTCAGATCTTCGATCGTCTCAGCGCGGTTGGCAACCTGCCAATGCCAGTCGTTCCACAGATTTTCAGGAACGTCAGCGAACAGACCGTTGCGAGTTTTCATGTTCGTTTCTCCTTTAATATTTTATTCATTCATCATTCCTGGGACATTTACATACGTAGGAATTGTATCGGTGCGTGAGAGAATGTATGTAGCTTTATCCATGAATAAAACAACAGTATTTTTGAGGTCGTAATATCCAACTGCTTGGGAGTCTGAGTAAAGCATGTTTCCGACTAACTCACAATGACCATTCTCCAATAATTGGAATTGCTGGTATAGGGTATATTCACCATCTGATGTGACTGCAAAATATACTTCACCATCGATAGAATTCTTGTTTCCGGAAGAAAATGTCCCTGTAAGCGGTATTTCCTGAGCTTTTTTTGCCCATGCCACAAGAAAAAATAGGTTAATACCCAAGGAAATGACCAGAAGAACAAGCAGGACAGAACTTTTTTTAATCTTTGAATTTAAGCCAAAAAATTTCATCATTAACCTACCTGCTTAGCATACTGGTTAACGCGGACAACCTTATATGTCTGCCTGCAGAAGTTATAAACTTCTGCAGGCAGACGCTCAATCAGCAATACTTCTCGTCGAACAGCTTACGCAGCTTGGGGTTCTCGCGCAGCACGTCCAGAGTGATCTGAGCGTGGTTCTTGGTATAGCCGTTGCCGATGATCATGGTAACGTCCTTGCCGATACCCTCGGCGCCCAGGGCAGCCTTGGTGAAGGAGGTAGCCATGGAGAAGAAGTACACCAGACCGTCATCGCGGACGGGCAGGATAGCGGACATCTCGCAGGACTCGATGTTCACGCAGCAGATGGACAGATCATACTCCTTGCCGTCGTTGGCAGCCAGAGCAGCCTCCATGACCTCAACGGGCTTGGTGCAGTCGGCGACGATCACGTCGGTGTACACGCCCAGCTCCATCAGGCCGGGGACCTGCTTGGGGTTGCGGACGACGCCCACGACCTTACCCTTGGGGCCGACCTTCTTCATAGCTTCCCAACCGCACAGAACGCCGGACTTGCCGTTGGCGCCCAGGATCAGGACGCTGTCACCCTCGTGGGGCAGCTTGCGGGCCTGCGCGGGAGCGCCGGCCACGTCCAGAGCAGCCAGGGCCAGAGGCTCGGACATATCATCGGGCATCTTGGCATACAGAGCGGACTCGAACAGGATGGCCTTGCCGACGATGTCAACGCGGTCGATATCCTTGTGGATGGCCAGGATCTTGTCGATCTTCAGCGGGGTCATGGACAGGGAGACCAGAGAGACGATCTTGTCGCCTTCCTTCAGGTCGAAGCCGGGCTTCTTCTTCAGGTCCTCGCCGATGTGAGCGACAACGCCCTTGAACATACCGCCGGAACCGGTGACAGGATTCTGCTGCTTGCCGCGCTCAGCGACGATGCCCAGGATCATTTCGCCGATCTTCTTCTCGTCGCCGCCGCAGGCCTCAGAGATCTGAGTGAAGGAGGCGGAGTCGATGTTCAGGGAAGTGACATCGCAGACGATCTCGTTGGAATAGACCTTGCTCATGTCGTTGTCGATCTTCCAAGCAGCCTGGGTCAGAACGCCCTTGGGCTCGATAACGCGGTGGGTACCGTACTTGTTGCCTTTCAGTTCAGCCATTTTAGTTTCCTCCTAAATTTATTTATAATTCTTTCTTTTAATAGCTTTCAGCGGACACTGAATGGATGCGTCGGATGGATGGGCGAGAAAATTTTTTGTCTGTCGAAGCGTGTGGTTTGCAGGAATACTTTGTGTATTTCAAAAAACACACGGGAAGGCAGGCGGAAAATTTTCCGTTCAGCCGCCGACAGCACTTCGTTCAGTGGCTGCTTCATTACTTCAGGGGCTTCAGGCTCAGGATCTCGCGGGCCTCAGCGGGGGTAGCGATCTCGCGGCCCAGCTCCTTGGCGATACGGACGACCTTGGCCACCAGCTCGCCGTTGGACGCGGCCTTCTGGCCCTTGCCCAGATAGATGTTGTCCTCGAAGCCCACACGGACGTTGCCGCCCATAGCGATAGCGGCAGCGGCCATGGTCCAGGCAGCGCGGCCCACGCCGGACACGGTCCAGGTAGCGTTGGCCGGGATCTTGCTGGCGAAGAACGCCAGGTTCTCCACAGTGGCGGGGGTGCAGCCGTGCACGCCCAGCACGAAGTTGAACTGCATGGGATCGCCGGGGACCTCGCCCTTCTTGGCCATGCCCAGAACGGTGTCGATATGGCCCAGCTCGAAGCACTCGTACTCGGGCTTGATGCCGTTCTCGATCATACGCTTGCCGAAGGCGCGCATGGTGGGCATAGTGTTATCGAAGATCTCATCGCCGAAGTTGCAGGTACCGCAGTCCAGGGTGGCCATCTCGGGGAACAGCTCAGTGGGCTGCAGACGCTCCTCGGGGCTCATGCCGGTGGCGCCGCCGGTGGAGGGGATCATGATGACGTCGGGCAGCTCCTTGCGGATGGCGTCCATGACGACCTTGAAACGCTCGCGGCCCTGGGTGGGAGTACCGTCATCCTCACGGACGTGGATGTGCAGGATCGCCGCACCGGCCTCGTAGGCGGACTTGGCCTCGCGGACCATCTCCTCGACGGTATAGGGAACAGCCTCGTTCTGGGCCTTAGTGACCTCAGCGCCGCAGATAGCAGCGGTAATGATAAGCTTCTCCATTGTTTCCGCTCCTTACTTCTCGATGGGCAGACGCTGGCAGTCCTTGGGGGTGACGCAGGTACCGTGGGCACGGCAGACCACCACGGGCTCAGCCAGAACGTCAGCGGCGGAAGCGCTGATGTCGGGGCGGGAGACGATGACCTTGCGGGCCTCGAACTTCATGGTACGGGAGGTGTTGCCGATCTTCTCGATCTCGCCGTAGGCCTCGATGTAGTCGCCGGCGTAGACGGGCGCCAGGAACTCCACGTTGTCATACGCGCAGAACAGGCCCTCATCGCCGTCGCACTTGATCAGCAGCTCGGTAGCCACATCGCCGAACAGGTGCACCATGTGTGCGCCGTCCACCAGGTTGCCGCCGTAGTGGGCGTCCTTCGCGCTCATACGCAGACGAAGCAGAGATGTCATCTTTTCCATAAGTTTTTCCTCCTTCAAATTTTTGGACGTGCATTTCCAATACCAGAGCTGGCCTCGGCACTTCTTTTGGGTATGAAAAAAGCGCTATCGGTCAAGGTCGTTGACCAATAGCGCTCCATGTATCACTACATGACAGCAGTGCCGCTTACACCGCGCTGCCAGGAACCGTACGCACAGACCCGTCCGGCCCCTTCGGCGGAAGACCCCTTCCTGCAAATTTACCGGGTGCCTGTCCCCAAATATGCAGTACCCTGTCCTCCGCGCCTCTATTGACTGATATTATGAAATTTCTATCTATAAATTATACCTTTTTCAGCGGTCTTGTCAAGTGACATTGTGACAGAAAAGACAATAATTTTTTTGTGCGATACGAATAAATTTCAGCCTTGTATTTCGGCATTTCCCCGAGAAAGCACCCCTCCCTCCATGCCCGCACCCCGCACAGAAAAAAAGCGCCCCGCAGGGCGCTTTTTTAATAGCTTTCCTCCACCATTTTCAGTATCTCCGGCTTCAGGGACAGCATCCGGCAGATATTCAGCGCGTCCCGCGGGCAGTCGGACTTTCCCTCCACCCGATACAGGCCGTAGTTCATGTGCCGCGCGATGACCGCCACGCCGTCCTCGCTGGTCACGGCCAGCTCCCGGCGGATAGCCTCCGGGTCGATATCCCGCAGGCCGATGATCTGATAGTGGGTCCGGGCGTACTCCGCCACCTTGTCATAGTGGGTGGTCAGCAGTGAGATAGCGTCCACACCGTTGAGATACCGCGTCACCGCCTGCACGATCACCGCACCCTCGTCCGGGTTGGTGCCCCGGGCAAACTCATCCAGCAGGAACAGCGAATAGCCCTGCTCCACCTCGGAGAGCGCCTTCTGGAACTGTACGATCTCCGAACCGAAGCCGGACAGGCCGGACTGGATGGACTGCAAATCGTCAAAGAGCATCTTCACGCTGTGGAACAGCGGCATACGGGCTTTTTTGGCGCACACCAGAAAGCCCGCCTGCAGCAGCAGCACGTTCAGCGCCACCGTCTTCATGGCCACGGACTTTCCGCCCATGTTGGCGCCGGTGATGACCGTGGCCCCGGGCGTCAGGGAGATGGACACCGGCACGAAGCGGCGGCCCTGCTGCTCCAGCAGGTCGCAGATCTCCGGATTGATCATATCCTCCAGTTCCAGGTCCTTCTCCGTCAGCTCCGGCTTCACACCACCGTAGCGCACGGCAAACAGTGCCTTTTGGATAATAAAGTCCAGACGCCCCGCCGTCTCCGCATCGGAGAGCAGATCGTCCACCATAGGGGCCAGTGCCGCACCCATGGCCTTGCGGACGTGCATCTCCTCCGCGTCCTCCTCGCCGCACAGCCGGGTGCGCTTCAGGCGCAGATCGTCCTTTTCCGCGTCGGTCTGGGCGTGGAACAGCCGTTCCTCCACCTCTTTCTTGGCGCTGCGGATCTCCTTCAGTTTTGCCGTGGCGCTGTCCGGGATATAGAAGCCCCGGCTCCCGGTACCATCCGGGTCCAGCACCGCCAATGCGTCCTTCACCTCGTGGAAGGTCATGCCCTTGAAGTGCGTCACCGCGTTGATCTGCTCAAACAGCGGGCGCATACCGTCCAGCCGCTGCAAATAGCCCTTGATCTCAAACAGCTCCACATGGTCCGGCGTCTCCCCCGCCGCGCAGCGGCGCAGGGAGTTGCGGATATCCTTCATCTGGCACAGGCCGGTCATCAGCTTGTTGTACACGTCCTTCAGCTCACCGGCGGCGTTGGCCGCCTGCTCCACGTTGTACAGCTCCTCCTCCAGTGCGGCGCGTTCCTCCGGCGCATAAAACCGCAGCCGCCGGATGCGTTCCTGCCCGAAGGGCGAGCAGCCGTGCAGCGTTTCCAGCGCGTATTGCAGACCGATCTTCTCTTTTTCCTCAAACTTGACCGCGATCATGCCAGTTCCTCCTTCACATTGATGACCGGTACGTCCACCGCCTCTTTCATGCGGAACAGGAATTCATCCTTGTCGAATTTCCATCCGTAGGCGGACACCGGGTTCACGGTGACGCACAGCGTCTTCGCCGCGTCCTCCGTCTCCAGCGCCACCTCACGCACCGCCAGCTTGTCCAGCGTATCGGCGCTGAGCAGCACCTTGCTGGGGTCCTTGACCACCAGGCGGCACTTCCGCAGCACGCCGCTTCGCAGCAGTGGCACCACCATCGTATCCGTCAGTGCGCCGGTCACCAGCGCTGCGCCGTACTCCCTGACGCAGGCCTCCAGCCCGTCGGGGCACTCCGGCGGCAGTGTCTCGGCCTTGGGCAGGTTCATCAGCCGGTAGATGTGCACCGTGTCGGCGATGACCTTCTCCATGCTGGCGTTGTAGCTGGCGCCGGTACACAGGATAACGCCCTCCGCCACCGCCCGGGCGCCCAGGCTCTTGCGCCCCAGTGCTCCGTCGATGACGGACTTCTCCGCCCCCAAGGCAAAAAAGCTCTCAGACACCGACCGCAGCTGCGTGGTGATAGAGGGCCCTGCCAGCTGCACATAGCCGGCGCTGCGGGCGCGCATGATGACCACCTCGCCCAGCGGGGTAGGGATGCCGGTGGTCATCAAAATCTCCTTTGTCACGTCGCCCAGCCGCAGCATATCCTTGGCCGTAGCGATCAGTGTACCCTCACGGACAAAGATACCCGGTTTTTCCGTGCCGGTGACCACATCGGTGGACTCGCCGTCCCGCCCGATGGAGGTCAGCCCCAGCGTGCCCCGCAGATGGCCCGCCGTCAGCAGCCAGTTGAGCATGGTGGTCTTGCCCGCGTTCTTGCACATACCCACGATGGACATGGTCTTTGTTTCGTTGAGCCGCCGGATCAGCTCGTCGTGCATGGCGTACACGCCCTTTCCTTGGTATTCAGTCAATTTTTAAGTATAACATACCCTTTTGAAAAAAGAAAGGGGGGAAAATGCTTTCCCCACCTTTCCTTGCCATTTGTCAGAACGTCAGGCGCATCTTGTGCCACACCGCACCGCCGTGGGTAGAACCAGAGATGCCCTCGTCCACGAAGCCCACCTTGCCGTAAAAGTGCAGCAGATGCTCCTTGCAGGTCAGCACAAGGCCCTTCCTTCCCTGCTGGCGGGCCTGCTCCACCATGTAGCGCAGCAGCTTTTCCGCGCAGCCGCGGCGCTGATAATCCGGGTGGGTCACCACGCCGAATATCATCTGCCACCCGCCGTTCTCGCTGTGATAGGACACATCATCGAACATCTCATCCGTCAGATCATACACATCGGTGACAAGGCCGTTGACGAAGCTCACCAGCCGTCCCTCGTCCTCCAGAAGCCAGAAGTGGTTCGGGTATGCGGCCAACCGTGCGCGTAAGCTGTCCTCCTGCGCCGCCTCGGCCGGTGGGAAGCACACCGCCTCCAGCGCCGTTACAGCGGCCAGATCGTCCATTGCTGCCAAACGGATCTCCATAGCTGTTTCTCCTTTTCGTAAGTCCTGTGTATACCAGCGGTCATTCCACAGTGACGCTCTTTGCCAGATTACGCGGCTTATCAATGTCGCAGCCGCGCTCCAGCGCTGTGTAGTAGGACAGCAGTTGCAGCGGGATCACGCCCAGCTGCGGCAGGAGCATAGCCTCCGCCTCCGGCACGGTCAACACCGTATCCACCCGCTTGTGCAGGGCCTCGGCCCCGGCCTCGGTGGTCAGGGCCAGCACCCGCGCGCCGCGGGCCTGTACCTCCACCACATTGCTGACCGCCTTATCCAGCAGCGGCAGATAGGCAGCCACAGCGATCACCGGCGTTCCCTGGCGGATCAGGGAGATGGTGCCGTGCTTCAGCTCACCGGAGGCATAGGCCTCCGAGTGGATGTAGCTGATCTCCTTCAGCTTCAGGCTCCCCTCCAGGGACAATGCGTAGTCCAGATTCCGGCCGATGAAGAACACGTCCTCCTCCTGCGCCAGCCATTTGGCGGCCGCGCGGATATCCTCCGTATGGGAGAGCACCTGCTCCATCTGTCCCGGCAGGGCCTCCAGCCCCCGTACCATGGCGCTGTATGTCTCATAATCCACGGTGCCCAGCACATCGCCGAAATACAGCCCCAGCAGGTGCAGCACCGCCATCTGGGTGCTGTACGCTTTCGTGGTGGCCACGGCGATCTCCGGTCCGGCCCAGGTGTAGAGCACGTCGTCGCTCTCCCGGGCGATGGACGAGCCCACCACGTTCACGATGGACAGCACCCGGGCGCCGCGCTTTTTGGCCTCGCGCAGGGCGGCCATGGAGTCCAGCGTCTCGCCGGACTGGCTGATGACGATGACCAGATCGCCCTCGCCCACCAGGGGGTCGCTGTACCGGAACTCCGACGCCAGGCAGACCTCTACCGGCCGGCGCAGCAGCCGTTCCAGTGTGTATTTGCCCACCATGCCCACATGGTAGCTGGACCCGCAGGCCACGATACAGATGCGGCCGATATCACGGATCTCTCTGTCAGTCATAGTCAGGTCGCTGAGCACCACACGGCCGTCCCGGATGCGTCCGGTGATGGCGCGGCGCACCGCCGCCGGCTGCTCATAGATCTCCTTGAGCATGAAGTGGTCGTAACCGCCCTTTTCCGCGGCGTCCACATCCCAGTCGATGTGACGGTGCTCCTTGTCGATGGGCCGGCGGCGCTCGTCGTAGATACGGATACCCTCCGCCGTGATGACAGCCAGCTCGCCGTCATCCATATACACCACGTCACGGGTGTGCCGCAGCAGCGCCGTCACATCCGAGGCCAGGAAGTTCTCCCCCCGGCCGCAGCCCAGCAGCAGCGGCGCGTCCTTTCGTGCGGCGATGATCCGGTCCGGCGTGTCGGCGCACAGGATACCCAGCGCATAGGATCCCTCCACCCGGGAGAGCATCTGGTTCACCGCCTCGAACACGTCGCCGCACTGGCTGTAATACCAGGCCAACAGCTGGGCCACCACCTCCGTATCCGTCTCGGACACGAACGTGCAGCCCTTCTGGATCAGCTCCTGCTTCAGCCGGGCGAAATTCTCGATAATACCGTTGTGCACCACGGCGAACTTTCCGTCGCCGCTGACCTGCGGATGGGCGTTCACCTGATTGGGCTCGCCGTGAGTAGCCCACCGGGTGTGGCCGATGCCCACTGTCCCCGGCAGATCCGCCCCGCCGTGGGTCAGCGTCTCCAGCGCCGCAAGACGCCCCGGCGTCTTGCGTACCTGAAGGGTGTCTCCGCTGCAGACCGCGATGCCGGCGGAGTCATAGCCCCGGTACTCCAGGCGGCACAATCCATCCAGCAGCAGCGGCGCAGCCTGCTGCTGTCCAACGTATCCTACGATACCACACATATAAGCAAAATCCTCCGATCAATATAATAGGTCGGAAGCACAAACGCGCAGATCATTTGTCTTCACATCCGGTCACAGCCTCTCTGTTTTGCGGTCGCCCGCATATTTGCTGACTGTGTACGCACCCGGACGGCACGGGAGAGCATCCGCCGAATACTTCGATCACTCTCCGCCTCGTCGTCTCATGTTCGCCGCCGCCTTCAAAAAGAGCAGCGACAAGCCGGCGGGAAACATCCGTCGGCTGTATGAGCGCTGGCGCTTATGTCGGCCTGTGCCGAGATCCTCCTTTCCGTTCTGCGAGCCATATACAAAGCGGCTTTGCCGCTGTATACCAACATAATTTGCCCCGCCGCGGGGCATACTGCTCCGGAATACAATTTCCGAAGGGGTGTACGATCATGGCGACTGCCTTTTTCCGCACGGTCATTCTCTATCTGCTGCTGATCGCGGGCCTGCGCCTCAGCGGCAAGCGGCAGATCGGCGAGCTGGAGCCCATCGAGCTGGTGCTGACGCTGCTGATCTCCGACCTGGCCTCCGTACCCATGCAGGACTTCGCCCTGCCGCTGTTCAACGGCGTCATTCCCATCATCACGCTGATCGCCCTGTCCACACTGTTCAGTGCCATCAGCCTGCGGAACGTACGCTTCCGGGACCTGGTCTGCGGCCAGCCGGCCCTGGTGATCGTGGACGGCAAGCTGCGGCAGGAGACCATGCGCCGCAACCGACTGACGCTGGACGAGCTGTTCGAGCAGCTGCGGGGCCAGGGGATCACCGACCTGAGCGACGTAAAGTACGCCGTGCTGGAGACGAACGGCCGTCTGTCCGTGCTGCCCCGCAGTCCCCTCCAGCCGGTCACGCCGGAGCAGCTGGGGCTGGACGTACAGGACAACGTATTCCTGCCCATCATCCTCATCAACGACGGCCGGGTGCTGACGGATAACCTCCGGCAGGCGGGCCGCGATGACCGCTGGCTGGCACAGGAGCTTCACCGGCAGGGCATCGCCCGCAGTCAGGACGTGTTTTTGCTGTCCGTGGATCAGCAGGGCGCCGTGGTGTGCCTGCGGAAGGAGGCGGCGCGATGAGGGCCGTCCGCATCCCCCTGTTCGTACTGCTGGCCGTGCTGTTCTTCATCCTGTGGAACGCCGCCTGGGTCACGGACCGCTGCGGCGAGTGGACTGCCGCGGTGGACACAGTCACCGCCGACCTGGATGCCGGCGGCGACGGCGGGGCGGCGCTGGGCACCTTGGACGACCTGTGGCAGGACGTTCAAGGCTATATGCACATCATCGTCTCCCATGAGGACCTGGACGAGGCCGAGGCCCTGATGGCCCAGGCCAAGGCCCTGTCTGCCCAGGGCAGCACCGAAGAGCTGTACCCCGTGCTGGCCCAGCTGCGCCACCAGTTCCGGCTCATCGCCGAAACGCAGCAGCTCAGTCCCAAAAATATCTTCTGACGGTCACTTCTCGCTCAGCAGCTTATTCAGCTCGGACATGAACGTGTTGATATCCTTGAACTGCCGGTACACGGAGGCAAAGCGGACGTAGGCCACCTCATCGGCCTTTTTCAGCTTCTCCATGACCTTCTCGCCGATGACATCGGTGCTGACCTCGCGCTCCAGGGAGTTTTGCAGCTCCTGCTCGATCTCCAGCGCCATGCGCTCCATGTCCGCCACGGGCACCGGCCGCTTCTCGCAGGAACGCTGGATGCCCCGCAGCACCTTGCTTCTGTCAAAGCTTTGGCGGGAGCCGTCCTTCTTAATGACCACCATCGGCAGGCTCTCCACCGTCTCATAGGTAGTGAAGCGCTTTTCGCACTGCAAACACTCCCGGCGGCGGCGGATACTGCTGCCCTCGTCGGCGGGGCGGGAATCCACCACCTTGCTCTCTTTATAACCGCAATAGGGGCATCTCATCTCTCTTGCTCCTCCTTATCTCTACGGCAGATGCCGTATAGTCAGAGACAGTATAGCATATATCCACAACATATGGTAGTCTTTTTTCAAATTTTCGCCGTTATTTCGGCATAATGGGCCGGCCCTCGCCATCAAAGAGGTACGTCACCCGTCCCTGCCCCACGCTTGCAAAGCAGAACAGCTCCGGGATCGGGAAGGGCTCCCCCTCCCGCCACGGGACCAGCGCCCGCACACAGCGCCCCTGCCGCGCCGTCCGCGCCATCTCCGGCAGTCGGGAGAGAAACCCACGCCGTTCCGGCGCTTCGCCGCCGCACGGCCGCAGCACACCGCGGCGCAATTCTCCGGCGGGAGCCAGCAGTTCCCGGGAAAAGCAGCGCCGCAGCCCGCCGTCCTCGGTGACGCCCAGCAGCACCTCGCCCCTGTTGCCCTGCACGTACAGCCGGTACAGTCCCTTCTCCGTTCCCCGGCACACCGCCCGCAGCTCCGTCTCCTCTCCCCGCGGACACACGTACAGCGTCCCCACGCAGCTATCCGCCAGACAGACCGGATATTCCACGGCGCACCGCCCCCTTTCACAAAAAACAAGCCTGTGCCATACTATGCACAGGCCTGTTTTCTCATGTCATCGCCGCCGTTCACACCAGATGGCTCCCCGTCAGCCCGAAGCTGACGGCAATGGCGGCGTCCACCTTTTCCATCACCGCGCTGTCCACACGGCCCATGCGCTCCCGCAGGCGCTTTTTATCCAACGTCCGTATCTGCTCCAGCAGGATGACGGAATCCCGCGGCAGTCCGCTGCCCTGGGCCGCCAGCGCGATATGGGTAGGCAGCTTCGCCTTCCCCAGCTGCGACGTGATGGCGGCGGCGATGACGGTTGGGCTGTGCCGGTTGCCGGTATCGTTCTGCACGATCAGCACCGGACGCACGCCCCCCTGCTCGCTGCCCACCACGGGGCTGAGGTCCGCATAGTAAATGTCGCCGCGTCTGACAGTCGTATCCACACAGTTCACACTCCGAGGCAAGAAGTACCGGAGGGAGATATGTCCCCAGGTCACTTCCATTGTCCCACGCAGCCGCCGGATTTATACGCCGCAGCGCCGTAAATTCCGTTTTGTCCCGCCCGGTCTATCCTATGCACGCCGCGGCGGCAGTGTGAAGCCTCAGAACCGCAGCAGCAGCTCCTTTTCCACTTCCCGTCCGTCCTTGTAATACACCCGTGGTACCCGCCGGCTGACGGCGCAGGTCAGCTCATAGGGAATGGTCCCGGCAGCAGCCGCCAGCACGTCCACCCGCTGCCGCTTGCCGAACACCTCCACCTCGTCGCCCACCTGCACGCCGGGCAGGTCCGTCAGGTCGATCATGCTCATGTCCATGCAGATCCGCCCCCGCTGAGGCGCCATACCCTCCGCGGTCATAAAGCCGCACCGATCCGACAGACACCGGTGAAAGCCGTCCGCGTAGCCGTAGGGCACCACGCCCATCCGCGTGACGCGCTCTGTGGTGAACCGCCGCCCGTAGCTAACATCCGTGCCCGGCTCATAGGTCTTGATGGTGCTCACTGTGGTCTTGAGCGCCATCACCGGGTGCAGCCCCAGCTTCTCCGCCAGATCGCCGCAGCCGTACAGTAAAATGCCGGGACGCACCATGTCCATATATGTCTCCGGGTACGACGCCACGCCGCCGGAGTTGGCGCAGTGGCGTATGGCGAACCGCTGTCCGCGCTTTGCTTCCACCGCGTCGATGACCCTGCGGAACAGCGCCAGCTGCTTTTCCGTATAGGCGCGGCTGTCCGCATCCGGCTCGTCCGACACGGCAAAATGGGTGAAGATGCCCTCCGCCCGCAGACCCGGCAGGGCGCAGGCCGCGCAGATATCCGCCGTGCCGGTGTCGAAATGCCTGCCGGAGACCAGATATCCCAACCGCGACATACCGGTGTCCACCTTGATGTGCACCGTCAGCTCACCGCCGCAGCGCACGGCCTCCTCGCTGTACTCCAGCGCCTTGGCCTGGCAGGACACCGCCTGGGTAATGTGCAGGTCGATGAGCCGTCCCACCTGCTCACGGGGCGTGTGGCCCAGGATCAGGATGGGCATGGTGATGCCGTTGCACCGCAGTTCCGCCGCCTCGTCTATACTGGACACCGCCAGGTAGTCCGCGCCCAGCGCCTGCAGGGTCCGGCTCACCTGCACGGCCCCGTGGCCGTAGGCATCCGCCTTTACCACGCCCAGAAACTTCACCTCCGGGCCCACCCGGTCACGCAGCGTCCGATAGTTGTGCGCCAGCGCGTCCAGGTCGATCTCCGCCCATGTTCTCCTCAGTGTCGATTCCATTGTTACGCCTCCGTATCTCCCGTGGTGCAGGCAAAGGATATCATTCGCACCGTCAGCACCACATTTCCGTTCTGTGAAAACTCCGCATACCGCGGGATCAGGCTGCTCTCGTCCAGCCACACGCTGCATAGCACCGCCGCGCCGCTTTGCCCGGTGGTCTCCAGCGTCAGGCGCAGGCATGGCGTGTCCTCCAACGGCTCCGTGCCCTGCTCCTTCAGATAGCCCTCCGCCAGTGTTCGCAGCAGCTCTGGCAGACAGTTGGCCGGGCAGATATCCGTGGCATCCCCTGCCGGCAGCAGCTGGTCACGGCTCTTCAGCGACAGCTGTCCGTCCGCCAGCACGGCGGTCAGGCCCTTCAGCGCCTCCGGCGCCGTTACCGTGGTGACAGACTGCCCCGCCCGGTCATATCGGCACGTCAGGGTGAAGGTGCGGTCGTCGCTGGCCGTACGGCTGACCACCTCCGCCTCCATGTCCGCCGATACCACCGTCCGGTACTGGTCCTGCACCGTCAGACTCTTCTCACCGCCGCAGCCGCACAGCAGCACCGCACACAGCAACAGCGGCAACACACATTTTCGCATGGTCCGTCCCTCCTTTTTTCAGAAGGGCTTTCCGGTCATTCCACCTCTTTCAGCGCATAGGGCAGCTTCTCTATCATATCCGCCGGGGTCATGCCCCGCCGTCCCTTTTCCTCCGCCGCCATATCCCCGGCACGGCCGTGGATCCACACCGCCGCGCAGCAGGCGTCAAATGGTTCCATGCCCTGGGCCAGCAGTCCGGTCAAAAGGCCCGTCAGCACATCGCCGCTGCCGCCCTTGGCCATACCGTCGTTCCCGGTGGTGTTCACCGCCAGACGGCCGTCCGGCGCGGCTGCCACAGTCCGATGGCCCTTGCGGATCAGGTA
>OLSL01001836.1_pt1 | contig 18517 bp, 18 predicted proteins | sample 1672511 | NCBI WGS metagenome assembly OLSL01 (sample SAMEA3136694, study PRJEB25190) | human gut metagenome | biome: human gut; feature: human-associated habitat; material: faeces | place: Austria | collected 2013
TATAATATTCTTTTTATTATAAAATAGAACGATTAAAGGAGAATTTATTAAATACTTTTATTATTGTGCTAAACCTGTATTTGAAGAAGTTACATTTCCATAAGATGGTGCTACAGAATTTGTTTGTGAAGATGGTACATTTGCATTTGTTTGCCCTCCATTTACAGTATTGCTTTGTACAGTAACAGAATTTGTATTATTTGAACTTACGGTATTTCCTGAAGTACTATTTGTAACTTCAGTTGGTATAGTTGAAGTTTGCGTTGTTTTATTAGCCTCTGCATTACTTGTAGTATTATTAACAATACTCATGTCCTCTTTTTTTACATCATATCCATATTTCTCCATATAACTAATAATTTCAACTTCATTAGTTCCTTGAGACATATAATATGTTGTTTTACCAGAATTTACAACTGCATACATCGAATCTAATTGACATGGAATAAGTTCTTTTGCTTGATTATTAACTATTCCATATTTTTTATTTTGTCCTACTACTAAGTATTCCCTTTCAGGAACAAATAATATATTATTACCTTTTTTAGCAGTTGAGCAGCCTAATTCATCATAATTAAGTTTTAAAGCTAAGTTTCCAGATTTATCAAATAATCCCCACTTTTTATCTTTTTGAACAGGAATATATTTGTTAAATATAAAATATGGATTTTTTATTTCATTTCCTGCAAATGTTGCTGCGTCAACACCTATTTTATCATATTCTGTATAGATAACTGTATTTCCTGCTTCATTAATTACTCCATATTTATTATTGCTCTTTACTAAATATAATTTTGATTCTTTGTCAAGTTGTTTTATATCATCATAATTTGCTTGAATTTTTGTACTTCCATCAGATGCTAGTATTCCCATTTTTTTATCAGCAGTAGTTACAATAAAATCTTTACTACTTTCTATAAATTTAATATTTGTATATTTAGTTCCAATAACTTCTTTTCCATCAAGAGTTCTAACTCCAAGATTTCCATTTGCATTTTTTACAACTATCATATTTTGTAAAAGTGCTTTTTGATTGCTAAAATCTTCTAAGCTTGCATCTAAAATTTTTGTAGGATAGTATGTAGTTAAATATGTTAGAGAATATGCTGTATATTGATTAGTTTTACTACTATAATTTATTAAACAATTGGCAGCTATTTGCATTCCTTCTGCACTCATATATAATTTATTATTTATATTTTTTACTGCTTTATCAATTGTATAATATTCACTATCTGTTTCTCCAATTATTGTTTTTGTTATTTGATTTGAATTTAGTTCAAATGAAGCCTCTTCAAAAGAACTTTGAATATATCCTTTTGTATCACTTTCTGATTTGTGATCTCCTCTATATACACTATATCCAACAAGTGGTGCAAAATCCTCTATCGATACATAAATTGTGTTATCTTCAATAACAAACATTTTATCCGAAAATTTAGATTGACTTTTAGCATCTATTGTAAGTTTAAGCATATTTGTTTGTATGTTGTTTAGCATTATAACTAATCCAACACATATAGCTACTAAAATAGCTATCATAATTATAATAATAGTCATAATTAATTTTGTTTTCTTGTTTTTTGACGCTACTTCTTCGTTTTCTAATAAATTCATAACAACCTCTCCTATTCTTTTGTGTAACCATATTTCTTATAAAATTCTTTTCTAAATTCTAAAAGATTATCATTCTCTATTTCTATTCTAACTCTTTCCATAAGTTTAGTCAAGAATCTTAAGTTATGAATTGAAAGTAATCTTATTCCTAATATTTCATTTGCCTTTACCAAGTGTCTAATATATGCTCTTGTATAGTTTTTACATGTATAGCAATCACATTCACTATCTAATGGACCCCAGTCTTTTTCATATGTTGCATTTCTTACTACAACCTTTCCGTTCCATGTCATTGCTGTTCCATTTCTTGCTATTCTTGTAGGAAGTACACAATCACACATATCTATTCCAGCAATTGCTGCTTCAATAAGATAATCTGGAGTTCCAACTCCCATAAGATATCTTGGTTTATTTTCTGGCATTAAAGGTGCTGTATAATTTAACATTTTTAAAAACTCTTCTTTTGGCTCTCCTACACTAATACCTCCGATAGCATATCCTGGTAAATCAAGTGCAATTAAATCTTCAGCACTTTGTTTTCTTAAATCTTCGTAAAATCCACCTTGAATTATTCCAAACAATCCTTGTTTGTCTACTGTTTTATGAGCTTCTTTGCATCTGACTGCCCATCTTGTTGTTCTTTCCATCGACTGTTTTGTATATTCATATGTAGATGGATAAGGACAACATTCATCAAATGCCATCATAATATCTGATCCAAGAGCTTCTTCTATTTCCATAACTTTTTCAGGAGTAAATAAATGGCTACTTCCATCTAAATGTGATTTAAAATGAACTCCTTCTTCTGAAATTGTTCTTAATGCTCCTAAGCTAAATACTTGAAAACCTCCACTATCTGTAAGGATTGGTCTATCCCACCTCATAAAATTATGAAGTCCGCCCGCTTCTTTTATAAGTTCATGTCCTGGTCTTAAATACAAATGATATGTATTTGATAAAATAATTTGTGCTCCGACTTCTTCTTTTAATTCCTCTGGTGTCATAGATTTCACTGTTGCTTGAGTTCCAACAGGCATAAATACAGGAGTTTGTATATCTCCATGTGGTGTATGTATAACTCCTCTTCTTGCTCCTGTATTTTTATCTTTATGAATTAATTCATATGTTATTGCTTGATTCATTACTTTCCTCCATTTTATTCTATAAACATTGCATCTCCAAATGAGAAAAATCTATATTTTTCTTTTACAGCTTCTTTATATGCTTTCATTATAAATTCACGATTTGATAGTGCAGATACAAGCATAATTAATGTAGATTCTGGCAAATGAAAATTAGTAATTAATCCATCTACACATTTAAACTTATATCCCGGATAAATAAATATGTTTGTATCTCCTTCAATTGGTTTTACAAATCCATTTTCATCTGCAACAGTTTCTAAAACTCTACAAGATGTTGTTCCAACTGCTATTATACGGTGTCCTTCTCTTTTAGTTTTATTTATTTTTTCTACATCTTCTGGTTTTATATAATAATGTTCTGTATGCATATCATGTTCTTCTATGTTTTCTTCTTTTACTGGTCTAAATGTTCCAATTCCTACATGAAGTGTTACATTAGCAATATCTACACCTTTTTTACTTATTCTATCTAATAATTCATCTGTAAAATGTAGTCCAGCTGTTGGTGCGGCTGCCGAACCTTCATATTTAGCATATACAGTTTGATATCTATCTTTTTCTTTTAACGTTTCATGTATATATGGTGGAAGTGGCATTAAGCCAATTTGATCAAGTATTTCATTAAATATTCCATCATATTCAAACTTTACTTTTCTACTTCCTCCGGCCATTTTTTCAAGAATTTCTGCTCTTAGTAATCCATTTCCAAATGATACTTTAGCACCTTCTTGTAAACGTCTTCCTGGTCTTACCATAACCTCCCATATGTCACCATCAATACGGTTTAAAAGTAAAAATTCTACATTAGCTCCGGTTTCTTCCTTAACCCCATATAGTCTTGCTGGTATAACCTTTGTATTATTTCTTACTAAACAGTCACCTGGTTTTAGATAATCAATAATATCTCTAAATGTTTTATGTTCAATTGTTTCATTATTTCTATGTAATACCATTAATCTAGATGCTGATCTATCTTTTATTGGTACTTGTGCAATTAATTCTTCTGGAAGATCATAATTAAAATCAGATACTTTCATTATTTATTTTCACCTCTTAAATTTTCAAATAATTTCTTTATTCTTTTTACAATACTATTAAGTTCTTCAATAACATTTTGTGGCTCTTTTAATTCGTTAAGTTCATATGAATACTCAAAATTGCTTTTATGAATTGGTTTCGAATTATAGCAATCTTCTGTAAGTCCTACCTTTATTCCATTTGTATTTTTTACTGTATTTTGCATGTATGCCTTATACCAATCTTTAAGTCCTTGTAAGTCATCTCTCTTATAGCCATATTGTTCATAATTGTGCAAGCTAGTTAAATTTGTATTTCCATAATCTTTTTCGTTTCTTTCTAATGTATGCAAAAATTCATGAATAAAAACTTCTTCAGGAAATGTGTTTATTCTTGTGTCATATTTATATACATAACTATTTTCAGTATCCGGAAGCCTTATATTGGAAAAACCAATACCATAGTAGTCCATTCCTCCAAGTCCTATCCAATCATGTACCAATACTGTATTATTATCTTCATTTAAATTTCCAAGCCTAGCTATTATATAAATATAGTCATATTCTTTTTTATCTAGATATTTTTGAATTGCATTTTTTACATCTTTTGGATCAAGATAATATTCGTTTTCCTCATCATAAGATATTGTAGTAACTGGATCTGATATTGAAATTACATCACAGTTCATAATAACTTTTCCATTACTTAGTTCTTTCATAGATTCTGGCAATCTTTGAATATTAGCTGTAATATCATTAATATCTGAATCTGTCATTTTTAATTTAACATTTTTTTCTTTTCCGTTTACTTTTGCATTAACTTCAATATTTTGCATCATAAAACATGCTACATTCCAGTTATTGTCTAAATCTATAGAGCCTTCTTCTATTTTAAAATCGGAAAACCATGCTATTCCTTTTGACATTTCTTCATAGCCACCAAGCCTAAATCCTATATCAACACTTGTTCTATTTTTAGAATTAAACATTAGTGAAACTTCTGTCCAATCTGTTGTATTTGTAATAGTCTTTGAACACTCTGTTGTATCTTGGATAGATATTTGTGCTCCTCCTGTATATTTATTTTCTTGGTTTACAACATTTTCTGTTTTTATCATGCAAGTTACTTTATATGCTGTGTTAGGCTTTGTAGTTATGGTCTCATAAAACATAGAATCGTTATAGTCTTCATTTTCCAGCTTATAACTATTCATTTGAGAATATTTAACTTGTGCATCACGAGAAAAAGATGTTTTATCTCTTTCTCGAACACACTTTATAAAATCATTATAATTGTATTTTGAATAAACTTTATATCCAATCACAATAGCTATGATAATAATAACAATACTTATTATATTTTTTATAGTAATATGGGCATTTTTATCCATATTTATCCATCCTTCTTTTGGTTTTATTCATGAATTGCTTCACTACATCTATGGCATATTGTTGGATTTTCTTTATCCTCTCCTACAGTTGTAGAATACATCCAACATCTTTCGCATTTTTCGCCTTTTGCTTGTTCTACTTTAATTTTGTATTCTTCATCTTCAATAATTTCTAAGTCTGAAACAATAAATACTGTTCTTAATAGTTCTAGGTTTTCTTTTAAGAATTTATATTTTTCTTTTCCTGCATAAATGATAACTTTAGCATTTAATGAGTGCCCTATAATTTTTTCAGTTCTTGCATTTTCTAATTCTTTTGCAACCTCTGTTTTTAATTTTAAAATTTCATCCCATTTTTTTGATAATTCTTCATTATCATATAATTCATTTGCTTTAGGAAAATCTGTAAGCATTACACTTTCAACATTTTCAGATTTTGTATGACTCATTGCTTTCCAAATTTCTTCTGCTGTAAAGCATATCATTGGTGCAAGTATTTTTACTAAGCTATCTAATATAATGTACATTGTTGTTTGTGCAGCTTTTCTTTCAACTGAATTCTTCTTTGATGTATATAATCTATCTTTTATAATATCTAAGTAGAAATTACTCATATCTATTACGCAAAATTCATTTATATCATGATAACAACTACTAAAATTGTAATTATCATAATTGTATGTGCAATTCTTAATTAATTTATTTAATCTTGTTAATGCCCATTTATCTATTTCTTGTAAATCTTCATAAGCAACTGGTTGTTCTGGGTTGTAATCTGATGTGTTTCCTAAAATATATCTTGCTGTGTTTCTTATTTTCCTATATACTTCTGCTATTTGCTTTAATATATCATCAGATAAACTTACTTCTCCTGTATAATCAGCTGATAATGCCCATAATCTTAAAATGTCTGCGCCAAATTTGTCTGCAACTTCAGTAGGCACTACACCATTTCCTAAACTTTTAGACATTTTTCTTCCTTGTCCATCTGTTACAAATCCATGTGTTAAAACTTGCTTATATGGTGCAATTCCGTTTGTTGCAACACTTGTTAATAATGATGATTGGAACCATCCTCTATATTGATCATTTCCCTCTAAGTATAAATCTGCTGGATATGGAAGTCCACGTTCTACCAATACGCTTTGATGTGTTGAACCAGAATCAAACCATACATCCATTATATCTGTTTCTTTCTTGAAATGAGTATGTCCACATTTTGAACATTTGCTGTTTTCTGGCATTAATTCTTCTTCGCTCATTTCAAACCAAGCATTTGATCCTTTTTCTCTAAAGATGTCTTGAATTTTCTTTATTGATTCTTCAGTTACATATGGTTCATTACATTCTTTGCAATAGAATATTGGAAGTGGAACTCCCCAAGTACGTTGTCTTGAAATACACCAATCGTTTCTATCTCTTATCATACTTGCAATTCTTTCTTCTCCCCATGTAGGTATCCATTTTACTGTTTTTATTGCTTCTAACGCTTCTTTTCTAAATCCATCTACAGATGCAAACCATTGATCTGTTGCTCTAAATATAATTGGCTTTTTGCATCTCCAACAATGTGGATATGAGTGTGATATTTCTTGTGCTTTTAGTAAATATCCATTTTCATCTAACCATTTAGTTATTTCTTTATTTGCCTTTGCATAAAACATTCCTGCAAATTGTCCTGCACCTTCTGTTTGATGTCCTTTTGCATCTACTGTAACTACAATGTCTAATCCATTTTTTAGTCCTGCTAAATAGTCTTCTTTACCATATCCTGGTGCTGTATGAACTGCTCCTGTACCTTCTGTTAGTTCTACATTTACGGTATCTTCACTACCCATAATAACTCTTGAATCTCTATCTAAGAATGGATGCTTACATAATACTCCTTCTAAATCTGTTCCTTTTAAAGTTGCTACCTCTTTATATTCATTTATTCCTGCAAGTGCCATAACTTTTTCTACTAAAGCTTGAGCTATAATTAGTTTTTCTTTTCCTGTATCTACAATACTATAATCAAATTCTGGTCCAACTGTAATTCCCATATTTCCAGGAAGTGTCCATGGTGTTGTTGTCCAAATTACAATATATGTATCTTTTTCATCAAATTTACCTTTGCTATCTCTTACAGGGAATTTTACATAAATTGATGTTGATGATACATCTTTGTATTCAATCTCTGCTTCTGCTAATGCTGTTTCGCAGTCTGTACACCAATATACTGGTTTTAATCCTTTGTATATGTATCCTTTTTTATACATATCTCCAAATACACCAATTTGTCTAGCTTCCATTTTTGGATCAAATGTAATATATGGGTTGTCCCATTCTCCTAAAACACCTAATCTTCTAAATCCTTTAATTTGGTCGTTTTTGTAGTTATCTGTAAACTCTTTACAAGTATCTCTAAATGTATTTACTGGAATTTTACTTCTATCTAGTCCTAATTTTTCGATTGCCTTTTTTTCTGTTGGCATTCCATGTGTATCAAATCCAGGTACATATGGACTATAAAATCCTTGCAAACTTTTGTATCTTACTATTGTGTCTTTTAAAATTTTATTTAGAGCATGACCTGCATGTATTTCTCCATTTGCATAAGGAGGTCCATCATGTAATATAAATGTTTTATGACCTTCATTTTTCTTTAATATTTTTTCGTATAAACCATTTTCAAAAATATCTTTTTGAATAGATGGCTCTCTTTCTGGTAAATTTGCTCTCATTGGAAATTCTGTACTTGGCAAATTTAATGTTTGTCCATAATCTTTTTTTTGATTTTCTTCACTCATTTTTATTCCTCCTCGTTTTATATACATAAAAAAGCTATTTCAATCCTATATAGGACGAAATAGCTTAAATTTATCCGTGGTACCACCTAATTTGAAAGAATTTATATTCTTTCCACTCCATTTCTTTTAACGCAAGATATACGATTTTATTTACTTTACCATTTTTTTATTATTTCAATAAAATAACTAAAAGGTGATAACAAATATATCCTAATTTACCAATCTCTCACCTATCATTGGCTCTCTGTACAACGTAATAAATTTGTATTGTCCTTTATTATTGTTTTTAACTATTTTCTTGAAATATAATAACATAATTTTCTCTGTATTGTCAATATAAAACCTTGCTTTTTCACTTTTTCTATAGGTTTATATATAGTGATGCTCTACTTCCATTAGCTGAACTTGAATTTACTGGATATGTAGTAATTCTTGTTCCTGCTGAATTATATGAGCTTACTGTATCAAAACTACCGCCTCTATGTGTACGGCTATGAGCATGTGCTGCTTCTAATGTCCAGTCTGTAACATTTCCTGCCATATCATATATGTTATTTACTTTTGTTGTTTCTGAGCTTCCTGTTGGTATTATATTTTGAACCCCTGCTGCTTTTGTTTGCTCTGCTGATGTACTATTTACTTTATATTTAAGCTCTGTATCTTTAAAGTTTCCATGTAATTTAGAGTCTGTTGTGAAATTTCTCACATCCTCTGAACCATATCTTTGCATCCATTTTAATGTAATATCCCATTGACAACCCCATATCATACTTGTTGTTACATTACTATTTGCTGCAATTGTTTTACTAAGTTTATATTGTGTATACCAGTCTTTACTTGATATATCTGTATTATATTTTTGAACTACAGCTTTATTTCCTTGTAGTAGGCTTAAATTTCCTGTTTCATATCTTCCAATATAGAATCCTTTATATTTTTTTATGCTTGCAATCATATCTGCAAATTCTTTTTGTAGTTGTGTTTTAAAGTCATTTGCATTCGATTCTAAGCTTAATCCAGCCTCAACTAGAAAGCTAACTGCTGAATCGCAGTCTTTTCCATTAGCACTATTTTCTCCTGACATTGCATTTGTTACTACATCAGGTTCTCTATATCCATTATTTTGTACTGAAGAATATGCTCTTTTCGTACATGGATTATTTGGAGATGCAGGTGTTCCAAAATCCCATAATTGCCCCATATTATTTGTACTATCATAAATTTCGTCCATACTAAAGATTGGAATCCATACAAATTCATTTACCCCACTTGTTTTACTTCCATCAGTTCCTTCTTTAATAACAAAACCTGTTAAGACATTCTTTTCTCCTTCGATACTTGAAGCTGTATATCCTTTTGGAACAGGAACTCTAATATTGTCATTACTTATAACTTTAGTAACTTTGTCTAAATCCCATCCTGTTTCTTCATCAATATTGCTTTGTTTAGTTTCTTCTATTTTATTTTGTTTTTGCTGTTCTTCTAGCAATCTGTTTGCTTCAATTTGTTCTTGTAATTGTTTGTCTGCTTTTTTCTTATTTGACTGTATCATTAAAAATGCACTAATTGCAATTGCAAGTACCAATATAATTACTACAATAATTATGATAGTAACCATTGGTGCAATTCCTTTATTGTTTTCTCTTCTTATTGTACTTTTCATAAATATTCCTCTCTTTCGTTTATTAATAAATACGTTTTTATTTTAACATTTGTAAAATTTATTTACAACTATTTTACATATATTATTTTTTTATAAAATTTGTTTTTATTGCTGGTTCATAATCTGGTCTTTCAATTTTAGCTGTATCTATAGATTTTAGAAGGAATGCCATATTTTTTGCAAGATTTCTCATGGTTTGTAATCCTTCTAAATCATCTCTTGCTTCTTCTTTATTTGTACCGTGTATTTGGTTCCAATATGAACTTCCAACAATATACATATTACTCATTAAAGCATATTTATTAATTTGATCAAATGCCGCTGTTGCTCCTCCTCTTCTACAGCTTACAACAGATGCACATGCTTTTCCTGCAAACATTTTTCCTCTTCCATAAAATACTCTATCTAAAAAAGATGTAAGAGCTCCACTTGCTGCTGCAAAATGAACAGGACTTCCAAATACAAATCCATCTATTTTTTCACTTTCTATTTTATCTAAAAACTCATTTACTTTATCATCCATAAAGCACCTATTATTTGTTTTTATGCAATAATTACACCCTATACATCCACCAATAGGTTTATTTCCTAACCATAAAATTTCTGCTTCAATATCGTTTTCATTTAATGTTTTTTTGATTTCTTCCAATGCTAGGTTAGTACATCCATCTTCATGTGGAGAACCATTTACTAATAATACTTTCAAAACCAATTCCTCCTTACAATTTTTAAATAATATATTCTTAATTGTAGAGTTTAATGTACATTTGATAATTTTTTAATATTTTTCTAACATAGTTGTTTGTTTCCTTAAACGGAATATTTTCTACATCACTTCCATCAGATTTTATTATTTCATATTCAATCCATTCATTCACATTTCCAATTCCTGCATTATATGCAGTAAGTGCAAGTATATTATTTCCGTTATAATATTTTAAAAGATAAGAATAATACGAGGTTCCAAGTTTTATATTTGTCTCAGGATCATATAAATCGCTTTCTTGTACATCTTGTACATCAATTGTCCTTGCTCTTTCAGCAGCAGTAGCCTCTAATAATTGCATTAATCCAATTGCTTTACTTTTCGATTTTACATTTGGATTAAAATTACTTTCTGCCTTTATAATTGCATAAATCATATATTTATCAATATTTTCATCTTTTGAGTATTTTTCAACATATTCAGAATATTTTATTGGATAGATATTTTTTAAAATTTTGTCTTGTATTCTTATTATTTTGAAAAATACAAAAAGAAGTACAAATATTATTGTTATTGCCACTAGACAAATAATTAACTTTTTCGCCATGAATTACTCCTTTGTTAAAATCATTTTGCATCATACCAATTTTCCGCTTCTGATACTTCAACTTTTAACGGTATGATAAGTTTTGATGCATTTTCCATTGCATCTTTTAATATATCTTTTACTTTTTCTTTGTCTTCAATTTTACATTCTATCATAAGTTCATCATGTACCTGTAAAATTAGTTTAGCATCTAAATTTTCATCTTTTAATTTCTTTAAAACTTTTATCATTGCAATTTTCATAATATCTGCTGCAGTACCCTGAATCGGTGTATTCATTGCGGCTCTCATTCCAAATTGTCTGACCATATAATTATTAGAAGATAGTTCCGTAATGTATCTACGTCTATGATATAAAGTCTCTACATATCCCTTTTGCTTTGCATCTTCTACTATATCATTCATAAACTTTTGTATTCCACTGTATTTTTCTAGGTATTGATCTATATATTCTTTTGCTTTCTTTTTAGAAATTCCTAACTGTTCTGCAAGTCCAAAATCACTAATTCCATATACTATACCAAAATTTACAGCTTTTGCTGAACTTCTCTGTTCTTTTGTAACTTCATCCATTGGAATTCCTAAAACTTTTGAAGCAACTTGTTTATGAATATCCTCGTCATTTTTAAAAGCTTCCACCATATGCTCATCTTGTGAAATATGAGCTAATACTCTTAATTCTATTTGAGAATAGTCTGCATCAATAAATATATATCCTTCTTCAGGTTTAAATACTTTTCTTAGTTTTTTTCCTAGTTCTACCCTTGTTGGAATATTTTGAAGATTTGGTTCTGTACTGCTAATACGACCTGTTGCAGTAATCGTTTGATGAAAATACGAATGTATTCTTCCTGTTTTTTTATTAATATATGGTATTAATCCTTCTACATAAGTTGAGTTTAGCTTCATTAAACTTCTATACTCTAATATTTTCTCTATAACAGGATGTTCTTTTTTTAGTTTTTCTAATATATCTACATCTGTTGAATAACCATTTTTTGTTTTTTTATACACTGGTAAATTTAGTTTTTCAAATAAGATATTTCCTAATTGTTGTGTTGAGTTTATGTTAAATTCTTCCCCACACAATTCATATATTTCCTTTTTCAGTACATCTATTTGAGCCCTTAAATCATCTCCAAATTTTCTTAAAGATGCTTCATCTACTCTCATTCCATTTACTTGCATTTCGCCAAGTACAGAAACAAGTGGCATTTCAATATTATTAAACAAATCTAATAAATTATTTTGCTCTAGTTTCTTATATGTTTCTTCATGTATTCTTTTTATTAAATATGTTTTAAATCCATATACATATTTTTCATTTTCATTACTTTCTTCATCTTGAAATAAAGTAATTTGTTTATTTTTCTTTTTATCTTGTTCATATTGTGATAAATACTCATTGGCATCAATTTCTAAATACAAATCTGAACTTGCTTCAATAGTATATGTGCCCATTGTAGAATTTAGGTCATATGCTGCAACTTCAATATCATAATATACATTTTCCATATTGATTCCAATTTGTTTTAGTAAAACATAATCTTCTGATAGGTGATATCCTATCTTTTTTACTTCTATACTTTCAAATATATTCTTAAAGTTTTCTATAAATTCGTTATTATTTAATTTTATATAGTAAACCTCATTTTTTTCTTCGTCATATATACTAATACTGCTAATTTTCTTTTTTATAATCTCTGTAGAATCTGGAGTTTCATCAGTTTTTCCAAGAAAATATATCAGATTTTTACTTTTCTCAATTTTTTCTAGTATTTTATTAATGTCTTTTAATTCTACTTCTTTTATATTAACAAAATCCTCAATTTTTGTATTTTGTTTATTTTCAATATTAACATTTTCAAATCTATCTTTAAATCTTTCGATAAATCTATTAAATTTTAAAGTTTTAAATACTTCTAAAACTGCGTCATTTTGCCATTGTGTAAGCTTTAAATCTTGAACCTTCTTTTCTATTGGAACTTCTGTATTTATAGTTCCTAAAGTTCTAGATAACATTGCTAAATCTTTATTTTCTAATAACTTTTCTTTTAATTTACCTTTAATAGCATTTGGACTTTCTTCTAATGTTTTATATATTTTATCAATATTTTTATACTCTTTAATTAATTCAAGTGCTGTTTTTTCTCCAACCCCTGGCACTCCTGGAATATTGTCAGAAGTATCGCCCATAAGTCCTTTTACTTCAATAAGTTGGATTGGTTTTACCCCATATTTTTCAATTATTTCATCTTCACCAAATGTATCTGTTTCTGTTTTTCCCATTTTAGTATGAGGAATTCTAATTGCTATTTTTTTACTTGCAAGCTGGAATGTATCTCTATCTCCTGAAACAATTGTAACATCTAAGCCTTCCTTTTCCCCTCTTTTTGCAAGTGTTCCTAAAATATCATCAGCTTCATATCCTTCTTTTTCAATTATTGTTATATTCATTTTAGTTAAAATATCTTTAATAATTGGCATTTGTTCAGCAAGTTCATTTGGCATACCTTTTCTTGTTGCCTTGTATCCCTCATACATTTTATGTCTTGCAGTTGGTGCTTTTAGATCAAATGCAACAGCCATATACTCTGGATTTACATCATCCATTACTTTAAACAATATAGCTAAAAAGCCATAAACAGCATTTGTGTACTTTCCATCTGGCGTTGTTAACATTTTGTTTCCCATAATACCATAAAACGCTCTATTTAATATACTATTTCCATCTATTAAAACTAATCTACTCATTATTATTTACTTTGGCTATTTGCATTTAGCCTTTATCCTCCTTTAATTTTTTATACAAGTGCAGATGTAACATGAAACACATCAGCTTTATCTTTTAGCATTTCAGCTGATTGTTTTAAAATTTTATGGTCATCATCTAATAAAATAACATGATCATATTGACCTAATTTTTCTTTCATCTTTAATGGTTTTACCATATCTCTATTTTCTTTATTGTAATCACCCTTTTCTTTAGTAAGCACTATCCAATTTGTTTTTGGTATAAAGTTCACGTTTTTTTTAAGCCATATTTCCTTTTCTTCTGAAATTTTTTCTGTTTTAGATAAAGATAATATGTATAAATCAATATTAGATATTTGATTAATTTCTTCTAACACATCTATAACTGGTTGAATTGGAGAAACATTACAGTAGTTGTCTTCCATTTGTTTTGAAACTGTATCCTCTGAATATATTACATATTCATTAATTGTACCATCCATATCGATAAACATTGCCACATTTTTATTTTTTTCGCATATATCTTTAATTTTATTTATAAATTTTTTCATATCTTTCCTCTTCTTTCTATTCTTTATTATAGAAATGGGCACAAGAAAGTATCTTCCTGTGCCCTTACCCCTCTTTTACCGCAAATGCCTCAGAATGATGTTTGAAACTTCATTACTAACTTCGTGAGGTTCTTTTTTATCAGTATTAATGAGTTCTTTTGGATAATTTATCTTTTCGAAAAATTTCAAATAGGCCTCATTATATTGACGAACATATTCCTTGTTTACCAAGCGGCCTTCTCCGCCTCTATGCTTAATAGATTCTTCAGGTGTTACCATAAGAGTTATGAACAAATCTGGCTTCAAACATTTTAAAAACGTTCTCTCAAATTCCTCATACTCTTCCTTACTGCAGCCTCCCTCTGCAAGGAACTTTTGACCGTAAAATTCGCTATCAACAACTCCTCTATCTATTAATGCAATATCCGCATTCGAGTGAACAGCTTTAAGTATTCCAGCTTGTGTGATAAAATGCATCCACATGTTAGCATGAAATGTACCTTTAGCTATTTCACATGGTAAAGATTCTGCTGACTCTCTTAATGTAATTACTTTATAATTTGCACTCCGTAAAATATCAGCAACTGCACTAATTGTTGAAGTTTTGCCTGCTTCAGGTGTTCCAGAAAATTCAACCATAAAGGGTTTTCTTGATCCTAGCATAGTTATGCCTCCTATCAATTAATTTATTACCTTTGGTGAACTCATTATATAACATAGAATTTTTTATTGCAATATTTATTTTCGTTATCTTTTAATATTTTAAATACCTAATTTCTTCTGCGCTACCATCTTCACATAAAAGTTTAATATATAGTCCATCATTTTTTGACGTTGTTCCTAAAAACTCAGTAACAGATTTACTTGTAGATAATTTAACCTTTTTTTGATTTTGGTTAGTAGCATTAGGTGAATATATTACATATAGTTCATTTGAATTTGTAATATAATATAAATCAACCACATCAGCCGCATACATTGCAATGCAATATTTGTAGATGTATTTTTTGATGTATCTTTTTTGCTCTCATTTTTATCTTCATTTTTATTTGTAGTTTTATCATTTTCATTTTTATCAATTATAGCTATATACGAGTTATTTTTGTTTGTTTTTTCTTCATTTATGTTTTTACTTAAATCATTAAAAAATCTTTCAATATTAAATTTAGAGTTTTCGTCATTAAAACCTTCATATATTTTGCTAAAATTAGCAGAAATAGATGCAATAATTATAACTGCAAGTAGAACTCCAAGAATTGCAGGTGCTACTGATAATTTTGGTTCTTCTTCGTCTTTTAATTTTATATGTGTATTTTTGGTATACCATTTTGTAATATTTATAGGTAACCATAAAGCATAAATTCCAAAAGTTATAATACATAAGAACCACCATAATAAATAGTGTCCAATTAAGCTTACTGCTTTTCCATCAAATATTATCTTTTTACGATTTATAACTGTATGTTTTGCAATCCATCTTTGTTTGTAGCAAATTCCAAATGGGTATAATATTCCAAATGATATAAGTGTTAAAAGTTTGCAAAATAAATTTACTCCAATTAGTCCTAGTAGTCCTCCTGTAAAGCAACTATCTCCTTTTGTATATGGCTCATTTTCGAAATATGTATTAGACGCAATCCATTTTTGTTTTTTTACAGGAATCCATAGTGCATAAATTCCAAGAGTTATAATAGAAAAGAATATCCATTTAAATTTCTGTACAAATAATGAGGCTCCAGTTCCATTAAATTTTAATCTTTTTCCATTATATACAGTATGTTCTACATCATAAGCAATTAAAAGCTTCTCACCCCATGCTGAGGCAATTCCAAAAGATACAAGAGTTATTAAGAATGATAAAATTCTATAACCTATTATTTCTAGTAATTTACCATCATAAAATGAATCTGTCCTTTCAATTTTAGGTTGCATTTGAACCTCGTCATATTGTTTGGTTAAATCTCCATCTTGCCTTTCTGTGATAACTTGTGCATTTTCTTCTTCCATTATAAATCCCCCTTTATAATTTTAAATTTATATATCTTTTATAAGATTGTAGACTATCTTTCTTTTCCCTTCTTTTTTATAACTTTATCCATCCTTTTATCGACTTCTTCCATCGTTCTAATAGGCAATCCATCAACTTTTAATCCTTCTTTCCAGCCCAGTTTTTTTCCTGTTTTTTTCTCTACATAAGCCTTTTCCTGTAATGGGTCCATTTTTAAGAATTTTTCAAAAGGTAATCCCACCATTTTTTCAATAGATTTCTTTGTCTTTTCGTTTAATTCCATTGTTAATTTCTCCTTTCAACTTTTTATTATATAATTTTATCTCACATTATTAAAAATTTCTATACCTAATATTTCAATGATAGTTCCGTCTTCAAATGTTCTTTCTGCATCTTCAGTTAATTTATATCTATGAACTTTTGAAACTTTGTATAATAATGCCGTATATTCAACAGTTCCACCATCATTTAAACCTCTTGGTATTGGAATTAATAAAATGATTAAAACTATAATTATCATTATTATTATTGCTTTCTTTTTCATAAAACACACCTCTTATTAAAAATGTTAATTTTACTTACAACTTATTTATAACATTAATATATTATTTAAACTTTTCTAATTTATTTTTATTATCTTTCATCATCTTCTCTTGAATAATCCTTTACTTCTTTTTCTAATTTTGGTAGTTTCTCTTCTCTCGTGCTTAAAAACATTCCCTCGTATTCTTCATATTCATCGTTTTCATTATATTGGTCATACTCGTCATATTCATCATATTCGTCATCACTTCCAAGCCATTCTATATATTCAAAGGTAGGTAAAGTATGTTCTATTTGTCTGCTATATCTAATAATTTCTAAAATTTGATTAAAATGTTCATCTGTAAAATAAATTGAACAACTAGATTTATCAATACAAGGTATTATAAATTCTGTTCCAATATATTCTAAAGAAGTTGCTGTCCTCTTACTTATATTATATTTTTCAGATAAAATACTAGCTAGTACATTCATATCAATTTCTCTTTGTGAATAATTTTCATTATCATGTTTTGTTCTAATGATTAATTCATTGATTGTTCCTGTTTTTCTCATATATGGTTGATATTCTCCATTAAAGGATACTTCAAAAGATAAATTAGAGCCTAAGTTTTCCTCTAAAACTTTTTCTAGCATATGTAATTTTACTTGTTCATTAGTCAAAGTTTTACTTTGATTTTCAATAACTCTTTTAATAATACTTTTAAAATATTGTGTATTCTCTCCTTTTCGGTTAGTAAAATGCACACTATACTTAGTACCTGATATTATATTTCCATATAGTTCATATGGTTTGAAATGATTTTCGCTTTCTAAAGTTATATTAAACCTTCCTTTTTCTTTTAAAAATTCCGCAAGTAACTCAATAATTCTAGAACTTTTAATGAATGAGATATAAGCATCACTAACATCATTTGCATTCGCATGATGTGCTTCTACTCCATCACAAGATGCAAATGGTTTAAATCCACTTTTATCTAAATAATAAATAATATCTTCAAAATCTTTATCTATTTCACTTATTTTCATTTTTGTACTCCTTATATATCAATTCAGTCACTTTTCTAATATAAAATCCTTCATATTGGAAATAATTGCCTTTTTCAAGTCTTTTTCTGAATATTGATTTGGTAAATCTAAAAATTCTAAACTATAAGTATCTAATATCTTAGTGTTTGGATAATCTTCTTCTCCCACAGTTTTTGATAAACTTTGATTTGCTTTACCATTTGATAACATATATCTATGAAAATATCCACTTGAAATTTGTCTATCTAATTCTCTTTTGGAATAATTATTTTTTATACACATTTTTATATAAAATTCTTTTTCTTCTATAGAATTAGTAGCACCTAATATCATAACATTATGAGTCCAACTAATTTGTCTCACCAGTAGAGCGACAATTTCATTATCTTTATATGTTTCATAAAACTGTTTCATTCTGTATATTCCTGCTCTATTAAATCCTTTCATTGTAGGATATTCCCTTTTCATAAATTCTTCTAATTTATCAACAATTTTATCTCCCCAATTAGAATCATCTACTTTTTCACTTATATATTTTCCAAATCCCAATATAAAGATATTAGTTCTTCGTTAACTTTTTTATATGCATTATTTCTTCTTGTTTCAATCATATTTATAACTTCACTAAAATTAAGTTCTAAACTGTTATCCAAACTCATTTCTCCTCTCTATTCAATAACTCTTGTTTTGTATAATAAA
>OLSL01001844.1_pt1 | contig 18424 bp, 14 predicted proteins | sample 1672511 | NCBI WGS metagenome assembly OLSL01 (sample SAMEA3136694, study PRJEB25190) | human gut metagenome | biome: human gut; feature: human-associated habitat; material: faeces | place: Austria | collected 2013
TCGGGCTTCCGCATCGCGATGCGCGACCTTGAAATTCGCGGCGCGGGCAATTTGCTCGGCCCCGAGCAGTCGGGCTACATGATGAGCGTCGGCTACGATATGTACTTGCAGCTCCTGGAAGAGGCCGTACTCGAGCAGCGCGGTGAAAAGGCGCCGCAGCGCACCGAATGCTCGGCAGACCTCACAGTCTCGGCCAACCTGCCGGAGAGCTACATTCCCTCGGGCGAGCAGCGCATGGATATCTACCGCCGCATCGCGGCGCTGCGCACCGCCGAGCAGTCGCAGGAGCTGCTCGACGAGCTCATCGACCGCTATGGCGAGCCGCCGAAGCCTGTCATTGCCCTGGTGAACATCGCCCTACTTCGTTCTCAGGCAGCAGCCCTGGGGATTCAGGACATCAGCCAAAAGGGCAAGAATATTCTGTTTACCCTGCGCAGCATTGATTTTGGCGCCGTCAGCGGGATTTGCGCCGATCCGGTGCTGAAAAAGCGGGTGCTGTTCTCCGCTGGCGACAGTCCCAAGCTGACGCTTTCCCTGGTCAGCGGCGAAGACCCATTAAAGGTGTCCGAGCAGTTTGTTCGGAAATATGCCGATTTCCACAAGGTTCAACCGGAAAACGACAAAATCTCCGGCTGATCCCCCAAAATTCGAGATTGCAAATATACCGAAAACACGGTATAATGGCATAAAATACGGCAGATTGACCATCTGCCCCAAGTAAGGTGGAGATTACAATCAGTCCAGAAAAGAATGAAATGTCCAAGGCTTCCCCCAAGAAGGCCTCTGCTCATACGACTCAGAAAGCCTCCGGTCAAAGGACCGCTGGTCAGAGACCCAGCGGTCAGCGTCCTGCCGGTCCGAGACCCAGCGGTCAGCGTCCTGCCGGTCAGAGACCCAACGGTCAGCGTCCCACCGGTCAGAGACCCAACGGCCCAAGACCCAACGGCCCAAGACCCAACAGCCAGCGTCCTGCCGGTCAGAGACCCAATGGCCCAAGACCCAACGGCCAGCGTCCCGGCGGTGCAGCTGCCGCCGCACACAAGAAGAAGAAACGAATCAGCCCCGCACTGATCGTGCTGATTGCAGCCCTGGTGGTTGCCATTGCCGTGTTTGCAGGCATTGGCATCTACGCCATGCGTTATGTGAACTACGATAAGATCCTGCCCAACGTCTATGTGGCAGGCATCGATGTGGGCGGCATGACCAAGGACGAGGCAAAGGCCGCCATTGAAGCCGGTCTTGCCACCACGGAAGAACGGAGCATCAATGTAAGGCTGCCGGATCAGACTTTGACCTTTACGCCGGATCAGGACACGGTACTCATCGACGTGGATCAGGCGGTAGATGCTGCCTACAGCTATGGCCGCAACAGCTCCAACCCCTTTGCCATGTCCCGTGCCATTAAGGCTGCCCAGCGCCGCCGGAATGACATCGACATTTCCACTGCCGTGCAGGTGGATACCGATTACATTCGCAATCTCATCGACACCACGGCAGCCGAGGTTTCCACCGAGATGACCGAGTCCACCGTGGATACCGACGAGGAAACCCATACCATCACTGTCACCATCGGCACCCCTGGCAAGGAGTTGGACACCGACACCCTGTATAACCTGGTGTCCACCGCTTTCTCCAGCGGTGACTACAACGACATTGACTTTGACTACACCATGACCTATCCTGCCACCGTGGCCCTGGATCGGCTCTATGAGCAGTTGACCACTGAGCCCAAGGACGCCGAGTACAACCCCGACACCGGCGAGGTAGAGGACGCCCAGTCCGGCTATACCCCCGCCACCGCTCTGGACGAGGCCAATCAGGAGCTGGCAATGGCTGCTCCCGGCGACACCCTGACCTTTACCTTTGACGAAACTGCGCCCGAGATTACCAAGGAGCAGCTGGAGGCCGTTCTGTTTAAGGACACCCTGTACTCCTTTGGCTCCGTCTATGACGCTTCCGCCGGCGGCCGTACCACCAATCTGCGGCTTGCCTGCCAGGCCATCAACGGCACGGTGCTTCAGCCCGGTGAGACCTTCTCCTTCAACGATGTGGTGGGAGAGCGTACCGCCGAAAAGGGCTATCAGGAGGGCGTTATCTACATCTCCGGCAGCTCCGAGCCTGCACTGGGCGGCGGTATTTGCCAGGTTGCTTCTACCATCTACTACTGCGCCATGTACGCAGACCTGGAGATTGTCCATCGTGAGCCTCATATGTTCTTTGTTACCTATGTGCCCGGCGGCCTGGACGCTACCGTGTACTGGGGCAGCGTGGACTTCCAGTTCAAAAACAGCACCAACTATCCCCTGCGGATCGACGCAGACGTTTCCGGCGGCAAGGTTAACATTGCCCTGGTTGGCACCGACGAAAACCACTATACCGTAAAGATTGAGACTGAGCGGGTTGCCACTGAGCCCTTCCAGACCCTGACAAAGGACGGCGTGGGCACCTATCAGAGCGGCTACACCGGCTACACCTATGTGATTACCCGTTATGTCTACGATCAGGACGGCAATCTGATCCGCACCGACTCCACCGCAGACCTGGACAAATTGGGTGGTCTCGGCACCAGTAAGTACAGTAAGCGTGACCAGATCACCTATACCGGCAGCTCTGGCAGCAGCGGCGGCGGCTACACCCCGGATCCCACCAACACGCCTACGCCTTCTACGCAGCCCAGCACCGCTCCCACGCCGACTCCCGCCCCGTCTACTGAGCCTACTCCGGAGCCTTCGACGGCGCCCACTCCCGCGCCGGATCCTGTTACTCCCGCTCCTGAACCCGCTCCAGACCCCGGTACCGGCGAAGAATAATGCAAAAATACCGTCTGTCACCCGACAGGCGGTATTTTTTGTTCCGATTCGTTATTACATCAACGGCGCCAGCAGCCGAAGTACCGCGCGCATAAGCCTTGTAACCGGTCCGGCCTTGCACTGCTCCAGTCCGATCTCCTGGCTCACCTCAAATGTCCCGGCAAAGTCCCGGTAGATATCCCCCACGCAATCCGCACCATAAAGAAAGACGCCGTTTTCAAAATGGAGGTACAGGCTACGGTAGTCCAGATTGATGGTGCCCACCGTTGCAAACTGGCCATCCACCGCAAATACCTTGGAGTGGATGAAGCCCGGGGTATATTCATAGACCTTTACGCCGCACTTCACCAGCTGCTCATAGTGCGCCCGGGAGAGCATATGGACATACCATTTATCCGGGATATGGGGCGTGATAATCCGTACATCAACGCCGGCTTTCGCCGCATTGCACAGTGCCTCGTTCATGCCATAGTCCAAGATCAGATACGGCGTCATAATGTACACCGAATGATTGGCCCGGTTGATGAGGTTCTGATACACCGAGCCGCCCACAGGTTCATCATCCAGAGGATTGTCCGTGTAAGGCTGTACAAAGCCCCGTCCGGCGGTTTCCGGTTCCGGCGGAAGATAGTGGGCGATGGTGTCTCCCGAGCCTGCCACGTAGTCCCAGAGGGACAGGAACATGACCGTCATGGACCACACCGCATCACCCCGAAGCAGAATGGCGTTGTCCTTCCAATGGCCGAATCGCAGCTTCTGGTTGATGTATTCGTCTGCCAGATTGATGCCTCCGGTGAAACCCACCTTGCCGTCGATAATCAGCAGCTTCCGGTGATCCCGGTTGTTGAGCCGGGCGGACATGATCGGGATAAACGGTTCAAACACGCAGCAGCGAATGCCCCAGGACTCCAGCTTTTTGCGATAGCCCGCTGGCAGCTGGGTGATGCAGCCGAAATCGTCATACATCACGCGCACGTCCAGTCCCGCCGCGGCCTTTTCCTTGAGCACCTCCAGCATACTCTCCCACATCACACCGGGACTGATGATGAAATACTCCAGAAAAATGTACTTTTCCGCCTTTTTCATCTCCGCCAGCATGGCAGGCAGTGCATCGTCACCCAGAGGGAAATACTGGGTCGCAGTATTTTCATAGGTGGGACATCCTGCCACCCGCTGTAGATAGGCCGACTGAATCGCCGCACTGGGATTCTGCAATTCCAGCCGGTGGGTGATCTCAGGATTCTGTGGGAGATGCCGTCGCAGGTTTGCCTCGACGGAATTCATCTTCTTCCGCTGCCGTTTGGACAATCGGTTGCCACCCAGCAGCAAATAGAACACGCCACCGAACACCGGGAACATCAAAATCGGCACCAGCCACGCAATTTTATAGGCCGGATTCGTATTTTTACTGATGATAAACAAGGTCGCGCCCATGCTCAGGAAAAACAGCACCCAGTAAATAAAATCGTTCTGATCCTTGAACCGCCAGATCATCAGTGCAAAGACTGCCACCTGCGCCAGAATACTGATGCCCACCATGACCACCCGCTGGAACAGCATTTTCGGCAAATTGGGCAAAATCTTGAGTTTTTTTCGGTTCATGGCCTCTCCCCCTTCCGTTTTATTGTACACGCTTCCGCCGGGAAAAACAACGACAGAATACAAAAAGCCGCCCAAAATGGGCGGCTTTTGAATTCAAACGGAATCAGCCCTTCACATAGGGAAGAATGATGTACAGAATCACGCAGGCAAACACAACCACAGCCATGTTTGCAACGAAACTGACAAACAGAGGCTTATTGCGGGCCTGAGTCCCCTTCGCCCAAGCATTGGTCTGTGCTCCAAACGCACCGCACAGGAGCGTCAGCAGAGACAAATAGCGGTTATTGCCGGGCAGAAGCGCAATAATGCCGATTACAGCGCCCAGAACGACAAAGATATACGAGAAAATCAGCCAGAACCAATACTTAAATCCACCTCTGGCCTTGTCAGTGAACTGATCGTTCAACTTGTCAAAACTGTTATCCACAAAAGATACCCCCTAAAAACTCAAACCCTTTTGGCTTGTTTTGTTAAAGTAAATATACCACAAATAGACGGGGTTCGTCAACAGATACTTTTGGTCAAAGTGTAGAATTTCCAATGCGAACTTTATGAACTTTTACCGCTGTACTGATCCAGCACATCCGCCAGCACCGACGCAAAGGCCTCGCCGGATCGTATGGCCTCCTTCAGGCTGTTCCCCGACGCGCCTACCTCCACCAGGAGATCCATGGGAGCAAGATCCTGATTAAAGCGCTCCGTTCTCAGGTTGATTGGGCGCATCATCCCCTGGTAATCCTGCTGCAGCCGCGCCTGCAATACCGCCGCCAGGCTGAGATTTTCCCGCCAGTTGGGGTGCTCCAGACCCCCGGCGTCGGTGCCCACCACCAGCATGAGCTTTGCCGCATCTTCTCCGTCTATGGTACACGCCATGCGCATTTGCCCGCCGTTTTCATCCTCTACCGCGTCCCGGTGGATGTCCAGCACCAGCGCAATGGTTGGGTATTCCGCCATGGCGTCCTGAATCACCTGCCGGGAGGCCTGATAGGCGTGGTTGAAGTCCGGCTCATCGCAGATGGTGGTGTCGTGAACAGTCTGATACCCCCGTCCCTCCAGCACCGCCTTCATCTGCTCCGCTACCTTGATGACGCTTTTCTCCGGATCCTGGGTACGGTAAACGCCGGTATCCGGATCCTCATAGCTCTCTGAGCCGTGGGTGTGCATCAGCAGAATCACAGGGCCGTCCGCCTGAAAATTCAGCCCTTCCATTAAGTCCGGCAGCTGGGTAAAGTCCACCGCGTAGTCCGTCTCATTGCGAATCTCCAGGGAAATGTTGTCGTCCACCGCAATGGGCGACGGAGACGGCGGCAAGCTTTCATGCTCCCGGGCAGCCTCGTCCCATGCTTCGGCAATTTCCGTCACCGGCACCTGCTGCGGAGAGGACGATGCTTCCGGTTCCGTATTCTCTGCAACGGATATCTCCGTATTTTTCTCTGAATCCGTGCTTTCCTCCGGCGGGTAGATCGTCCCCGCTACCCCCAGCTGTGTGGAAGCCAGCCATGCGGAAATGGCCTGACTTTGCACCTGCCGGCCCGTTTCCTTTGCCCTTGTCAGCAGTCCCACCGTGCCCAGCAGCAAAATGCCCACCGCCAGCAGCGCAGAACCCTGTTTCATATGTACCACCTCACATACAGTATATGCCCGCGCTTTCTCAAATAGAACCGAAACACTTGGACACAAAGCGCATAAATCGCTACTTGCTTTGGATTCTAATTTAGTGATAGAATATTTTTATAATGAAAGAAGGAGGAATCCCATGCCAAACCTAAACGCACCCTGGCGGCAGCCCCCGGCCCCCATTGCCCCGGCATTGATCCAGGAGACTTTGACGGCGGATGTGGTGGTGATTGGCTGCGCCCATGCCGGTACCGCCGCTGCCCGTGCCGCCGCAGAATCCGGTGCAAGCGTGATCGCTGTAGACCAGCAGAAAGAGCGACTGTTCCATGCGGTGGGCAACGATCTGGGCCATATCAATTCCAAGTTTCTGAAGGAACGAGGCATTCCCCATGTGGACGAAATTGAATTCCTCAACGACTGGCAGCTTCGAAGCAACAACCGCTCCAATCCCAAGCTGGTGATGCAGTTCGCCCGCACCAGTGGCGCGTGCTTTGACTGGATGATCGAGCCCCTGACCCGGGAGCAGCGGGATGCCATCGTGGTTACCCACTGGCCCGGAAACAAGAATTTCACCGGTGACCTGTCCGGCTTTAAGTTCTGGCCCGGCTGTGCGGAATTCCCTGGGATTGCAAGCCTTTCCAAGGTGGCGCGGCTGAACCAGCAGGAGGCCCAGCGTCACGGTGCACAGTTTCTGTTTGAGCATACCGCCTGCCAGCTGGTGAAGACCGGGAAGCAAGTTTCCGGCGTGATCTGCAAGCGGAACGACGGCAGCTATGTGCAAATCAATGCCAGCCGCGGCGTGATTCTGGCCGCAGGCGATTTCTCGAAAAACGCCGAAATGGTGGAGGATCTGTGCGACGAAATTGCCACCCTGAAAAAGCCCGGCCAGGTGGTAACGGCTTCGGTACGCGGTCAGGACGGCAGCGGCATCCGCATGGGCGTTTGGGCAGGCGGCAGAATGGCGCCCGGGCCCATTGCCACCATGGGCGCCAACTACTTCTTCCCCAATCAGGTCATCGGTACCGCCGCTACGGTCTGGCTGGATCGGGACGGCAACCGGTTCTGCAACGAGGGCTTTGGTGATGCGGTCTTGTCCGGCGTCGAAGGTGCACGTCTCCCTGAGGGCTATGTGACCTCGGTGTTCGACAGCGATCTTGAGAACTGGCTGACCTATCAGGCTCCCGGCCACAATGCCGTTTGGACTTCCAATGAGGAGGACATGGACGCCATCCGCAATCTGATGCGCCGTGCCCGGGAAGCCGGAGACGAGGGGTGCAGTCTGAGCGCGCGCCCCGTTCATACGCCGCCCGGCAGCGGAAGACGGCAGGCTCCTCCCGGCATGGAGGAAGGAATGCCCGGTATGCCCGGAGGTCCGGGTGGTCCCGGTCCGGGCGGCCCTGGTGGTCCCGGCGGTCCCGGCGGTCCCGGTGGCCCTCCTCCCGGCCCCAAGGAAGACCCCAACGAGCGGATGTTCTGCGCCGATACCCTGCCCCAGCTGGCGGATTGTCTGGGCTTTACCGGCAGGAAAAAGGAAAACTTCCTCGCCTCTATCTCCCGGTATAACGAATTCTGCGAAACCGGACGGGACGAGGATTTCGGCAAGGATCCCCGGGTGCTGCTGCCCTTGTGCAAGCCGCCCTATTATGCCTTTCGCCGTCATGCCCAGATCGGCAACGAATTCCTCGCCACGGTGGACGGCCTGTGGACGGATGAACGGCAGAACGTGCTGGACATGGACAAGGAGCCCATCCCCGGGCTGTACGCCACCGGCAACTGCTGTGGCAGACGCTGGGGCGTGCAGTATTCCACCCCCATCCCCGGCGTGTCCATCGGCATGGCCTGGACGCTGGGGCGCCTGTGCGGTATGCACGCAGCGGAGGATATCCCGCAGGAAGAAACATAATTACATAAGCGGCACCTCGGAGTGCTTCCGGGGCGCCGTTTTTCTGTCAAAACGTACAACCTCCCCTTCATTCTTCAACATTTCGCACAATGGTTTTTGAGTGCACTCTGCTATAATAAAGTCGTAAAGGGAAAGCGGAATCGGCCATACGCCCCTTCCAAACTCCCCGAACCTTCTTAAATTGTTGTGCCGGAACGAACGCATTCCTCCCGGCAGAATGGAGGATACATCATGAAAATTCAGAACGTAACCGTAGCTGGCGGCGGTGTATTGGGCAGCCAGATCGCCTATCAGTGCGCCTATGCAGGCTTCCACGTGACCACCTATCTCCGCAGCGAGGCATCCGTCCAGCGCGCCCGGCCCAAGGTGGCGCGGCTCCACAAGATTTATCAGGCCGAGCTGACCGCCGCAAAGGAGCATGGCGGTGCCGTAAGCCGTGGACTGATCTTCAACGGGGATGCCGCCACTGCGGATTATGACACTCTGCTCCGTCAGGCCGACGAAGCATTTGAACACTTCCACTATGAAACCGACCTGGCCGCAGCGGTTGCCGATGCCGATCTGGTAATCGAAGCCCTGGCCGAGCAGCCCGAGGCCAAGAAGGCATTCTTCGCCCAGCTTCAGCCCCTGCTGCCGGAGAAAACCATCATCGCCACCAACTCCTCCACCCTGCTGCCCAGCGTTCTGGCAGACTCCACCGGACGGCCCGGCAAATTCCTGTCCCTCCACTTCGCCAATAACATCTGGAAGCAGAACATTGCGGAGGTCATGGGCCATCCCGGCACCGAGCCCCAGGCCTATGAGGCTGTGGCGGAGTTCGCCGGGGGCATGGGCATGATCCCCATGAAGCTCAAGAAGGAGAAGGCCGGCTACATCCTCAACTCCATGCTGGTACCCTTTCTGATGTCCGCCCAGGAGCTACTGGCCGACGGAATTGCCGACGTGGAGACCATCGACAAGACCTGGATGCTCTCCACCGGTGCACCCTTTGGCCCCTTCCGGATCCTCGATATCGTGGGCATCACCACCGCCTACAATATCATCATGAACTACCCGGATGCAACCGATCCCACCTCCCTCCACGGCAAGCTGGCCAAGATGCTGAAGGAGGACTACCTGGATCAGGGCAAAACCGGCATCAATGCAGGCGAAGGCTTCTATTCCTACCAATAAATCGCGCCAAAATCCCTCTGCACCGATCCTGATGCAGAGGGATCCCTTTTACACTTTTTCGCTGTCCAGCCGTTGAATCACGTTGGTGAAATTCTCCCGGCTTTCGTCCTTGGAACGCTGATAGATTCGATCCAACAGCTGTGCAAACGCCTGCTGCTCCTGGGGCGACAGGGCCTCCAGCAGCCAGCCGTAATAGGTACTTTCAATGTAGGCCTTGGAGTTCTTAAGCTGGTCGGCCTTGTCCGTGGCATAGAGCAGCTGACTCCGGCCGTCTTGGGGATTCTCCTTGCGAATTAGGAAGCCCTTGGTCTCCAGGCTGGCAATCTGACGCGCCAGTGCCCCCTTATCCAGCCCCAGCTGTTCCCGAATCCCCGCCTGGGTGATGCCGGGATTTTTTCGAATCACGTGAATCACGTCGAACTCCGCCGTGCCGACCCCTTGATCCCGGAGCATCCGGCCTGCCAGCTTGGATGCCTCCCGGGATATTTTAGTAATCTGCCGTTTGGTGATGTCCATGGCAAGCGCTCCCTTCTGTGGTGTGATTAGATGATAGCACAACTTGTTTCGTTCGTCAATGGGGCGATTGGAGCGCTTCCGCCATCCGTTTATGCCTTACGCCTGCTCCACATCCATTCGAACCGCGCACAAAAGGCCATCTTCCTTCACCAGGTCGCCATTGACCGCACCCAGATAATCCTTGCCCAGCAGATCATAGAAATTGCCGCCGATGTTCAGCTCCGGCAGCCGTCCCACCAGCTTGCCGTCCTCCAGAAGATAGGCCATCTGCACCGGGGTGACAAAATGTCCATCCGGGGTGGTGTCGCCGCCGGAGGCCACCACCACATAAATCGCCTTTCCGGGCACCAGTTCCTTGAGGCTCCCAGCCGTGGGCTCCAAATAGCACCGATGGTAGCCAAAGCCGGGCACCCCGTCATAGGCCGCCGCAGCCGTGCCCAAATTGGGAAGCCCGAACTGCTCTGCGGATTTTTTCGTGGTCAGCAGTCCGGTGAGCACGCCGTTCCGAACCAGCGTCGGGCAGAGATTCGGTGCCACACAGCCCTCCGTGTCAAAGAAGCTGACGCCGGGGGTGGTGGCGGAGTTCATATCGTCCTGGAACGTCAGCTTGTCCGAGAAGATCTTCTCCCCCAGCTTGCCGCTGATCAGCGAAGCGCCGGAGACGTACATCTCCCCAAGGAAATGCGGGAAGAACGTGTCGAGCAGATCCGTAGGCTCCAGCACCACAGGATGGCGCCCGGGCTCCAGTTCCACGTTGTTATAATAGGCATCATACTGCGCTTTGAATTGCCGCAGCACAGCCTCCGGGTCAAAATGATTGCCGGTATAGCACATCACTGTATCGTAGAGATTGCCCGAGCCGCGATTCTGCACGGTGAGCTCCACAGCAAAATTCCGCCCGGAGCTAATCAAATGCCGCCCCAGGGAGTTGCGGTATTCGCTTTTTCCATAATTCAGCCGGATTTTCCCGGTAAAGGCGAACCGTGGGCAGCTTTCGCCCAGCCGATCCAGGAAGGCCTGCATGGTGGGAATCAGCTCCGGCACCGGGATGATCTCCTCCTCATGAAGTTCCGTCCGTTCCAGTGCTCCCTCCAGATTACAGGGATAGGGGATTTGCAGCTCCAATGCATCTATGGCCTTTTTCGTCAGCGCATCTTCATCCGGTTCGCCCAGGCAGCCCGCCACACCGATACAGCCCTGATCGTAGACACGCACCGTGCCCGTGGTCTCGTCCTGCTGCCGGAAGCTGTCGATCCGTCCGCCGGTGACGTTCAGCGTTACGGAGCTGCCGATATCCTTCAAGAATTCTCTTTCCATGTCATTCACCTCACTGCACGTTCATAGCAGATACCCGGACATAGGGGCCGCCAAAGCCCACGGGCAGGCTCATCTGCTCCATTTTGCCGCAGCCGCCGGTGACAAAGGACAGGAGCGTGATGTCCTTAGTCAGGCCGTCGATCAGGCCCAGGGTCTCAAATACCGATCCGGTCAGAACGCTGATCTGCACCGGGCGGCCCAGCTTTCCGTCCACGATCTCATAGGCCAGGCTGGGAGCAATGGTAAAGGTGCTCATGCCGCTGCCGTGGCGAATGGTTTTGATGAAATAGCCCTTTTTGATGGGCGCAATCAGCTGGTCAAAGTCCTGATCGCCGCCCTCGATGTAGGTGGTGGTCATGCGGACAATGGGCTCAAAGGTGCAGTCCACCGCCCGGGCATTGCCGGTTACGCCCTCGTCCAGTGCCGCAGCGGTTTGGGCATTGTGGAGCCGTCCCGCCAAAATGCCGTCCTTGATCAGGTAGTTCTTCCGGGCCTTGGTACCCTCATCGTCATAGGGCACATAGCCGCAGCCGGGGATAGCGCCGCACTCCGCAATAGACAGAATCGGCGCGCCCACGGTCATGCCCAGCTGCCACCCCTCCCGCATGGATTCGTCGGAGAGCATAAAATCGGACTCAGATTTATGTCCAAAGGATTCATGGGCAAACACACCGGCTGCCTCCGGGGCCAGCACCACGGGATATTTCCCCGGCACCACCGGAACAGACTGGCGCAGGAACGCGGTCTGCTCCGCCACTGCGGCCCGAATTTCGTCCTCCAGCCCCTGCAATTCGGTAAAGTGTGTGCCGCCCTTCTGCCAGATGCCGGAGAACTTTTTCTCTCCCTCGGCCATGCTGCAGGAAAACGACAGGCCGCAGGTCTGATAGTCATAGGTGATATCCGCTCCCAGGCTGGACCGGAAATGGAACAGGCTGTTGCGGTCCAGATACAGGCCCCTGGGCATGGTAATGCAGGGATCCTCCTCCAGCAGCGGCAGATAAGACAGCAGCAGCGCCTGCTTTTCCCTGGCCGGAATATCCCGCACGGAGCAGTTCTGAAAGGTCATCACCGTGTCCCGGTTCCGCTCAAAACGCTGCACCACGGAGTCTTCCAGAATCTGCGGATTCGCCGTGGCCGCATCATAAAGCCCGTCCAGAGTCTTTTGCAGATGCTCCAGATCCGTCACCGAAGCATAGTACCAGAGCTTTCCGTCATAAACCCGCAGAAATGCCCGCCGCTCCACCCGGGTCTTCATCTCCTCCAGGATGCCTCCCTGGTAGGCAATGCTCGTGCGGCTGCGATCCTCGGTTCGAATATCGGCATAAAAGCCATCGCGAAACTGAATCATAATCGTTTCTCCTTCAATGGTTCATGGTCAAATGGTTTCTACCGGAATTATACTCCGCCCCGGATGAAGGGCACAACGGACTTCCTGTAAACTTTTTGTAAACAATCCAAAAAACGTCCCCTGCGGAATACTCCACAGGGGACGGACAATTGACTGGGCACATGCAATTCAGAGGGATCGGTTATCTTGCCTGATAGCGGTCATAGGCAGCCTGCTTGAGCTCGATGCACTGGTCAATGCCCATGCTCTCCAGCTCTGCGATAAAGGCATCCCATTCCTCCATGGGCTTATCGCCGTTGATGAACTTGCTGACGGTCTCGGCGGCCTTGGTGGCAAGGTCGCTGGCAATGGTGCCGTACTGCTCGCTCTCGGGAACGCTGAGGCTGCCGTAGTACTGCATCTCATTGGAGGTGTTGGCTCTCCAGACCTCCTGGGCCTTGGCCTCGGCCTCGTTGGAGAAGGTTGCCGCCTTCCGCTCCATGGCGCAGTCAAAGGGCAGGTCGAAGAAGGCGATCTCGCTACAGGTGTTGAACATGGCGTTGAAGCCGTTGGGGTTGTTGGTAATCAGGTCGGTGTACTGCACCTTGCCGTCCACCATGTTATAGGTCTCGCCCTCGATGCCAAAGTTCATGGCCTTGTAGCCGTCCTCGGTCCACATCCAGTTGATGACCTTTGCGGCCTCCTCGGGATATTCGCAGGCGGTGGTAATGGCCCAGCCGCCGTTGCCGGTCTGGCCCTTATTGGCATAGAGCTTGAAGGTGTCGCCCTTTTCCCGGACAATGGCCTGGATGGGCTCCATATCATAGGTACCGCCCGCCTGCTGCTTGGAGGATTCGGACAGGGTATCGGACTGTCCAAAGGCAAAGCCGCACTGGTTGCTGAGGATATACTCATTGATGGGGAACATATTCTGCATATTCATGCTGGGCTCGCCCAGAATGCCCTCGGCAAACCAATCCCGAAGCATCTGCACATAGTCCTTATAATTGTCGCTGAGGATACCTGCCTGCACCTTGCCGTCCTGCACGAAGTACGCAAGGTCAGAGCTGGTGCCGTAGCCGGAGGTATCAAAGCCGCCTACAAAGCCATTGTTGGAGTAATCCCAGTTCTGAGTCAGCAGCATGGGATAGTCGCAGCCGGGAATCTGATTCTTGAAGGCCGCCAGCACATCATGAAGCTCGTCAAAGGTCTCCGGGGTCTCCAGGCCCAGCTGATCCAGCCAGTCCTGGCGGATGTACAGGCCCATGGTGGACTGGTTCTCATAGGACTTAATGGTGGTCATATGGCCGGTATCGGAGATCAGCCCCTTGCGGTAGTCCTCGTTGGTGGAGAAAATGCCGTTCTTGAAGTCCGACAGGCAGTCATCCAGCATGGGCATCAGGTCGATGCAGATATCCTGATCTACCAGTGCGTCAATGCCGCCGGAAACCTGGGTGTCCGGCACGCCAAAGTAGTCGGGATAGTCGCCCGCTGCCAGGGTGATGGAGAATTTCTCCGCATAAGCATCCTGGTCGATGAGCGTCCAGTTCAGGTGTACGCCCGTGGCCTCTTCCATCAGCTGCACGCCGCGGTTGCCGTTGAGGCCCTCGGTGGCCACATCGGGAATCACCATGGGCAGGAAGCCGGACATGGCCATATATACGTCCAGACTGATCTCGCCGGGCTCACAGAGGGGATAGGATACGGGGGTATACTCCGGCTCCTGAGCCGATGCAGTCTCCGCCTCGGACGCAGAGGTCTCGGGCTCCGGCGCTGTATCCTGCTGGGCCGGAGTTTCTTCCGCAGGTGCCGAGCTGGTCAGGTTCTCTTTTGCGGAAGTGGATGCTTGGGCAGAGGGCTGCTTGCTGCCGCAGCCGGAAAGCATGCCAAGGAGCATACAGATAGTAAGTAACATCGCTCCAGTTTTCTTTTTCATTTCAATTTATCCTCCTTTGTTTCATTTGTTGTGCCCAGTCCCATCATACTACCTTCACACAATCTGCACAAATGCTTTTTTGACATACTGTATTCCCCCAGTGTGATGTATGGTCTATACTCCTCCGCGATATAAAACGGAGACGACCCGTTTGAGCCGTCTCCTAATTTCATACTATATATTATTCGTACAGGGGGAACTTTGCGGTCAGCGCATCCACTCGAGCGGTGATTTCGTCCTTCTTGGTGTCGAAATGGTAGATGCAGTCGGCGATGCAGTCGGCAATCTCCTTCATTTCGGCAGGGCCCATGCCACGGGTGGTGACAGCGGGGGTGCCGAGACGCAGGCCGGAGGTCACAAAGGGGCTGCGCTTCTCGCCGGGAACGGTGTTCTTGTTGGCAGTGATGTGTACCTCGTCCAGGTTGTGCTCCAGCTCCTTGCCGGTGCACTCCTCATCGGTGAGATCCACCAGCAGCAGGTGATTATCGGTGCCGCCGGACACCAGCTTCACGCCCCGGGCCAGCAGCTCCTGGGCCATGGCCTGAGCGTTTTCGATGATCTTTCTGCCGTACTCCTTGAACTCGGGCTTCAGTGCCTCGCCGAAGCACACAGCCTTTGCGGCGATCACGTGCTCCAGAGGGCCGCCCTGGGTGCCAGGGAAGATGGCCTTGTTGATCTTCTTGGAAATCTCCTCGCTGTTGGTGAGGATCAGACCGCCCCGGGGGCCGCGCAGGGTCTTATGGGTGGTGGTAGTCACCACATCGGCATAGGGCACAGGGCTCTGATGATAGCCTGCTGCCACCAGACCGGCGATGTGGGCCATATCCACCATCAGCAGCGCGCCGTTGTCATGGGCAATCTGAGCGATCCGCTCGAAGTCAATGGCACGGGGATAGGCAGAAGCACCGGCCACCACCAGCTTAGGCTTTACCTCGGCCACCTGCTGGGCCATCTTGTCATAGTCGATGAAGCCCTGGTCGTTGACGCCGTAGGAAACGAAGTGATAGTTCTTGCCGGACATATTCACGGGGCTGCCGTGGGTCAGATGACCGCCCTGGCTCAGATCCATGCCCATCACCGTGTCGCCCAGATCCAGCAGGCCAAAGTAAACGGCCATATTCGCCTGAGCACCGCTGTGGGGCTGTACATTGGCATAGGCTGCACCAAAGAGCTCCTTTGCCCGGTCGATGGCGATCTGCTCCACCTGATCGACGTACATGCAGCCGCCGTAGTAGCGCTTTCCGGGATAGCCCTCGGCATACTTGTTGGTGAGGATGCTGCCCATGGCCGCCATGACGGCAGGAGATACAATGTTCTCGCTGGCAATGAGCTCAATGTTCTGGCGCTGGCGGTGCAGCTCCCGATTCATGGCAGCGCCCAGCTCGGGATCTACCGCGGCCACTGCGCCGATGGTATCTATCATGTTTTCATACATAGGAATCGTGCTCCTTTCCCTTTGAATCGCCGGAACCGTTCCGGCAAAAAGGGTAAAATTAGTACCAACTATCAGGTATGGTAGGATTATACTCCAAAAAACTCCGGCATACAACATGAAATATGCCGTAGCCGGAGAAGATTGGCGATATGTATAAAAATCCATCGAAACCGGATGCTTTCCGGCACCAACTTGGCGATAAACGGGGCAGTTCAGCGCTTTCTGGCACAGTCGTCAATGCTGGCAAGAAGCTCCGGCGGAGTCATGGCAGTGATTTCCGGGTTGTGCATAAACAGTGCGTTGGTCAGGAACACCAGATTGTCCAGGGTCATCAGGAACCCGGGGAAGCGCCCGTCCGAGAGGAAATTCAGCAGGCTGAACCGGTCAATTTGATAGAGCTCAGCGGCCAAATTCGGCTGCTGATTCAAAAGCGTACACAGCTCGAGTGACAGAGGCTGCTCCTCCACATGAACCCGCAGCTTGTTTTTCAGCATGGCCGTCCAGTCCTTCTCCCGGTACTTCCGATCCCGGAGCTTGTCGAAGATGTTCAGCATAGACCAGTCGCAGCTGATCAGCGTGGCAAAAATACCGTTGAGTGCGCGGCTGAGATCGGTGCTGCCATCCCAGTCGGCCTTGGATTTATACCGAAGGTCGTGCTCCACCTCGTGCCAGCCCTCGGAGAAGACGGTACGCAGCTGGATTTCCACGGTGGTATCAATGGGATAATGGTCATAAATGGAACTGGGAAGCTCCTGACGGCAGCTCATGGGCAGCTTACAGATGAAGTTCAGCCGGGTGGGACTGAAGGTATCCGCGTCCGGGCGATCCTCGGTGATGGACACCACGGAAAAGCGGTCTTCAATGATTCTCCTGCACAGGGCCTGATCGTCCTGAAAATAGACGGCAATGCGGATGCCAAAGAGATCCTGCATCCGTTTTCCGTTTTGATAGTTCTTCGCTTTTAGCTTTGCGCGGGTGGATGCGGCGGTTTTCGTGCGGGTAAACAGCCGATAATACAGTCCGCATTTCTCCAGGCCGTCGGTGAGCCGGGTGGCCATGCTGCGGACAATGGACTCCGGGATTTCCCGAAAGTCCTGTTCGAGGTTGGGGTATTCCATTGGGTTCCGTCCTTTTTTGAGGGGTAACACCACACAAATGTGTCGTCGGTATTCCCCGTGTTATTTTGCAGTGATGGTCAGAGTCAGCGGGAACTTGACATAATCCCAATAAAACTCCGCCATAGAGAGGTTGTGATGGGCATAGCCGGGCACCGCGCCGAAGAATCGCAGCGTTCCGTCCGGCTGGCGGGCAAATGCGGCGAAGTGGTTGGTCTTCCCTGCCCGATAGAGCACAATCCCGGCCCGATTCCGCTGGGCCAGCTCCTGCGCATGGAAGGGACACAGGGCAAACTCCAGCGGCACCTTCTGACGGCGCAGCTCATGCACCAGGGCAAAAAAGTTCAGCCCCAGTTTTCCGCCGGGCAGCAGGGTTCGCTCCAGCCGGCGAAGCAGCACCTCCGGGTCCGGGGTGCGATCCAGCGCCTTGAGAAAATTATAGGCAGCGATCCAGCCGCAGCCGTTTTTGCTGGAGGGGCAGCCGCCGAAGGAGACGGACTCGGTTTGGCGCTGGTCGATGATATAGCCGTCGTCGCTGAGGGCTTTGGGGTCAAGTTCCATACGAACCTCCGGGGCATATGCAAAGTGGGCACGCATATGTTAGTCTTTATTATTCTATCACATCCGGTAGAATTTTGAAAGCTGAAATCCAGATTGCCCGAAAAATCCGGAATTATCTTGAGAATTTTGGTAGAAATCGTGCAAATCCCTTGACATGGCCCCTGGGGCCAGGCGTAAAATAGGGGCAAAGGAGGGATCAATGTGAAGCTGAAAGCGGTATGCGAGGCGACAGGCCTCAGTCGGAAAACCATTCGGCTCTACGAGGAAAAGGGTCTGCTGGTGCCCCAAATGGAGCGCAGGAATGGCCGGGACTATCGGGAATACACCCAGGCGGATGTGGACGCCCTCCGGGAGATTGCCACATTGCGCCGGGCATGGTTCACCATGGATGAAATTGCCCGGATGCAGCAAAACCCGGAGACCATTGGGGAGATTTTCCCGCAATATCTCCAGTGGCTGGAGAAGCAGAAAACCACGCTGGAATCCCTATTAAAGGCAGCCAAGGACGTAGACCCGTCCAAGATTCAGAGCGTATCGGAGCTGTCGGAGAAGATGCGGGAAGCCGAAACCATGCCCTTGCCCGCAGCGGATATCGAGCCAAAATTCCAATATCTCGACGCATTGGAGCAGCGCCCGGAGAAGGTGGAGCCGGACTGGCAGGAGCCTCTGCCCGGGGGTATGGATGACAGCCGCATTTACCGTCAATTCGTGGCGGCCAACTCCAAGGACAAAGCGGATGACCTGGGTGTGGCCTTTGGGCAGCTTCGGGACGCTATGACCCCGGAGCGGGAGAGCACCCCGGTGGTGGGAAAGAAGGAAATGCCCAAAATGCTCCAGCGGCTGGAGAAGCTCGGGGAGGGCGCATTGGTTCTGGGAGCTGCTTGGACGGCAATTTATACGCTTTATCTGGTTATGACCGGCGGCGGGTATGGCTATGGACGCGGCCTCCCTGTGCCTTTTACCATAGGAATCTCCCTGATAATCGTAGGTTCTGTGGGGATGGGTGCGGCAAAGGGCATTGCGGCCTATCGGGAGCGTCAGGCCTGGATTCAGCGGATGCGGGAGCAGGATGAGGAAAAACAGCGAAAGAAAGCACACGAATAGAGAAACGG
>OLSL01001847.1_pt1 | contig 18405 bp, 13 predicted proteins | sample 1672511 | NCBI WGS metagenome assembly OLSL01 (sample SAMEA3136694, study PRJEB25190) | human gut metagenome | biome: human gut; feature: human-associated habitat; material: faeces | place: Austria | collected 2013
TCCTCTTCATCTGCGGCGGCGCGTTCGACGGGCTTGACAAGATCATCGAGCAGCGCACCGATACCTCCGCCGTGGGCTTCAACTCTACGGTCAAGAGCAAGGGCGACCACAACGTCGGAAAGCTCTTCCAGCTCGTGCAGCCGCATGATCTGCTGAAGTTCGGCATTATTCCGGAATTGGTCGGACGTCTCCCGGTGATTACAGCTCTGCAGTCGCTGAGCAAGGAGCAGCTGGTTCAAATTTTGACCGAGCCGAAAAATGCTCTGGTCAAGCAGTATAAGAAGCTGCTTGAGTTTGATGGCGTTCAGCTGGAGTTTCAGCCCCAGGCGTTGGAGGCCATTGCCCAGGAAGCGCTGGATCGTAAGGTCGGCGCGCGGGGCCTGCGCTCCGTAATGGAGGGCGTGATGACGGATATTATGTTTGAGATCCCTTCGGATCTTGCCATTCAGACCGTCACGGTAACAGAGGATGAGGTGAAAACCCACGGCCCTCTGGAAATCACTCGGGATGCCGGTCACTTGCGGGAGCCTGTCCACAAGGTGGGCACGCCGGAGAAGATCAGCTGATCCGATATAGGAACTGCACATGGGGCTGGCGCGGACCGGTAGGTCTGTGTCGGTCCCTTTGCGCAACTATGCATTCCTTTTAGGAAGGAGCGATTCAAAATGAAAGAAATCTATGGAACTTCCACGCCTGTTATGGCGCTGCGGGGCATTTCCGTGTTCCCACAGATGGTGTATTCCTTTGATGTGGGGCGGGAAAAGTCGATCCGCGCCCTGGACGAGGCCATGAACGGCGATCAGCAGATGATCCTTCTGATGCAGAAGGACGTCAGCGTGGATGAGCCCGGCCCGGATGATCTTTACGAAGTTGGCGTGCTGGTACATATCCGTCAGATCCTCAAAATGCCCGGCGACGTGGTGCGGATTCTGGTGGAGGGGCTCAGCCGTATTCATATGACCGAGTTCACCCAGGAAAGTCCCTGCCTGGAGGGCGTTTGCGAGAAGCTCAGCGACACCGAGTACCGTACTTCCGCGCCCAAGGTAGAGGCGCTGCTGCGGGTATCCTATCAGCTCTATGGCAACTATTCTGACCTTTTGCCCAAGAGCAATGCCGATGCGCTCTTGCGGCTGATGACCAGCGACGATCCTGCCTATGTGTCCGACTATCTGGCACAGAACTGCGGCTTCCGCTATGACGATAAGCAGAAGTGCCTGGAGATGCTGCATCCTGTGAAGCGTCTGGAGATGGCGCTGAAGATTCTCAGCTCGGAAATCGAGATTATGCAGATCGAGAGTGATATTGCCGACAAGGTGCAGGACGCCATGAACAAGAGTCAGCGGGATTATTACCTCCGGGAACAGCTGAAGGTAATCCACCAGGAGCTGGGCGAAGAGGACGAAGACCAGGAAATCGACGATTATCGGGAGAAAATCCTGGCGCTGCATCTGGAAAAGGACACCGAAGAACGTCTGCTCAAGGAGCTTTCTCGGCTGGAAAAGCAGCCTCTTGGTTCCTCTGAGGCGGCGGTGATGCGGAACTATCTGGACACGGCGTTGGAGCTTCCCTGGAATGTGGAGACCAAGGACACCGTAAACATCGAGGCGGCCCGCCGGATTCTGGACGAGGATCACTATGGCCTGGATGCGGTGAAAAAGCGTGTGCTGGAGCTGCTGGCGGTTCGCAAGCTGGCGCCCGATATCTCCGGACAGATCATTTGTCTGGTTGGCCCTCCCGGTGTGGGCAAAACCTCCATTGCAACCTCCATTGCCCGGTGCCTGAACCGGAAAATGGCTCGAATTTCTCTGGGCGGTGTCCATGACGAGGCGGAGATTCGCGGACACAGAAAGACCTATATCGGCTCCATGCCCGGACGAATTATCGCTGGCATGAAGTCCGCAGGCAGCAAGAACCCCGTGCTGCTGCTGGACGAAATTGATAAGCTGGGCAACGACTACCGAGGTGATCCCGCATCGGCACTGCTGGAGGTTCTGGACGGTGAGCAGAATAAGACCTTCCGGGATAACTATCTGGAGGTGCCCTTCGACCTGAGCCGGGTGCTGTTTATTACCACAGCCAACACCACCTCCACCATTCCGGCGGCGCTGCTGGATCGTATGGAGGTCATTGAGCTCTCCAGCTATACCGACGAGGAAAAGGTCATGATCGCCAAGCACCATCTTCTGCCCAAGGAGCTTCAGAAGGTGGGCCTCAAGAAGGGCCAGCTGACGGTCTATGACAACGCATGGCGTGAAATCATCGACGGCTATACCCGGGAATCCGGTGTGCGGCATCTCCAGCGGGAAATTGCCACCATTTGCCGGAAGGCAGCGCTGAAATTTGCGGAATCCGGTGACGGCAAGCGAGTGACCATCACCGCATCCCGGGTGGAGGAATATCTGGGCGTGCGGAAATATCTGCCCGACGTGATGCCCAATGCGGATCAGGTGGGCCTGGTTACCGGCCTGGCCTGGACTTCTGTGGGCGGCGTGACACTGGAGGTGGAGGTCAACGTTATGGAGGGCACCGGCAAGCTGGTGATGACCGGCAGCCTGGGCGACGTGATGAAGGAATCTGTTTCCGCAGCCATGAGCTATATCCGCTCTAAGGCGGAGTGCTATCACATTCCTGCGGACTTCTATAAGACTAAGGACATCCACGTCCACTTCCCCGAGGGTGCGGTACCCAAGGACGGCCCCTCCGCCGGTATTACCATTTGCACTGCGTTGGTGTCGGCGCTGACCGGTGCGCCTGTTCGCCGGGATATTGCCATGACCGGCGAGATCTCCATTCGCGGCCGGGTGATGGCAATTGGCGGCCTCAAGGAAAAGACCATGGCGGCCCTTCGCCACGGCGTGAAAACCGTAATCATTCCGGCGGACAACGAGAAGGATCTGGAGGAGATCGACCAGACCGTTCGCAGCCGCCTGAACTTTATCCCCGTGCGGGATGCAGACACCGTGATCTCCACGGCCCTGGATTTCTCCAAAATTCAGCCCCAGGACAGCCGGGTGGAGCTGCCCATTCCCGAGAAAAAGCCCGCAGGCATCAGCCTGAGACAGTGAGGACAGCATGAATTATCAGAAGGTAGAATTTAAGCTCTCCGCGGCGAAGGCGTCCCAGTTTCCAAGGGACGGGGTGCCCCAGATTGCGTTCGCAGGAAAGAGTAATGTGGGCAAATCCTCGGTGATCAATCGTGTGCTCCAGCGGAAGAACCTGGCCTATGTGGGCTCGTCCCCCGGAAAGACCATTCACATCAACTATTTTCTGGTGGATGAAACGGCCTATCTGGTGGATCTTCCGGGCTATGGCTACGCCAAGGTGTCCCGCAGCGAGAAAGAACGCTGGAGCCGCCTGATGGAATCCTATTTTGCCCTGCCGGAGTTGATTACTCTGGGCATTCTGATTGTGGACGCCCGGCACGCGCCTACCCAGAATGACATCACCATGGCCACCTGGTTCCAGCAGACCGGATGCCCCTTTGTGGTGGTGGCGAATAAGCTCGATAAGCTAAAAAAGAGCCAGGTGGAGCCGAATATGGCGGTGATTCGTCAGGATCTCAGTCTGTCGGAGGACACAATTCTCCTGCCGTTCTCGGCGGAAAAGGGCACAAACCGGGATCAGCTCATCGGCATTATTGAGCGTGCGGCCCGGGGCGAGGATATCCACGGAGAAGACGAATAAGTAGCATCAAGATGCATTCAGAACGCGCTGCAAGTGAATTGCGGCGCGTTCTTTGATCTCTGGGAGAATTTTTACCCAGAGGACGGGGAAAAATTGACGCTGAACCGAAATTATGATAAAATATCAGGATGAAATGAGACATCAAAGCGGACGTTAAAGGAGAAACTATGAATCAGCAAGACGAGCAGCGATTTTTGGAAGCACGGCGGACGGTGATCCGGCGGTGCTATCAGAATCTCAACGATATGCAGCAGCAGGCAGTGATGACCACCCAGGGGCCGCTCCTGCTGCTGGCCGGTGCAGGCAGCGGAAAAACCACCGTCCTGATCCACCGGATTGCCAATCTGATCCGGTTTGGCCGTGCCTCCGACAGCGAGGATATCCCTGGGTTTGTCACCGAGGAGGACGTGGATTTCCTCTGCGATTATGCCGCCCATCCCACCGAGGAGGGGCAGGCCCGGGCGGAAAATCTCTGCGCTCTGGACCCCGCCATGCCCTGGAGCATCATTGCCATTACGTTTACCAACAAGGCGGCCAATGAGCTCAAGGATCGTCTCCAGAATATGCTGGGGGAGCAGGGCGACGGCGTTTGGGCCATGACGTTCCATTCGGCCTGCTGCCGGATTCTGCGCCGGGACATTGACAAGCTGGGCTATGACTCCAGCTTCACCATCTACGACACCACCGATTCCGAGAAGGTTATGAAGGAAATCATTCGGGACATGGGCCTGGATGATAAGACGTTCCCGGCCAAGTCGGTGCTTTCCGCCATTTCCTCGGCGAAAGATCAGATGATCGGCCCGGTGGAGTACCAGAAGAACGCCAAGGCCGACGGAGATTTTCGTGCGGAGCGTGTGGGCAAGGCCTATGCTGAGTATCAAAAGCGCCTGAAGGCCTCTAACGCAGTGGATTTTGACGACATTATCCTCTTAACCGTGCGGCTGCTCCAGCAGTATGAGGATGTGCGGGACTACTATCAGCGGAAATTTCACTATGTGCTCATTGACGAGTATCAGGACACCAACAATCTGCAATATCTTTTGTCCACATTGCTCTCCGGGCGGTATGAGAATATCTGCGTGGTGGGTGACGACGATCAGTCTATCTATCGCTTCCGCGGCGCAACCATTGAGAACATTCTGAGCTTTGAGAAGCAGTATCAGGGCGCCCGGGTCATTCGTCTGGAGCAGAACTACCGCTCCACCAAGTACATCCTGGAGGCAGCCAACGCGGTGATCTCCCACAACAAGGGAAGAAAGGGCAAAAAGCTCTGGACGGACAACGATCAGGGCGACAAAATCACCGTGTATCAGGCTTATAATGAGAACGAGGAAGCGAATTTCGTCTCATCTAAGATTCTTGCGGGCCTCAGCAAGGGGCAGCATTTTAAGGACAATGCCGTGTTGTACCGCACCAATGCCCAGTCTAACGCAGTGGAAATGTCCTTCAAGCGCAACGGCATTCCGTACCGGATCATCGGCGGCACCCGGTTCTTTGACCGAGCTGAGGTCAAGGATATGCTGGCGTATCTCTGCGTCATCAACAACACCACCGATGACCTGCGGCTGCGGCGAATTATTAATGTACCCGCCCGGGGCATCGGCGGAAAGACGCTGGAATCCGCAGAGCGTCAGGCGGTTGCAGCGGGTATTCCACTGTTTGATGTGATTCAGGATGCGGGGGATTATCCGTCCCTGGAGAAAGCAGCGGGAAAGCTCCAGAATTTTGTGGAGCTGATTCGCGGCCTGAAGCAGCTGAGTCAAGATCTGCCCCTGCCGGAATTCTATGACGAGCTTATGTACCGTACCGGTTATATCCGGATGCTGGAGGAAAAGGATACTTTGGAAAACCGCGCCCGGAAGGAAAACGTCCAGGAGCTGAAATCCAGCATCGTGGGCTATGTGGAAGGGGCGGAAAAACCCACGCTGGCGGGCTTTTTGGAGGAGGTCAGCCTGTATACGGACATTGAAAAGTACGATCAGGATGCGGACGCTGCGGTGATGATGACTATGCACAGCGCCAAGGGACTGGAATTTCCCAACGTATTCCTGATCGGCATGGAGGACGGCCTGTTCCCGGGCATGCGGGTGTTTACCGACCCGGACGAGATGGAGGAGGAGCGGCGGCTCTGCTATGTGGCCATCACCCGGGCGAAGAAGAAGCTGTATCTCACCCATGCCAAGCAGCGAATGCTCTATGGCCGCACCAGCTTCAATCGGGTGTCCCGGTTCCTGAACGAAATCCCTGAGGACTGCCTGGAGGATCGGAAAAAGACCACCAGAACCACGCAATCCAGCCAAACCAGCCGATATTCCGGTGGATACGGCCATGTTACTGCGCCCAGAAAGCCCATGACGCCCAAACCTGAGCCGGCGGCGCCCATGCTGGAACTGAATAAGGGCGACGTGGTGGTGCACACCGCCTTCGGCGAGGGTATGGTGGTGAGCATCCTCAAAATGAACGGCGACGCCCTTTTGGAGGTTGCTTTTGACCAGGTGGGCACCAAGCGGCTGATGCTGAAAACTGCCAGTGCCCACATGAAAAAGAAATAACCGGATTTCCGGCGCATAAACTTCCTCTGAGGGGGGAGTATGATGAGAAGAAGGCGGCTTCGGCGCTGGTGTATTCTGCTGATGCTGGTGGTGATCGGGGCGGCGGTGCTGCTGCGAACCAGGATCAATCCCCTGACCCAGGAGCTGGCACAGGCGAAAATCACCGACGCGGCTTCCAACGTGATCAATCAGGCGGTGAATCAGCAGATTCGGGAGGGGAACATCCAGTACGACAAGCTGGTGACCCTCCAGCGGGATCAGAACGGCAATATCACCGCACTGACCACCAATATGCAGGAGATGAACCGGCTGAAAACCCAACTGCTGGAACTGCTGGACGACGATATTTACAACATCGAGGACGACGAAATCAGCATCCCCCTGGGGAATCTCACGGGGATCCAACTGCTCAGCGGCAGAGGGCCGTCCATTCCGGTGAAAATCATTGCGGTAAGCTCCTCTGACGCACAGTTTCAGGGGGAGTTTTCCGATGCGGGCATCAATCAGACCATCCACCGGATCATGATGGAGGTTTCGCTGGATCTGATTGTGCTGCTGCCGTCGGGCACGGTGACGGATCGGGTGTCCTCCCAGGTCTGTGTGGCGGAGACGGTATTGCTGGGGCCGGTGCCGGACACCTATGCCTATTTAGATCCTACGGGATGATTTGCGAAAGAGGGATGACGATGAATCCACAGGAAGAAATTCTGGCTTTGACCCGGGAGCTCAACGATGCGGGGCACCGCTACTACGTGCTGGACGATCCCACCATGCCGGACTTTGAATACGATCAGAAGCTCCGGCATTTGGAGGAGCTGGAGGCGGCCTATCCACAGTTTGCACAGGCGGATTCTCCCACCAAGCGCGTGGGCGGCGAGGCACTGTCACAGTTCCAGCCGGTGGTGCATGAGGTGCCGCTGGAGAGCCTGCAGGATGTGTTTTCCTTTGATGAGCTGGGGGAGTTTGACCAGCGGATCACCGAGGAAGCACCGGATCGCAGGTACAGCGTGGAGCCCAAGGTAGACGGTCTGTCGGTGGCGCTGGAATATGTGGACGGCGTATTCGTCCGGGGTGCGACTCGGGGCGACGGAAACGTGGGCGAGGATGTCACCGAAAACCTCAAAACCATCCGATCCATCCCCTTGAAGCTGGAGAATGCGCCCCGTCGGTTGATCGTCCGAGGCGAGGTATTTATGCCGAAAAAGGTATTCCGGGCGCTGAATGAAAAGCGGGAGGCAGAAGGGCAGAGCCTGTTTGCCAACCCCAGAAATGCCGCCGCCGGAAGCCTTCGCCAGCTGGATCCGAAAATTGCGTCCAAGCGGCAGCTGGATATTCTGGTGTTCAACCTCCAGCTCTGCGAGGGGAAGACGTTTGAAAGCCATACCGAGAGTCTGGACTATCTGGGGAGCCTGAAGTTCAAGGTGATTCCCTATACCCTCTGCGAGACCCGGGCGGAAATCGAGACCCGGATCACCGCCATTAACGAGGGGAGGGAGGACTTCTCCTTTGACATTGACGGCGCGGTCATCAAGGTCAACAGCCTGGAGCAGCGCCAGCGGTTCGGCAGTACTGCCAAGTTCCCACGCTGGGCTTGTGCCTATAAGTATCCACCGGAGGTCAAGCCCACGGTGGTGGAGAATATCGTGATCCAGGTGGGGCGCACCGGCGTTTTGACCCCCAAAGCGGTGGTGAAGCCCGTGCGGCTGTCCGGCACCACGGTGACCAATGCGACGCTGCACAATCAGGATTTTATTGCGGAGAAGGACATTCGCATCGGCGATACGGTGCTGATTCGCAAGGCGGGAGAGATCATTCCGGAGATTCTGGAGGTGGATCTCACCAAGCGCCCGAAGGGGACGGTGCCCTATACGCTTCCGGCGGTATGTCCGGTCTGCGGCGGGCCAACGGAACGGGATCCGGACGGTGCGGCCATTCGCTGCGTCAGCGAGAGCTGCCCGGCCCAGAAGGTGCGGTTTCTGAGTCACTTTGCCTCCCGAGACGCTATGGACATCGACGGATTGGGCAGCGCCATTGTGGAGCAGCTCACCGGCGAGGGACTGGTGGAAACCCCTGCGGATCTCTACCGCTTGACTGTGGAGCAGCTGGAGCCTCTGGACCGCATGGGGGCGCAGTCGGCCAAAAATCTGGTGGCGTCCATTGCAAAGTCCAAGGAGAACGATCTCTGGCGGCTGCTGTTTGCTCTGGGCATCCGGCAGGTGGGAGCCAAGGCCGCGAAGGTGCTGGCTCAGCGGTTTGGAACCCTGGAGAGCATTCAGCGTGCAAGTCTCGAAGAACTTACCGCCGTACCGGATATCGGCGGAATTACTGCGGGAAATATCAAAAGTTGGTTTGAGCGTCCATTCAATCAAACACTCATCGAGGAGCTGATGGCGGCGGGGCTCAACACCAAGTGCCTGACGGAGATCTTGGATCAGCGGTTTGTTGGAAAAACCATTGTGGTCACCGGCACCCTGGAGCAGATGACCCGCCAGGAGGCTACGGAGAAAATCGAGAGCATGGGCGGCAAAGCGGCGGGCAGTGTGTCCAAGAAAACTAGCTTTGTGGTGGCAGGCCCCGGAGCAGGATCGAAGCTGAAAAAAGCCCAGGAGCTTGGCATTCAGGTGCTCACGGAAGAAGAATTTTTAGCGCTGCTATCCTGAAGACGGCGGCGGAACATACGAGGAAATACCGGATCGTGCGATGCATGATCCGGTATTTTTGCGCCCATTTTCGTCCGAGCGGGGGAGGGGATGGGCTGCGAGTTTTGGAGAAAACGGACGAGACCGTGGGGTGGGATTTGCGCCCCGATGGGAGTCCAAACAAGGTCTGATTTCATTCGAGCAAAAGGTTACATAACGGTTACACAAACTTATCAAATGATTTTTATGTCAACAAGCGTAAACTAGCTAAAAACTTGATTTCGGGAAATAATATAACATTGTTACGATACGCATAATTCGTCGAAATTGTTACCGTTATGATAGAAAATCGAAAACTGGAACAAAACGGATACTAAAAATTGCACAAAATTAAATGACGATATATAGTGTAAATACACAAAAATGAACATAAAAAACAGTGAGGTATCAACGGAACCTGACGAAATTTGATTTTGGGACGAAAAATATTTACAAAATGTCATTGACATTCGAGCGAAGATGGAGTATGATTTTGACACGAACGAAAGTACTTCATTCATTTTGGCAAAAAATAATTTTTGAGGAAACACATATGAGTAAGAAATTACGTATTGCGGCTCCGTTATGCGGGCTGCTGGCGGTGGCGGTGATTGCGCTGTTCTGCATCACCGGTTTTGCCGCCGGAGATGAGGAGACAAAACCTCAGGCGGTCACTGTGGAGACTATGAGCGCCCAGGGCATCGAAGCTCCCACAAAAAATCTGGAGACCCTTGCTCCGGTTCAGAACGTCACCCAGGGGGATGAAAATCCTGAGGAAGAATCCGACACCGTTCCGCCCACCGGTGTTAGCCCCTATGAGCTCACCGACGAAGAGCGGATGGCTGTGGAATGCGCGGTGATGTGTGAGGCAGGCGGCGAAGGCAGCCGTGGCCAGATGATGGTGGCTCAGTGTATTCTCGACGGCGCCCAGCGCAACGGCCTTGGGGTGATCGAGAGCATTGCCAAATATCAGGTCGCTTCTACCAGCTACAGCAATGTCACCGACGAGGTAAAAGAGTCCGTTTCCCGAGTGTTTGACGACGGGGAGCGTGTGACGGAGGAAAAAGCGGACCTTTGGTACAATCCTGCGCTGGTGCAATCTTCCTGGCATGAGGAGCAGCACTATGTGATCACCATCGGTATGCATCGGTTCTTCTGGATGAACGACGATACATAAGATACATAAGAAAAGAACAGCCCGAAGCAGAAAGGCCTGCTTCGGGCTGTTGTGCATTCTTATTTGGATTTAGGGTTCCGGACTGGTCTCCGTCGTGTCTGCGGTGTCATTGCTGCTGGAATCAAGATCGGGGAGGGAGGAGAAATAATCCACCGACTGTTGGGTGTAAACCTTGCCGTAGTCATCAAAGCGGGTGTCGTGGGAGGCGGTCAGGAACACCAGATAGGTGTCGGGATGGTCGTCCACATACTGCTTGATGCTGCTGCCGTCGGAGTAGTAGACATACAGATGCTCCGCCAGATCGAAGGCCTGATGGCCGGACTCGGGGTCTTTGATGAGAAGCCCTAGGGTGCAGTCCAGATTGGCCTTGTTTTCCAGGGCCTTGTAGGCGTCCTGGAGCATGGATTCCCGGGTGGAATCCGAGGAATAGACGATCTCATCGGTGGTGGGAAAGCTGAAATTATTGAGGATCACTTCCTGGAAGCCCATGGCCTCCAGCTGGCTGATCATCCCCGCGAGATAGTTCTGCACGTCGGCATTGGTGGGATCCAGCCAATAGGAGCCGGCGGAGTTCATCCAAAGTGCGCCGCCGGAAATGGCCAGGGCCTCATCGGTATGGGACAGGGCATAGGCGCTGTCGTTCAGGCAGGACATCATGGCGACCAGATGCATCTGTGCGCTTTCGGCTCGGGAGATCAGCTGCCGGACGGCGTCGGTGTCGAGAATCGCGCTGCCGCCTGCCCGCATTTCCAGCACCAGGGTGTTATAGGCTCCGGTGCCAAGATCCACGGCGCTGACGGCGGAGGGATCGCTCAGGGTCACATAGTCCACCAGTAGGCCCTTAATCTCGCTGTCCTGGAGGACTGTTGAATCGCCGTCCTCCAGAATGGACTGCTCCCGAATGGAACTGCCGGTGACCAGCACCGGGGATTCCACGGGCGCGGCGGCCTGCTCCGCTTCCGGGGCACTGGGGGGCTGAGAATGGAAGGAGAAGTGGGCCCCGTCCTCGGTATAGACCACATAACGGCCCAGATAGGAAAAACCGATGAGTCCCACGATCAGCAGTGCCAGCAGCACAATGGCGAGAATGATGAGAAAGCGCCGGAGCCGCAGCTTGTTCCGATAGGTCATAGGGCGCTGTCACTCCTTCTGGCGGTCAGGCGGCACCAGTCCTCCTGCATCTCCCGCTGGGTGATGGTGAGCCCGGCGGCTTCAATGGCCCGCTCCACCTCGGGAAGCCGGGTGTTGAGAATACCGGAGCAGATAAACACGCCGTCGGGGCGGAGAAAGTGGGGCACCACGGCAGACAGGGGGATGATCACATCCGCCACAATGTTGGCCAGCACCACGTCATAGCCACCCTCACAGAGGGATTCCATCATGGCCTTGTCGCCAATGACGTTTCCGGTAACGGCGCGGAATTTCGGGGCGGTGAGACCGTTGAGGGCGGCATTTTCTCGGGCGATGTCCTCAGCCTTGGGATCGATGTCTACGCCGGTGGCCTCCTGTGCGCCGAGAAGCAGGGCCGCAATGGACAGGATTCCGCTGCCGCTGCCAAGGTCGATGACCCGCTCTCCGCCGTGGATGGTCTGCTCCAGAGCCCGGAGACACATCTGGGTGGAGGCATGGGCGCCGGTGCCGAAGAGCATGCCCGGGTCCAGCACCACGGGAATCCGGTGCTCGGGGTTCTCCGGGGAGAGCCACTGGGGGACGATCAGCAGCTTCTCACCGATGGGGATGGGCTGATAATACTGCTTCCAGCTCTCCTCCCAGTCCTCCTCCTGAAGATTCTGGAGGCTGACCTCCAGAGAACCCAGGTCGGTGTCGGGATTCTGAGCTCGGAATACCTCCAGCTCGCTTTTCAGCTGGGCAATCTGCTCCGGGGCCTGGGCGTCGTGGGGGATATACAGGCGAATCTGAGAGACGTTCTGCATCTTCTGGGCCAATTCCTCGTCTACATAGTCCCAATACTGGGTGTTGTCCTTGAGAAATTCGGAAAAGTCCTCGCTGTCGTCTATGATAAAGCTGTCGTAGCCAATGGCGGTGAGCCGTGCGCCCAACAGATCAATGGCAGGGGAGATGGTTTTGATGGTCACTTCCAGCCATTCCATAATGAAATCGCTCCTTTCAATGATATCGAGGCTATTCTACAGGATTTTGGGAGATGATACAACCCCAAAGATATTTTTCGTTTACTTTTTGGCGAACTGTTGTATAATAAAAGGAGTTGCCTGACGGCCTTTGCGGCGCGGGCGCAACAGCATTTGAAAGGAATGTGAAAATGGAAAAAACACGGAAAGAGCTGTTGCCGGGTGTATTCCTGACGATTCTGCATACAGATAAATTTAAGACCAACTGCCTTTCTCTGAGCCTGATCCGGCCCCTGTGCCGGGAGGAGGCGGCGCTCAATGCCCTTTTACCTGACGTGATGCTCCGGGGCTGCGGTATGTGCCCGGATATGACCGCTATTTCCGCCTGGCTGGATCAGCGGTATGGCGCAGGCATCCAGTCCACGGTTCGGAAAAAGGGCGAGGTTCAGGCAATCGGCCTGTTTCTCGACTACATCAATGAGCGCTATACCCTGGAGGGGGAAAATCTCACCGAGGATATCTGCCGGCTGCTGGGCAGCTTTGTAATGGATCCGGTGCTGGAAAACGGCGCATTCCGGGCAGATTACGTGGAGGGGGAGAAGATCAACCTCATCAACGCCATTGCCTCCCAGATCAACGACAAGCGTACCTTTGCTTCCATCCGGCTCCGGGAGGAGATGTTCCGGGACGAGCCCTATGGGGTCAGCAAATACGGCAGCACCGAGGATGTGGCGGCCATTACCCCCGAGGTCTTGTACGCCCACTATCAGAACATTCTGGCAACGTCCCAAATCGAGCTGATTTTCACCGGCGATGCGGATACCGTCTGCCTGGAGAACACTCTGCGGGAGGTATTCGCCAATCTCCCCAGAGAGGCCCTTGTCAAAACCGGCACCACCCCCGGTAAGATGCCCGAGACGGTGCGGGATATCACCGAGAAAATGGACGTGACCCAGGGCAAGCTGGTGATGGGCTTCCGAACCGGCATTACCGCAGCGGATCCCATGTACCCGGCGCTGCTGATGCTCAACGGGGTCTACGGCGGCAGCCTGACCTCCAAGCTGTTTATGAACGTCCGGGAAAAGATGAGCCTTTGCTATTACGCTTCCTCCGGCATTGACCGGATGAAGGGTGTGATGGTGGTTTCCTCCGGCGTGGATACCCAGCAGTATGAGACCGCCCGGAAGGAGATCATCCGGCAGCTGGATGCCTGCCTCCAGGGCAACATCACCGAGGACGAGCTGGAGTCCACCCGGAGCTATCTCATCTCCAGCCTGAAAACCGGGGAGGATTCCCCCTATCAGCTGGACGATTTTCAGCTGGAACAGGAGATCGGCGGCTATGATTACACCGCAGAATCCCTGGCTGAAGCGCTGAAAACCGTTACCATTCCGGAAATCCAGGCGGCGGCCCGGCGACTGAAGCTGGATACGGTGTATTTCCTTTGCGGGGAGGTGGAAGCATGAACGAGCGTATTTTTCCGGGTTTGGGCGAGAAAATCTATGAGGATACCCTGCCCAACGGCCTGAGAATCAAAGTTGTCCCCAAGCGGGGCTTTGCACGGAGCTATGCGTTCTTTGCCACCGATTACGGCTCCATGGAGACCCGGTTCCAGCTGGACGGAAAGCCCTATGTATCTCCGGACGGTGTGGCCCATTATCTGGAGCACAAGATGTTTGATATGCCCGACGGCAATGCCCTCCAGAAAATGTCCCAGACCGGCGCAAGCCCCAATGCGTTCACCAGCTACAATATTACGGCTTATCATTTCTCCTGCACCTCGATGTTTGAGGAGAACTTCCGCACCCTGCTCCAGTTTGTATCCCAGGGCTATTTTACCCAGGAGAGCGTGGAGAAAGAACGGGGGATCATTGCCCAGGAGATCAAGATGTATGCGGACAATCCCGCCTCTCGGGTGGATGAGAATCTGTTCTGCGCTATGTACCGGAACCATCCTATTCGGGTGCCCGTAGCCGGAACCGTGGAGAGCATTCAGGACATCACCGCCCAGACGCTGATTGACTGCCACCGGGCGTTCTATGATCCCTCCAATATGGTGCTCTGCGTGGTGGGCGATGTAGATCCCCGGCAGATTCACGACATCGCCCTGGAGATCCTGCCCAAGGTGCCCGGCGGTGCATCGGACCGGGATTACGGCGAAAAGGAGCCCGCAGCGCCCGATCAGCACACCATTACCCAGGAGATGGAGGTCTCCATGCCCATGTTCTCCGTGGGCTTTAAGGGTGCGGAGGTTCCTAAGGGGCCCCAGCGTCTGCGGCAGGAGATCATTGGCGACCTGGCCGGTGAAATTCTCTGCGGCGAAAGCTCCCGGCTCTATCAGGAGATGTATGAAAGCGGCCTGATTGATCCCGGCTTCGGCGTGAGCTACAGCCTGGTGCGGGAGCTGTCCATGCTCTGTCTGGGCGGCGACAGTGAGAATCCCCAGGCGGTGCTGGATGCGGTGCTGCAGGAGGCACAGCGGGTTGTGAAGGAAGGCGTGGACGAGGAATTGTTCCTGCGGCTGAAGCGTTCCGCCGTGGGCCGCAGAATCCGTGGCCTTGACAGCTTTGAGGGCCTGTGCTACCGTCTGGCTCTGTCGGATTTCGACGGCTATGACTATTTCACGTTCCCCGAACTCTATGAGTCCATTACGGCAGAGGACGTTCGGCAGCTGATCGCCCGGGAGATTACCCCGGAGCAGGCGGTCCTGTCAGTGATTCTGCCGAAAACCAGGGAGGAATAAACCATGTACGGAACCATATCCTTTCCGGGATTGGGGCTGAGCTTCAATCCCTCCAGAGTGGCCTTTTCCATTGGAAATAAGCCCATCTATTGGTACGGCATCATCATCGCCGCAGGCTTCCTGCTGGCGGTGTACTATGCCATGCGGCGGGCGGATCAGTTCGGCCTGACCCAGGATAATATCATTGATATGCTGATTTGCGCCGTGCCCCTGGCGATTATTGGCGCACGTGCGTACTATTGCCTGTTTTCCTGGAATCTCTACAAAGATGACCCCATCCGGGTCCTCTACATATGGGAGGGCGGACTGGCGATTTACGGCGGCGTCATCGGCGCGGTGATCGGCCTGTTTCTCTACACGAAGGTGAAGAAGGTCAAAACCTCGGCATTGCTGGATATTGGCGGCCTGGGCCTTTTGATCGGTCAGTCCATTGGCCGCTGGGGCAACTTCATGAACCGGGAGGCGTTCGGCGCACAGACCGACAGCTTCCTGCGAATGGGCCTGACGGATGCCAATGGGGCAACCATCTATGTCCATCCCACGTTCCTCTACGAGTCCGTTTGGAACGCCATTGGTCTGCTCATTCTGCATTTCTACTCCAAGCGCCGGAAGTTTGACGGACAGATTTTCCTGATGTATCTGGGCTGGTACGGTCTGGGCCGGATGTTCATCGAGGGTCTGCGTACCGATAGCCTGTATGTGGGCTCCTCCAATCTCCGGGTGAGCCAGCTGCTGGCAGGCATTTGCTTCCTGGCGGTGGTGATTTTCCTGGTGTACGACAAGATCTTCCGGGAGCACGATCCCAGGGATCTGTATGTGAATCAGGTGGCACAGCGGAAGGCAGCAGAGGCAGTGGAAGCTACTGAGGCAGCTGCCGAAGAGACTGCTTCTGAGGTGGAAGAAGAAGCAGAAACCGTCGGAGCAGAAGAAACTGCGGAAACCACCGAACCGGAACCGCCGGAAGAACCGGATTCTCAAGAAGAATCGTAAACTGGATTGCAATCTTAAAAAGCTCTCGCCATCGGCGGGGGCTTTTTTGCTGGATTTTCTCCGAAGTATGTAACAGACCGCGCAGGATCGGCGTTTTGTAAAGTGACAGCTGCCAAGAAAGACGAAGGGATGTGAGAGCGTTGACAGAAGAAAAGCTCCTGGAAGGGCTAAAGCAGCATAGACCGGAGGCGTTGGAGGCGCTGATCCTCCAATACAATCGCTATGTAGCGGCGGTGATTGCGGCCATTCTGGGAACAAGCTGCTGCCGGGAGGACGTGGAAGAGCTCGCTTCCGATGTATTTGTTGCGGTCTGGAACCATGCAGAAGCGCTGAATCCCGGGAAGGTCAAGGCGTATATCGGGGTTACGGCCCGGAACACCGCAAAGAGCTTGCTGCGCAAGAAAAAGCATCTGCCCATGGACGATGACGAGGTCTTTGTCCTGGTCAGCGGAACCACCCCGGAGCACACGCTGCTGAAAAAAGAGCAGGCAAAGCTGGTGCAGGAGGCGGTGGACAGCATGGGCCAGCCGGATCGGGAGATTTTTCTCCGGTACTACTACTATTTGCAGACCTCGGCGCAGATTGGAAAGGCCCTGGGGATGGGCTCCGGCGCAGTCCGGGCCAGATTGATGCGGGGCCGGGAGACACTGAAACGAATGCTTTGTAAGGAGGAGATCCGATGAAGATAACCGATTTGCTGGACGATTATTATGACGACAGCGTCAAGCTGCCGGAATGCAGTGCGCCCGCTGACCGGGCGGCATTGGAGCGGACGAAAATGAAGCTGGGAATTTCTTGCAAAAAGCGCCGTCTGCCAAAGGGCATATTGATTGCCGCCGTGCTGACCCTGGCACTGTCCATTACCGCCGGAGCTGTGGGCTATACGGTGTGGGATGCCGCACGGAAGGACGCCGGACTGGAAAACGGTCAGTCCATTCCGGAGTATACGGAATACCACGATTCCAATCAGAACGTTTCGGCGGAAACTGCGGAGAATCTGGTGGAGGGCGCGGAGCTGCAGCTGGTGTCTACTCTGGGTTCCTGTTCGGACTTGAACATTTATATGACCGCAGCGCCGGTAACCCAGGAGCAGGCGGATCAGCTCAGCGAGAAAAATCAGGGACTTGACACCTTTGCCGTGTGGGAGATTTCCGCCGTGCTTGACCCCCAAATAGAACTGGACGGCATGATATGCGGCGCACAGCAGCTGGAATACGATCCGGAAACCGAGACGGCGCTGATTTGCGGCACCATTCATGGGGATTTCCTGGCGCAGGTGACGGAGCTGACGGTAACGGTGGATTATTTCTACCAGTCGGACGGAGAAGCGGACGTTACGAATTACGGGAGCATGACCGTTCCGGTTACTATGTCGGAGGAGCTGGTATTCCAGCCGGAGACGGTACTGGAGAATTCCTTTGTGGACGCCCAAGGGACTGTGGCGGAGGTGACGGTGTATGCCAGCTACATCTCCATTCAGGCGGCGGTAGAACCCTTTGACGACTGGTGCAGCCGGAATGACGAGGACGCATGGTTCCGTATGGGCGATGCCTATTGGGGCTACTATGACGAAGCGGCAGGGGAGGCGCGGAAGACGGAATATACGGAGCTGGATGCGCAGGTGGCGTATCGGCGCTCCTGGGAAGTGGCGCTGAATGATCTCCTTTCCGCGGATAGTTATCTGACCTTGCAGGACGGAAACATCGTTTCCCTGTCTGACCTCCAGACCATCAGCGTGGAGGACGATTTGGAAGCGGGTGACTACACGGAGGATTTTGAACTGCCCACTGCGGTGAATCTTGCGGAGATCGAAAGTCTGACCCTGGGCGGCGTAACCTATTTCCCAGCAGGATAATATAAAGTTCAGGACGCAGGCGGTGGAGATTCATCGCTTGCGTCTTGACAAATTCCGCCCACCATGGTATCTTAAATATGGTCATACAACTGACGGAAGTGGAGTACCACATGGAGTATGGCCCGTGAAATGCCGACCGTCTGGGCAATTAGTCCGGATTGGTGGGCTTTTTTTCTGCTGATTCGGAATCATGCAAAGGAGTGCTGAATATGAAAACTGACATCGAAATCGCACAGGCTACCCCCATGCTTCCCATTGACCAGGTGGCCGCCAAGGCTGGCATTGACGGCGAGCTGCTGGAGCACTATGGCAAGTACAAGGCCAAGCTGGACATCACTGGCCTGAAAAACGCCCCCAGAAAGGGCAAGCTGATTCTGGTCACTGCCATCAACCCCACCCCGGCAGGGGAGGGCAAAACCACCACCAGCGTCGGTCTGGCAGACGCACTGGTGAAGCGGGGCAAGAACACCATGCTCTGCCTGCGGGAGCCCTCTCTTGGCCCTGTGTTCGGCGTAAAGGGCGGCGCAGCCGGCGGCGGATATGCACAGGTGGTGCCCATGGAGGACATCAACCTGCACTTCACCGGCGATTTCCATGCCATCGGTGCTGCCAACAACCTGCTGGCAGCCATGCTGG
>OLSL01001852.1_pt1 | contig 18376 bp, 16 predicted proteins | sample 1672511 | NCBI WGS metagenome assembly OLSL01 (sample SAMEA3136694, study PRJEB25190) | human gut metagenome | biome: human gut; feature: human-associated habitat; material: faeces | place: Austria | collected 2013
TATTGTTTATTGTTCCAATGGAAAGAATCCCAAATCATTGATAATCAATCACTTAAATTAAAACAGCAGTAAACAATGAGAAACAATAATAAACAATGATTGTTTCTTCATAATCGATTGAATATCAATGAATTAGACCCCTGTAAACAATGTAAACAATAATATAGGAGGAAAACCTGAATAGGGAATATGTGTTCTAATATTGGATAATAGTGTTCTTAAAGAGGATAAGGGCCCCTATAAAAAGGTTATATAGGAATTATTGTTTACATTGTTTCTCCGGGGGTGATTTTAGGGTCTAATCCATTGGGTATCAATCACTTAGGTGAGAAACAATAAGAAATTTTATTGTTTACTACTGGTCAAATATTGTTTATTATGGAAAAAACTGAGAAATTGGGGCTACCCCCAACTGGGAAACTTGGAGTGTTCCGGCGATGGCTGGGGATCTATTCAAAAGAGGAGCGGGAGGTCCTGGACTACGCCCGCAAATTGAAAAAGACCACCATGCAAATAGCACGGGGTCAGCTGACTCTGTTATCCCGTCCGGAATGGATGCGGCACGAGGACTGGGTTGAGGTCCGCAAACTACAAAACAAATTAGAAAGGAGGCGTAGAAAATGATTGCAATTTACCTGTTGGCCATCATCGGCCTGTTTGCTGTTACCGGGGGAGTTCGCCAGTGGTGGATCAACCCCAGACGAAAACTGGATCGATCCATCAAGCAGATGGAGAGAGCAGAGAGACGGATTCGAAAGTTCAAAAAGAAGTCGTAGGCGAGTAGAATTGGTCCAGTAGAACTGGTAGAGTCAGTAGAACTGACAGAGTCAGTAGAACTGGTGCCAAATTGGGACTTCTCCCGACCCACAAATACTGGACGGCACTCGCGCATACGAAAATAAAAATTTTTAAGAATGAAAGCAAAGCACTTTAAGCAGCTCGGGAAGAACTGGGCTCTGTACTCGGAGGTCAATACCAAGTACTGTAATTGGACCCCGTCCATCGCCACGGTCCACGAAGGCATGATTTGGCCGAACGGCATTTCGGTAAAGTTCCTGTGGTTCGGCGTGACCCTCATTCGCGTAAGCGAATAAATAAAGATCCCCGGGGCCAAACGCTCCGGGGATTGTTGTGCAGAAATAAATTTTTAATTTGTATAAGGTTTGATTATATTTGAGGCATGGCACGAAGTACATATAAAATGAGTCCGCTCGCCTATATGGAGGAGGGACAGAAAAGGCGAGACGCCGGGGAATTTGTAAAGCCCACCGATGCGGAGGAGCTTTATTTTGCATTCATCGAGTATTGCAAATTCATGCAGGATAACTATTTCTCCCAGGCTCACAAGAATAAGAATGGCGAAGACTGCAGCGTCTACATCTCCCGCCCGATGACCATCGAATCATTTAGGCTGTTTGCTGGCATCAATCCTGTTGAGTACGAGGAGCTCACGGGAGACCCGGTAGCAGCTGCAATTGGTGGCACCATCGAGGACGCCATCAATTCCCAGCAGATTGAGGGAGCACTGGTTGGTAAGTACGCTGCCAGCCTTATCCAGGTACTTCAAGGACGCAAGACCAATGTCAACCTGACGGGAGGCATTACTCTCGAACAGATAACAGGAATGGAGGTAAAATAAAATGGGACGCCGGCTTCAATTTGACACCAAAGGCAACGAGAAGCAGAAGGAAGTGGCTCGGTTATGGCTTGATGACTCGGTCACTGACATTCTGTATGCTGGCACGAAAGGTGCTGGCAAATCCTACCTCGGGTGTTCCTTGATAGCCGGCGATGCCCTCACCTACCCGGAGACATTTTATTTTATTGCGCGTAAGACAGCCGCCGATTTGGTCCGGTACACCATCCCATCCATCTACGAGGTATTCGCTCATTGGGGTATCACGGAGAACTACTACCATTTCAATGGACAATACAACTTCTTCGAGTTGTACAACAAAAGCCGCATCTACCTGATCGATGCCAAGTATAACCCCAGTGACCCCATGTACGAGAGGTTTGGCTCCATGCAGATGACTCGGGGATGGATCGAAGAAGGCGGAGAGTTTATTCGCGAGGCGAAGACCAACCTCCAGGCTTCCATCGGTCGATGGAAGAATGACGTCTACAAGCTGGCTCCCAAACTCCTCATCACCTGCAACCCGTCCAACAATTTCCTGTACACCGACTATTACAAGCCGTGGAAGGAGAACAAGCTGCCTCCTTGGCGTCGGTTCGTCAAAGCTCTGCCCCAGGACAACAAGACTCTCCCGGACAGATACATTGAAGGGCTTCTCCAGAACCTGACCCAGTCGCAGATCGAGCGATTGGTCTTTGGCAACTGGGAGTATGACGATGACCCGAATTGGCTGGTAGACTATGACGCAGTGTGCGACATGTTCAGCAATGAGTTCGTACTCCCGACGGGCAATCGGTTCATTAGCACTGACCTTGCCGGGAAAGGTCGAGACAGTTGGGTGGTTGGAACCTGGGATGGCATGGTCTGCCGGATCCCCATCGCCAAAGGCTTCTCGGAAGGCAAGGAGATGGAGGAGAAGATCGCCAAATTGGCCACCGGTCTGAAAGTCCCCCGGTCCAGTATCGTCTCGGACGCTGACGGACTTGGGTTCTACTTGGAGAGCTATCTGAAAGGCATTCGGGAATTCCACGGAGGACAATCAGCCATTGACTCCAAGACGTACAACAACATCAAGTCGGAGTGCGCATTCAAGCTGGCGGAGCTCATCAACAAACGTCAGATCCACATAATCTGCTCTCCCGAGGTCCAGGAGAAGATCAAGCAGGAGATGACGGTCCTCAAGTCCAAGAACACGAACTCCGCTGAGCAGAAGCGAGAGCTCATCTCTAAGGACACCATGAAGCAGCTCCTCGGCAGGTCACCAGACTTCCTGGATATGCTCATCATGCGAATGATATTTGAGATCAAGCCGAAGGCGACTGGCATGAAGTCCGCCAAAATCATAATTCCCGCAAAACGATGATACTGGACATCATAACTATTATCCGCGACATGGTCAAGATGGTCAACCCTCTGGCCGTTTTTGAGTGTGACCAGGCTCGAATGCTGAATGTCAAAGTAGACACGATGGAGAGGTTCGTGACAGACTCGGACGGCAATCGGACCTCATCCGACTTCGTCTATGTTGAGGAGCCCACCACTGGCTACTATGATATTCCTTACAGAGGGCACCAGAAGCAAAGGACCATCATGCAAGTCTATTTCTGCAAGTTCGAGCCGATGGCCAACGATGCCTACAAAGGCGACACGAAGTTCAGCCAGAACTCGCCCACCATCGGACGACTGGAGTTGAAGAATCAAATCGAAGAGCAGATGGTTCGGCCATTCCTGTATCTCTTGAAGACTTCGGAATTAGGTCTCAGACATCCAGAAATATTCAACACCATTAGAATTATGTATCCGTCTCCTCGGTTCGATGCCAACGAGGTAAGCGTAGGACTGGAGCTAACTGTAACGCAAGAATGGTGTCTCGATGCGTATAAGCCCATTCCTCCTGCTCCACCCGAGCCTAAACCTGTCAGGCTGGTAGACATCATCCACGAAGGATTTAACATGAGGGGGATTACGATAACCTTTGAAAATACTGAATCAAAACCCGTTGACAAGTCTGTAGGCACCGAATCCATAATCACAGACACTGTTCCGGTTAACCTGATCATGGCATTTTACTCGTTTGGAGCCATATCATGCGGAAGGCCCACAACCCAAGCATATTCAGGGGGAAAATGGAAGCTCAAAGAGTATACATTCCCGGACACAGAAGACTTAATTGTAACTAAAATCAATGTAAAACCTGAGGGAGAGTTCCCAGACGTCTGGACCTTCCGTGATATTTATACAATGGTATGATACAGCGAATCGACATAAAAGGCGGTCAGATGACGTTCGGCCAACGCATAGAGCTTGGCCGGATCATCACTGACAAGGAACTGACTGACATTGACAAGATGAAAGAAGGCATGCAATGTCTCGGCGTCAAATGGAGTCTCAGGAACACCTCCGAAATTGTCGAGTACTGGTATGATGTTCTTATGGGCATCAAACACTGGATCGAACGGGAACAGACTGAGCTCAAGTACGAGCCCAGTGCCGAGGAGAAGGCAGCCGGCATTGCTCAGTTCTCTCTGGTGGTTGGGGAGATGGCTACCATCACTGCACTGGCCAAGGACTACTCGAAAGACCCGGACGAGATCCTGGAGTGGAAATACGGAAAGGTATACAACCTCCTTTTCACCAACTTGCAGAGTCACCTCTTCCGGGAGCGACTGAACAAGGAGCTGGAGCGTAAGGCTCAGCAGAAAGCCAATGCTCGCAAACCCAGAAACAAATGGCGGTAGGACTGGAACAGATATTGGCTGAGGGTCTCACCCAGATGAGGGACGAGATCATCCGGGCATCACAGGACGCCGGGCAGGAAGCTTCGGGCAGAACCTATGCTCAGATAACGGTCCAGACGGGCCGGGAAGGTGAAACAGTTTGGGGGACAATCGAAGCCCCGAACTACTTCTACACTCTCATCCGGGGACGAGGTCCTGGAAAGATCCCCGCCAATTTGGGACAGATCATCATGGAGTGGGCAAAGCTCAAAGGCATCACATTCTCGGACCCAAAGGATCTGGTCCGATTCGGAAATGCCACTGCATGGAAGATAAAACGAGAGGGCTCAGAGCTTTACCGGAACCACATTTATGTTGATTTGGTAGACACTCCTGCGGACAACTTCGAGGAGTACCTGGCTCAGCATTTGGACAAGACAATGGAGGTCCTCATTGAAGAGGCATTCACTCCTGACAACAATATGGACCACGGATATATAATATAACGCGATATGGCAATTACAAATCAACCGGCTGACGACTCCCTGTTCTCAGCATATTCGCAAATACCAGTTGAGACTGACGACTCAACATCCGGTCTTGAGATCAAGACTCAGAACTTTGATGAGGCCAACATGATATCGCTGAACATTCTTGACAATGAGGAGGTCGAAGTATTTGATAACAGTGCCGGCACGAGTCAAAACTGGTTCAGAGAGTTCGTAATACCCCGAAGAATGGTAGCCGGGGAATGGTATGCTCTTCGTATTGGTCGTGGCACAGCGAACATAGCAACAACACTGACAGTTGCATTGTACCAAGGCAATACAGAAGGTCACGGGGTGGTTAAAGTTGTTACAACCGAACTCGCGATTGGTTCTTCTATGATGTGGAGAGTCCAAATCCCGACTACCGAGTACGTCCGACATCCCAATACAGTACTGATCATCTATGCCGGGAAAGAAGGAGCAACAGCTGGAGTGAAGGTCACACTGAACGACATGACTTTGACCTACGGGAAGAACTACATTTTGTATAGTCCCAGTTCAGTGAGAGCAGCATCCTCATTAACCGAAAGCATCGACATCCACAGAGACTCGGGATTCGGGACGACGAAGAAGTACGATCTCAGCTTCTTGGCTAAAGCCGGATTCCGGGGTCGTCCCCGAACATTCCCGTACATTATTACAAACATAAGTTTTGGCATTGACTACAACCTCATATCGGCATACGCCTACAGAGGCATTGGTGAACGAAACTTCAATGTTCGCTATGCCTCCCGAGGAGTTAGACCCCGGGGTTACAGCGTCAACTTCTCCCGGTCAAACGTAGGACTGGTATTGACTGACCGAGTTCCCGACAGCAAGAGACGGATATACGTTAAGAAGTATTTTGGATACCCTAACTTCCTAACCCTGTTTGCTAAGGGGTCGAGAACAGTAAACATGCAATCAGCCATGGAAGTGAATGTTATGTACACGGGGACTACAGCTTTCAAGACAGTGGATATCTCCCCCAGGATCAACATCCCGTTTGTCCTCGAGTTCGACGAGGAGTTGATAGATGGTGCTGACTACGTCATTGTCCGGGATCGCAATTTGCCCCTTAACTCTGACAGATGGCACATATACTACGTTGATGCAGAAGTTCCCTGCAACCCATTCTATATCCGCTGGATAAACCAGAAAGGCGGATGGGACACTTACATGTTTGAGCAACACAAGAAGTATACGCAGGAGGTTGACCGGGGAGACCAATACGTATTAGCGAATTCCAGAGACCCCTATGCCTCACAGACGAGAGGCGAGTTAGCTCCGGAGTTTAAGAACATAGTCCAAGCAGGAGCAGAACAGCTTGATGAGAACGACTTCAACTTGCTCAAAGGAATTGCTCTCTCGCCTTTGGTCCAGGTGTACAAATATGAATTAGGGCAATGGCAACGAGTCCTAGTAAATGACACGGACTTAACTTGGGACACCAAGACTCCCCGGAACACTGTTAGCTACGAGTTCCAGCTTATTGACGAACAAACTCAGTGGTGATATGAACTACGAACTACTCATGAGAGGCATTGACGGCGAGGTCTGGTCACTGGACCTCCCGCTTGATGCTCCTGCGATGAATTACCAGATCAACAATCTGGCGGAGCTGAAAGACAGGAATGCCTCGTACTCCCAGCGGATCAGTCTGCCCAGGACGACCCATAACGAGCAAGCATTCCAATTCAGTTTTGTAGTTGGCTCAGGTTCGTATGTACCATACATGAAGTTTCCTTGCCAACTATTCTATGAGGGAGCACTCATATCCCCGGCTGGAGCAGTATTGAATATCGTAGACGTGTCTGACACGTCAATAGGAATCCAGATCCTCGGGGCAACCGCTGACCTGTTCGATACACTAAACAACACGGACGCGAAGGATCCCGGAACTGGCATGTTCCTCCTCAAGTGGTACACGGACACAATGGGACAGGCCGAGCGATACCTCTCCGGCCCCGAAGAGGCTAAAGTCCTGTATTTTTGGCTATATGCAACTCTACAAAAGAACCCGAACATCCCCCCGGTCTCCATGGAGGCAATCCGACAAGTCCGGGAGTTGGACAAGTTCTATCCCCACCTCAACTGGTATGACCTCGTAACGTGGATCTTCGATCGAGCAGGCTACAGTCTCGAGACCGACGTGGACCCCGTCGACCGAGCCGAAATGTTTTTGCCTTGCACTTACCCCGTTTTGGCAGACAACCCCAATGCTCCGAAAGCATCCGGGACTGGCTGGATCCAGGATCCCCCGATTGGCACTATAGTAGGGGTGATATGGCAAGGATACCCCGGAGTAACTCTCAGTGACCCGGTCGCTGGACGCTTGATGATGGGCACCGTATCCGGAACATTCAGCTGGATGACTTTGTGGGACACGACCATCACGTTCAGTTTCTCATGGTCCAATATTTCTGCCATCCGGAATGGTTCTGTGGCAGTCCAAGTTACCCATTACAAGAACGATGGGACCAGTGCTATAGTGTTGACCAGATCCTGGTCGTCCGGATCTTCCGGCAGCGCTTCGGTAGACATCCCGATGGAGGCAGGAGAGCACATCCAGGTGTCCGGATCTCTCACCACAATCAATTCCCCCTCTGCCAATCAGTATGACATGAGGTTCCCGGTCAGCATTACTGCTCCTCCCGTGCCGGAAACTTCGCCGGGGGATAAGCCCCAGCCCGGGCTAACCTATGACCTCCTGGCCTCGACTGGATTTAAGAGCTTGGGAGACATAGTCAAAGCTTTCTTCCAGCTGTTCGGGCTAACCATCGACGTGAATCCCGCTACCAAAGTAGCAAGAGCATACTCGGTTCGGGAGTTCTACAACAGACGAAGCTCTTCCGGGAAGAATTGGTCTGACAAGCTGATAAAAGGTAAGGACACAAAACTTACCTTCCAGTTGTCCAGTTATGCCCAGTCCAACGAGATAAAGCTGGAGGACAACAAGGACAACAATGTTACTGACTCGTACAAGTTCAGCATCCCGGACGTCAACCTCCAGCCCACTAAACTCCTGTTCCAAATTGGGTTCTTGGCAGGACTCAACCAAACTCTCTATGACGAGGACAGTACGAGCAAGACCCACACACTTGCTAACTACCCGATCTGGACTATCAATAGAGGCCGGATGGAGAACGGGGAAATGACCGAGACGACTTGGGAGTACAATGCTCTCAGTAAGCCGATGGTCGTCCACATCAATAAGTCTGACTATATGTGGCCCCAGGTAAGTGTAGGCTACACCCTTACACGAGTACGACTATACACAGCATACTTCAAAAATTTGAATTACTACGTTCCGAAGTACTACGACAAGCTCATCAACAATATACTCAAAAGACCAAAGATCCTACAGACCCAGATTCTTTTGGACTCGCTCGACATCCAAAGCCTGGACCTGTTCAACCCGATATGGCTGGAAGAGCATGGGTTCTGGTTCTACGTCTCGAAGATAAACAACTTCCAAGCTGGAAAGATAACCAAAGTGGACCTAATACGCATGTAATATGGCCGAAGAACAGAAAAGCACAATTTACAATGTCAAGGTAACAGCTGAGGATGCCCTCAAGACGTTAGCCGAATTGAAACTACGGTCCCAGGAGCTGAGGGATCAACAGAAGGCTCTGGGCAAAGTGACCGAGGAGAATGCCCAAGAATACTACGCACTTGACAACCAGATCAAGGCAATCAACAGCGAGGCGAATAAGTACCAGAAGCAAATCCAGAATAACATTAAGCTCCAGAACCAACAGGAGGCAAGTTTAGCAAAACTTAGAACCCAGCTGGCTTTGGACAATGCCGAGTTTGCAGAGTTGGGCAATTCGATGCAGGACGCAGCTCGTAAAGCCGAGCTCGGAAAGCGTATTGCAGAGACCACTGAGGAGCTCAAAGCTCAGGAGGAGGCACTCGGGGACTACCGCCGATCCGTTGGTAACTACGAGAAGGCAACGGATAACCTGAAACAGGAGCTCAACGACTTGACAGACACTCTGATCCGGATGGCTCAAGCCGGGGATACGAGTTCAGCATCCTTCAAGGAGATGGTCAAGCGAGCTGGTGAGCTCAAGGCGGCAGAGGACACGGTCAATACAGCCATCGACCAGACTGGACGAGGAATCGACACACTGGTCGCTGTCACGGATGCAACTTCGGCAATCACTTCCGTCTACGGTTTATGGACCACAGCCACTCAGGTACTGGGGAGCGAGAACGAGGAGCTCAATGCTACCATGACGAAGATGATAACCATCATCACGGCTCTCTCCTCCTTGTCTTCTCTCCAAGCAGCTCTCTCCAAGACCGAAGCCACGTATCGTGCTGCATCCAACTTGGTTCAGCTGGTTGGCATCAACCAGACTCTCGCTGAGACGAAAGCGATAGCTGCTAAGAATGCTGTCCAGGGAGCTGGCAATATCCTCACCAAAGCAGCAGCAGCTGCTACCTGGCTTTGGAACGCGGCTTTGGCTGCCAATCCTGTTGTGTTAGTGGCAGCGGCAGTGGGCGGATTGGTAGCTGGAGTGGTTGCTCTTACGAACGCATTTAACAGTAATACGGAAGCTCAGGAGAGAGCAACTCGGGCAATGGAGGCATACAATCGAGCTGCCGAAGCCTCCACGTATGTACTGGATCAGATCGAGACCAAGCGGAATAGTCTGTCCAAAGCTGAGGAGATACGGGGCAAACGAGAAGTCGAAAATCTCAAAGCCAATCATGCCACGTCGGAACAGATCGCCGAAGCTCAGCTCAAAACAGCCAACAAGCTCCGCGAGATTGAGATGAGTGCAGCTCGTCAAAGACAGATGGCTGCAATGGATGAGTTCGACTCCTTGAAGAAGGTGATTGCAGCCAAGGAGGAGGAGCTCAACACGTGGTCAGGAAGCTTGGACAAATACAAGGAGGCCAAAAAGGAACTCGACGACTTGAAAGGCCGATACCAAGAACTGTTCCGGACAATCGAGAATGAAGGAGCTGCAGTTGCCAATTTGGCTCTCGAGACTGCAATAGCCAATCGGGAGGCTCAGCAGTCCATTGCCGATAAGGCTCTGGAGGTTGCTTTGAAGAACTCGGAAGCCATGCAGAAGATCCGGGAAGATGATCTCAGGTTCCAAACAACATTCCAGTCTACGAGCATCGCCATCCGGATGGAGTATGAAAGGAAACTCTACAAGGCAGCTCAGGATGGAGCCCGGGAGCGCCTCGCTCTCCAAAAAGCTCACGGCAAAATCACTAACAAGGAGTATCAGACGGCTCTGAATGCCATGGCTCGGTCTGACAAGCAGTTCTATGAGAACCAAGCCAAACAGCTTAATGACTACCTTGCTGGGGTGAGAGCCAACATATTGGCTGTAGCCTCCGGAGGCACAGTCGACATGCAGATTGCCCAGGTTACTCAGAGGTACCAGGATGCCATGAAGGAGCTGGCCAACATTCAGCCTCCTCAGTTCGTGAGAGGTATGAGCGAGGAGGAATACCAGAAAGAGTATGCCGCTTATGAGCAGTTCCTGGTCAACAGAGCCGAACTCGAGAAACAGATTCAGCAGAACCTCCAGGATGAAATCAAAAAGATCCGCGAGGACGCTACCAAACAACAACTTGACCGGTTCAACCAAGCTCTCAACGAACAGTATGCCGAGGATCTCTCGAAGGCCGCGGACAACGAAAGGAAGAAGCTGGAGCTCGAGAACGAGATGCTCCAGAAGCAAATCGAAGCCAGGAAAGCTGCGGGGGAGAAAACTTATGAGCAGGAGGCCCAGCTCCGAGCCAACAATCTTCGTCTCCAGCAAATGGACCTCGACAAGGAGCTCGCTCAAGCCGAGTTAAATCACAAGTCCAAGTATGAGATCCGAAAAAGGTATCTGGAGGCCGAGTTGGCAGCAGCTCAAGGAAACGAGGACGCCATTGCTCAGATCCAACTCGAGATGGCCGAGAACGAGGAAGCTCTGTGGGAGGAGAGGATCGAGAAGCTCCAGGAGTATGCAGAAATGGCCTCCGGCTTCGCCAATGCTTTCAACGACTTGGCCAGTGCTTTGGGGGAGCGTCGGGTTCAGGAGGTAGAAGAACAATACAGCCGGGAGGAGCAGGCATTGGCAAACATGTACGCTAATGGCCAAATCACGGAGGCCCAGTACAACGAGAAGAAAATCAAGATGGAGAAACAGAAGGAGAAGGAGTTGGCCAAAATCGAACGGGAACAAGCTATCCGAGAGAGGGCAATGGGCTCCTTTGAGATTGGCATCAATACTGCCATCTCCATCATGGCATCCGCTAAAATGGGATTCCCTATGGCTATACCGTTCATTGCAGCAGCTGCGGCTTTGGGAGCAGTTCAGATGGCAGCTCTTTGGGCAGCTCCTCTGCCGAAAGCCGCAAGAGGTAAATACATTGAGGGACCCAGTCATGCCGCTGGGGGAGTGCACATTGAGGCGGAAGGAGGCGAGACCATCATTAACAAGAAGTCGAGCCGCATGTTCCTCCCTCTCCTATCAGCAATAAACGAACTTGGTGGCGGAGTACCATTCACTAAAGTTGGGTCGGATGGCGGGTATGCTCTTCGGTCATTTGCTGAGACGTCAGAGCCCATGAACCGGCTTGACATGGAGAGGGCAATCCAGAAAGCATTTGGCCAGGTGAGAGTGATTGCTACAATCGAAGACATCCGGAGGGAAGATGCTAACTACGTGCAGATTCAGGACCGGGCTAATTTTTAAATAATCCAGCACGAATAGTATTTCAATATCTATTAGGAATAATTATATTTGTATCGAAATAGTTTGGCACATGATATTCATCAATTTAAAAGGCGCAATTGACTCCGAAGAGAATCGGGTCATGATGGAGCTTTGGGGCGGGACCTCAGAGATCTGCTCCGTGGAGACCTTCCGCCGGGTACTCGATGAACACCCCGACGAACAGGAGGTGTGCATCAACATCGACTGTGACGGTGGCTCTGTTGAGGAGGGCTTCAAGATTTACGACCTTCTTCGCATGAGTGGGAGGACGATATATACAAATATTGTCGGGGGATGCCACTCGATGGCAGTATGTATCTTGTTGGCAGCTCCGGCAGAGAACCGGTCTGCAAACAGGAATTGCCGGGCACTCATCCACCGTGTGTACATGCCGGTCGGGGATTGGCTCACTTCCGACGATGCTCGTAGCATTGCCGAGGAGCTTGCTCTGGAGGAGGAGGCTATTCTTGACGTGTATGTCGAGAGAACAGGTCAGGACCGGGAACGGCTCCGCAATGTCATGCATGAGGAACGCATCCATGATGCCAAATCACTTCTTGACTTGGGATTCATTTCCAAAATCAATTCATACAACACAAACCAAATTTTTAATGCTATGGCAAAAAACGAAAAAAGCGCTTATGAGAAGTTCATGAGCAAGGTCAAGGCATTCCGGAATGGCAAGAAAGGCGCTCCCGCCAATTTTGACTACCTGGATGCTGAGGGTCAGGTCGTTCTCCAGACCGTAGGTGAAGAGGACAATCTGGCCGAAGGTGTAGAGGCAACTCTCGCCAACGGCGAGACGTCGGGCACTGTCGTTCTGGAAGACGGCCGGGTGGTTACTGTCGAGGACAACATCGTCACCAGCATCGAGATGGAGGACACCGAGTCTCTTGAGGACCGCGTTGCAGCACTGGAGGCGATGCTCGACGAGGCAACGAACCTCATCGAGGAGCAGGAGAACGAACTCCGCAACCTCCGTGGTAGCAACTACCGCCCGAAGAACCGCAAGACGGTTCTGCCCGGAGGCAAGAAGCCCGAACCCTCGGCAGCTGACCTCAAGAACGAAGCTCGCGAAAAGCTCCAGAAGGTCAACGCTGCCAAAAAGATTCTCAAGTAGTCAAACTCAAAAACTTTAAGAACTATGGCAGTTAAAAACGGCGGATTCCTCGACATGGACAAGTTCACTTTTTGTGGACGGGTCATTCAGGCAATCTCGGAGATGATTATGGAGGACACCATTCAGGGTCCTGACATCAACTCCATTCACACAGTTTTCCCCGACATCGTCACTAACACCGAGGTGGGTTACATCGGGGAGGGTGGCATGGTCGGCGTGGTCAACACCGGGTGTAACCCGACTCCTCAGCCGTGGAACATCAATACCCGCAAGCTGAAATGGGAACCCGGCACCTGGGAGATCCTCCTGTCCCAGTGTTACACTGACCTTCAGCAGTCGGCAACTATCTACTCTCTCCGCACCGGCGTCGACATTCCAGACTTCACGGATACGGACTACATGAACATCGTCATCGAGGTTCTGGAGCGCTCCATTATGGACTTCTGGTACCGCCTGTTCTGGTTCAACGACAAGGACGCCAAGAATGTTACCAATAATGGTATCATTACGGATGGTCTCGACCTGAAATTCTTCACCATCATCAATGGTTTCTGGAAACAGATTACCACACAGGTTACAGCCAATCCGTCCCAGCGCGGAGCAACAATTACGGAAAATGCCGGGGCATCTTACGCAGCTCAGAAGCTTTCTCCGGACAAGGCCAAGGAGTACATCCAGTCGGTCGTGTTCAGTGCCCCGCTTCTGCTCCGTCAGCAGTCTGACAAGTTTATCCTCGTTACTCAGTCGGTCTACGATGCCTATCAGCAGTCTCTCATGGACGCTTGCTGTCTCGAGTCGGCTCGCTTGGCTCTGCTGAATGGCATGGAGGCTCTCAGCTTCAATGGCATCCCGGTCATCGCAATGCCCATCTGGGACAAGATCATCGCTACGTCGGAAGACACTGGCACGAAGCTCAACAACCCCCATCGAATTCTCTTCACCTCGAAGAGCGTGCTCGGCATAGGTGTTGATGCAATCGACAGCTTCGAGAAGATGCGGATCTGGTACGAGTACAAAGACCGCGCAGTCTACGTAGAACTCATGGGTCGGGCGGATGCCAAGCTCACCAACCCGGATCTGTTCTCGGTAGGTATCTAATCCTCAAAAATCTAAGAAAATGGCAGGACTTGATTGTTCTAAAATCAAAACAGGATTCACCAATCAGGTGTGTGGTAAGCCGGCAATCGCCGGCACCACCGCCAGGGTGATTCTCCTCAGCTACTCGGACGTCGACAAATCGAAGTCTGTTGTAACTGACAACGTTATCTCTTCGCTCATCCTCAAGGCCGGTGCCACTGGTTACGAAGTCGACTCACTGCCCAACGCAACAGTTGGCTCGGACACCATCAATGCTGGCACGTATCTCAAGACCCACCAGCACAACGTGGTCGTCCGAATCTTCAAGAAGTCGGAAGCAGCCAAGAAGTTCGTAAACGGCCTGACCAATGCCCGCGTCATCGCTATCGTCGAGAACAACGACACCGGAGACAACGGGGACACCAAGTACGAGGTGTATGGCTGGGACTCGGGTCTGGAGCTCACCGAAATCACGGTAACGACCGAAATGACCGACGGCGTCGCTTACCAGGTAACTCTGGCCAACGGTACCATCGCTCAGGAAGGTTCGCTCCCGATGAGCCTCTTCAACACGGATGAGAAGACCACAGACCTCATGGTAGACGGGCTTCTGGCTGGCGGAACGGAATGTACTGTACCGGCTATCCTGCGGTTTTACCCGTCGGAAGGCCAGGCTAAAATTGGTAACGACGTGCCACTCACTCTGCAGAGGTCCTCGTGTACCAACATTTCCGGAACGGTTACCATGCCTCCTGCGCCAACTTCCACCAAGCCAGCAGAGGCATTCCCCGGGTGCGGTCTTCCTTCAAATTACGTATTCCTGAATGACTCTGGCCAAGCAGCTGCAAATCCTCCCGTTCTTCAATACGTGAAGGGCGCTGTCAGAACTACAACAACTTGGGGAGCAAGTATCGTTGACACAGACATCCGTAAGGATTATGTCAACGGGGAATACGTAGTAATTCTCACCACATACGCCGGAACGCCTAAATCGTAACGGCTATGACTGACATGCTCGAAAGACTGAGAGCTTACCAATCCAAGTATGGGTCCCTGAAAGGCGAAGCCTATCGGGCCCATACATTGGAATTGGAAAAGAACCCCGCTCTCCATCGAGAAGTAGACGAACTTTCTCGGTACTTTTTGAATAAGTCAGTTTCCCGATGCGGCTTCTGCCTGATCGAAGCCGACTTAGCATTAAGACGAATAACAGAACAACAAATGGAAAACGTAGCACACCCCGATTACGAACTCCGAGCAGGTACTCTGCTCCATGACCCGATCAACAAAGAGTTCAGCAAGATCCTCACTCCGAGGAACATCACGGAGGACCTTTGTTTGTACCACATCGCATTCAACAAGGATGCACTCTCGTACTTTACCCGGGTTCCCGAAGACCTGAACGCCCGGCTGGAGAAATTCATGTCTCGCTACGGCAAGGAGATGCCGGACAAGGACGTGGAAATCAAGAAGCGTCAGGCTCAGGTTCTGAGCAAGCAGATCGATTCTGTCAAAGCCGAACTCGAAGAGCTGAACAAGAAACAGATCGAGCTGAACGCCAAGCTCGATGAGTACTCCAAAGCCATGGAGGCAATCCATGCCATTCTCGACTCGGCATCCGCCGAGGAGAAGACCGAGGAGAAGACCGAGGAGAAGACCGAGGAGAAGCCCGAGGAGAAGCCCGAGGAGAAGCCCGAGGAGAAGACCGCCGACATCGACACCGAGGTGAAGGAGTTCATCGACGCCGGGATGGATCTGGAAGCCATCAAAGAAGCCTATGCAGACTCGCAAATGTCTGCCGAGGAGATCGAAGAGGCTTACAACCGGGTAGTCAATCCCGTTTCGGAGGCTCCCAAGAAGGGGGCCAAAAAAGGAGGGTCCAAATAGGACTGGTAATAGGACGGGGTCGCTTCCCGTCCCTCCTACTATTAAAATTACGCCAGTATGAAAGTTGCACAGATTAAATCAGCTCCTCAGTTCGAATCCCGGGACTGGAGACAGTATGGCATCCAAACATACGGAGATACCAACGACTTTCCCCAGACAGTCAGCGAGATTGTTCAGGCTTCAAAGACCGGCAATGCCTGCTTGAGCATATACAATGACTTCGTATACGGTCACGGATTCAAAGATCCCGGCATCTACAAATTACGGGTCAACAAAGAAGGGGAGAAGCTCGACAAGATCCTCCGCATGGTATGCAAAGACTTCACGTTATGGCATGGGTTCGCCATCCATGTTAACTACAATATGAACTTCCGCGTCAGTTCGATCCACCACATTCCGTTCGAGTCTCTCCGACTTGCGAAGGCAGACGATGGTGGATTCATTGGCCGGACGGCATATCATCCTGACTGGGGTCACCGAGACAAGACGAGGTCCCGGTGGTCCCCGTCCGACATTGAGTGGTTTCACCTCTTCAACCCGGATCCGGAGGTTATCCTGAACCAGGTAGAAGAAGCTGGCGGATGGGACAACTACAATGGCCAGATCCTCTACTTCTCCGGAGACTCCGAAGGTAGTCCCTCTTACCCGGTCCCCATCTTCATCGCTGAGATGACGGACATGAGAACTGAGGAAGCACTTGCCAATGTAGCCGGTCGAAACGCATGCTCCAACTTCTTGTCAGCTGGGATCTTGGTAGACATCAAGGACGAGACTCAAGATCAGTCCCAAGTCAATGAGACCCAGAAAGAGCTCAACAAGTTTCAAGGAGACGAGAACACTTCTCAACTGTGGTACATACAGTGCAAGTCCAAAGATGAGGTGCCCCAGTTCATAAGGTTCTCCGGGGAGAACTATGACAAAGCATTCGAAGTAACGCAGAGAGTCATCCCGGAGAACATTGGTCAAGCCTTCAAGCAGCCTCCAATTCTTCGAGCTGTTGACGTGGGGGCTAACTTTGGGGCTGATCTCATGACCAATGCCTACAAGTACTACAACTCTGTTACAGTACGGGAGCGTCAGCAGCTGGAGGAGACTTTCGTATCGATCTTTGAGTACTGGTGGGCTCCTTTGGAAAATCCCGACTTCGCTATTCAGTCTCTCACTTACAATGCCGGCGAGTCTATAGCAGACAGAATTGGCAAGGACAACATGACTCAGGTACTGGAGATTATCCGGGACCAGATGCTCTCCACTGTTCAGAAGAGAAACATGCTCAAGCTCATTTATGGGCTTTACGACGAGGAGATTATAAAACTCATGCCCGATGATACTCAACTCTAACGACCTTCGGAATGTTCGGCCGATAGCCGAGAACATCAACGATCCGGCCAGACTGGAGCCATATATCCGGGAGGCTGAGACTCTCAGACTGGTGGATGCCATAGGAGCCAATCTCTACAGATGGCTCGACGAGACAGACTTTTCCGGCCCCGGTCCTTTCCAATACGGGGACGTAACCATTACAAAAGATCAGTACACTGCCGCCATGGAAGGCGGGTATTATGATGGTGGCTGTTCCGGGGATGGTCGAAGCGAAGGACTCAAGATCGCCATTGCATACATTGCGTATTCCCGATTCATCGTCAACAATCCAATCAACCCCACTGCCTTCGGGGTGAGGTACAAAGATGGCGAATTCAGCACTCGAGTAGAAGACAACATCATCATCCGTAGCTCGAACGAAGCACGGAACATCGGGGAAGCCTACCTCGAGAAGGCTATAAATCACCTTAAAGCTCTGCGGTTACTGACTCCATGTACTGAATACAAGGAGTCCCCGTCTCGTAAAATGATTATAGGACGTAATAAATTATAAGTTTAACAGATATGGAGGAGGAAGTCATGAGAGCGGGAAAATGGATATGCGGGAGCATTGTAGGGTTTTGGGGGCTTTTAGCTCCGGTCCAGGTCCTTATCCTCTGTGTCTGTATTGCCATTATCGTCGACTTCATAACTGGAAATATTGCTGACTACAAGCGCCACAAACGAGCCCATCAAAAATATGTGTTCAAAAGCGAGAAAATGTGGGACACGTGCTGGAAGTTGGGGCTCAGCATTATCGGTATTGGCATGGCCTACATGCTTGACGTGCATGTCCTCCCGAACTTGGGGGGTCTCAACCTTGCCAACTTCTTCGCTGCTTTTGTGGTCGGGACTGAGTTTTGGAGCTTTCTGGAGAACTCCGCAATCATTTCGAATCATCCCATATTCCGGGCTCTCCGGTCATACATGGAGAGATCGGTCAGCAAGAAAACTCAAATAGATTTTGAATGCCATGAAGACAAGTAAGTATTTTAAGCCCGAAGAATTCGAGCGATGCAATCCGTCTTGCTCCATCGAAGACATGGACCAGGACTTCCTCGATCTCCTGGATGACCTCCGTGAAAAGGCAGGCATCCCCCTCGTCCTCAATTGCGCTTATCGTTCCAAAGAACACGATAAGGCCAAAGGACGGTCCGGTAACAGTGCTCACACCGAAGGTTTGGCAGTGGACATCCGGTGTGCCTCGGGCCCCAATCGGATGAAGATCCTCCAGGCAGCCATTGCATTGCAGATCCGGAGGATAGGCATCGACGGGAATTTTATCCACGTAGATGCTTCTAAAACCCTCC
>OLSL01001860.1_pt1 | contig 18343 bp, 19 predicted proteins | sample 1672511 | NCBI WGS metagenome assembly OLSL01 (sample SAMEA3136694, study PRJEB25190) | human gut metagenome | biome: human gut; feature: human-associated habitat; material: faeces | place: Austria | collected 2013
ATCCCCCAGCTGATATAGCCTCCGGCAGGATTGCAGAGGTGCGCAGTAGAAGTATCCTGCGGACTGCTTGGGACGGCGATGGCAATGTGGTGGAGCGTACTATTCTTGTGTTTGAAAGTGACCCCTGAATTTATTCCACACCCGTTTCAAGTGCGGAGACAACAGTTCTTTTGCATAGCGATAGGTCTCTCTGTCAAATAGGGACGCCACCCCGAAAAACAGCGGTATCACAACGGCACAGCTAATCGCGGCCCACAGAATAATTCGTGGATAGGTATCCAGCGCAATGTGGGCAAAGGCCAGCTTCGACAGCGCCGTTACCGCGATGAACAGCGCCAGATTGACCAGCCAGCGGCGATAGGTTTTCCACGGACTGCGGTGCAGAATCTTTTTATTGGCATAAATGATCATTGCATTCGCTCTAAAAAGCAGAGCTGCGATCGTACCAATCAAAACACCATAGATTCCCCATAGGAGCACCCCTAACAGAGATACCCCGATGTTAATGATCATTTCAACCCAAGCCTGCCATTGTGTCTGCCTGAAATGGCCTGCCACATGAATTGCTTTTGCAGAAGACAATCTACTATTCTCTAACAGTGCGATGATCGCAAATAGAGCAGGTAAAACCTGATCGATATAGTTTATGTCGTTTATTCCATCTGTATAGAGCCGTAAAAAGGGAATGATATATGTGTAGGCTACAAAAAACAGTGAAAACGATAGCGAAACATATACCAGTTCAAAACAGTCCTGTATTTTCTGATACTTTTTTTGATTGATTTCCAGTTCTTGACCCAAAATAAACGTAATACTACCGGCGAGATTCGATAGCAGTGTACCCACCAGACCAAAGAGCATTGCATACATGGAATATACACTTACGACACTTAGCCCACAAAATACAGAAAGGACAACCGTGTCAGTATTACTAAAAATAAGTCCCGAGAGTTGGTGCGCAAGAACGGAGTTTTTCTGTGAAAGTTTGTCATATGCCGGCTGAACCGATGTGTCTAACCACGTATAGTTTCGCTTGATATACCGGGAAATATATATCATCTGCGCAAGGCTAACCAGCAAGTAAAGCGCTTGAACGGCAACGACTCCAAATCCTAATAACAGCAGTGCAATTTTCCCCAGGCTTGTGAGGATTCCAATCACCGTTGTAAGATTTGTAACAATATAGGTTTTGCCTTCGGCCTGCAATAAGATTTTATACTTTCCTTGAAAGTAATAATTCACCACTCCGGGAAGCCCGCTGATAAGAACCACAAGAAAAATTACTCCATACGGAATGGTCGTACTTATCACGATTGGGTAAATTATAGCCAGCAGAATAACAAGCAAAAGATAGACAAGACCTGTACGTTTATAGTATCGATTTGTTGCGGACATAATTGCATTAATTGAAGCATGATCTTTTTCCGCAATCGGCTTATACAGCGCCTGTAATGAGGCTAACCCTACACCTGCTTCCAGAAGACTTGCATACCCTAATGCCTGAGTTATAGAACTTAGTAATCCATTACTTTCAGACCCTAAATTGACAAGCACAAGACGCGGTATTACGATGCCCATAACAATCGTAATAACTTGTCCCAAAATGCTCGTCAGCACATTGTATGCGCTCTTCTTCGCGTTTGACATACTCATAGTCTACACCAACCTCCGCAGCAGCGGGATCTTTGACAGCATCCATGAAACGAAAAGCGATGCCACAAAGATGCCGACAGAGGAAGTGAAAACCGCCAGAGCAGGCTGACAATAGTCAGGCTGCACGTTCCAAATATGATAGACCAGAGAAACAAAAATAACATGTGTTAAGTAAATTCCAAACACACGCTGTCCCAAGAAATCTAATATCCGTGAAGCATTGTCTGAAATTCTTAGATTCTGTGCCATCGTGAATATCATCACCGCAAGCAAGCACGAAAGAATCCCTAACGGCAATTCAAGAGCAACCGTTTCCTTTTCAAAGGCAGAAAAAAGGAGCAATTTGCCGAAGATGATGGCGCACACCGACACAGCCGCCAAAATATAGCCTGCTTTCTTTACATTCCCGTGCAGCGGATACGCCTTCAAATAATAACCAAGCAGAAAGTAGCCGCCATATCCCGTTATTACAAACGGAGAAAACGGCAGAAGGTCTGTTCCAAGCCCGGCCTCGGCGGCAAAGTAATTGATTTGACCTATCAACAGTGAACATACTCCCCACATAACCAAAGCATACTCCAGTTGTCCCTTTGATGCATTGCTAGTAATTAACCGAAAAAGAGGTGCAGCAACGTAAAGCATAAGCAGCGTATAAAGGAACCACAGGTGATAGCCTGTATTACCTGTCAAAATCCCATATATGGCAACCAGAATGCTCTTCACTGAAATGGTCTCATAAAGATACTGATCCAGAAGCGAGTAAAGGAGTCCCCATATGACGATTCCGTTTACGAGACGAAGTATATTCTTTTTATATAGTTTCTTGATTGGCAGCACCTTGCTAGGCTCCAAAAACAGTGCTCCGCTGACCATAAAGAACACCGGAACTGCCCATCGAGAAATACTATTGATCAGCCAATTCGTACGCCAAACAGCACTCACAGGTGCGCAGAGTTTCATCCCCGCACTCGTAACATGAATGACGATTACGAAAAAGATCGATACAACACGGAGAACGTCAAAATAACACACTCGATTTCTGCTCATGTCACATCTCCACCAATGCATAAATCTTCTCTATTTCTTCCACATTACCCTTTTTTTCCCGCTTCTGATAGCTCCTGATATGCTGATACAGCTCTTGATCCGTTGCCAGACGGATGACCCCCTCCGCAACGGCCTCGGCGTTCATTTCGACCACAAGGCCGTTTTCGCCGTTCAACATCTGTGCGTATACCACATCAAAGTTTGTAGTTACGCAAGGAATATTCAACATACGAGCTTCCGCAAGGGTCAGGCAATAGCCTTCAAATTTGGAGGTCTGGACATAGATATCTGCCGCGTTCATATAGGGATAGGGATTTGCCTTCGCTCCCAATAGCGTAAAACAGTCACGAATTCCATACTGCGCAATCTCTTTTTCAATCGGTGCACTGTCCCCGCCGCCTACCACATACCAGTGAAATTTGACCCCGCGTTCTTTCAGCAGCCATGCAGCCTTTGTGGCAATATCATAGCCCTTCTGCGGCACAAGTCGGCCCACCGTGACCAGCGTCAGGTTTTCATTCTTTGGTAGAGCGCAAGGTTGACCGGCCATTGTAAATATCGTCACAGGATTATTAATATCATAAATCGTCATCATTTTTGCCGCATATTCTGGGAACACTTTCTGCAAAGTTAGGCACAGCTTATCTGACACGCAGATAATTCCCGTAAATACAGCATAATACCTGCGGTCAAACGCCTTATTATGGCCAACATTTTCATAGTCAGCGTTGACCCATGCAAACTTTTTCTGCGCCTTAACCTTTTCGGCCACAAAATGCGTTGGTGTTCCCTGTCCCCAGGCAATCGCCACATCATACTGCTCCGGCAGCGGATCATACGCCGCAGCAGCATATTTCCAGTAGGCCTGTGCGTCATGCAGCGGGCGACCATGTTTCACATTGGAGCGTAAAAAAAGACTGGTGCGCACTCTGGCTTTGATCCGGCGCAGATCGAAGGATCGCAATTGTGTCATCAGACTTTTTCCGCAAAACACGGTGTAGTCCAAATCTTCACGGATCTGTACTTCCTTCGGTAGAAGTTCCTCAAACATACCTCCGCGGCGAAACATTTGTAGTGTTACATCATATTTTGTATAATCCAGCAAAGACAGAAGCGAAAGCAGGCTCTTTTCCGCTCCGCCGCATCCCATGGAATTGATCACAAACAAAATGCTTTTCTTCATCTCTCCCCATCCCTCAGCACTTCGTCAATATACGCCTTTGATTGGAGAATCTCATCTGCCAGGCGGCGCTCCACCTGCGTCCAATCCGTATGGAGTGGAACGCTTGCGGTCTCCGTTATCATATGGTCGGACAAGCCAAGCAAGGCCGTGAAATCCCGCATCCGCGTGTTGATCTTCTCCGTGCGCTCCACAACGGCAAACTCCCGCTCAAATATCACCGAAAAGGCCGTTGCGTGGAAGGAGTTGGACAGGACAAAGGCTGCGCCCTGAACCAGTCCCAGGAAGGTCTCCGGGCCGCAGAGCGGGAAGCAGCGCTCGGCATAGGGCAAGTCAAGCACCGAATAAATTCTCCATCCGATTTCAGCGGCAATTCTCTCAGCCAGTGCGCGGAGGGAGGCGCTGTTGTCAAAGTCATACACCAAAAGGTAGGGATCCTCGCACCCCTCCGGTCTCTCCGCCATAGCCGCCCACTGCGCCCGGGGAAGCAGGAACACTGGGTCAAGGACGGAGACAGCGTCTGTGATTCCCATCGTCTTCAGCACGGAAAGGCCGGACGTCTCGCGCACAGCGATATGGTCGAAGCGGCCCAGATACTGCGCCGTCACATTATGCAGCGCCTGCGGAAACTCGTCCACCGCAAAGCTGGCCGCATAGGAGGCGCGGACGCCCTGCTGCACAAAGTCCAGATAGAAGGCGGGATCCTTGCCGTTGGGAAACAGCGGATTCCAGATCTGATCGCTTCCCGCAAAATAAACATCCGCCTCAGGGGGATCGGCCTTTAGCTCTTCATTAGAGACATATCGTCTGGTCAGATCAAGATGCTTGGCTGTGAAGCGGTCAAACGCCTTCTTTCTTGGCAACACGCGAAGCCGCCCCGGCAGCTTCGCTAAAAGATACGCCTCGCGGACAAATGGCTTGTCGTATTTGGGATTTCCCACGATATCCAGCCGGTAATGCTTCGAGAGGTAATCCGGTTTATAGTCGATGATCCTTACATCATGCCCCAGTGACTTCAAATAGGTTTGCAGGGCGTAAGCCTGTAAGGACGCTCCAACATTATAGACATCGTGGCAGGTAATTGTACAAATTTTCATAGCTTGCCTTTTCCCATCATCCTTCTCACGATCCGTCCCAGCTTTGCCTTTCGCTGTGTGCGTTTCGGCAGCCAGCTCATGGAATACCAGTGGATCGAATAGGTATGCTCCGTTTTGGCCAGCTTCCCGGTTGTGCTGTCCATGGGATTAAAATAGTCCGCGGGATAGACATGAATCCCGGAAACCAGCTGCTCCTGCCCATTTCGGACAAGGCCAAAGCGTTCCATCACGTCGCTGTTCAGGTGCGGGCAGCCCACCGCGTTCGTTGTACCGTCTGCATTGGTGAAATGCAGCTTCCGATACTCCTCAATCATCGCCTGCACAACAGGCTGATGCGGAACAGCTGCCATCACCTGCCCACTGTTGACAAACCGGTCGTTCTCAAATCCAATGAAGCCCTCGTCATCCATCAGCATCGCGATTTCCCGCACGACCTCCACGTCGGTATCGAAGTACACGCCGCCGTACTGCTCCAGCACCAAAAGCCGCATGACGTCCGACACAAACGCATACTTCTTCGCCGCATACGCCTCCGCCATGAACGGGATGGACAGATAATCGCAGTTGTCCTCGTTCCACTCGCGAATCTCAAAATCCGGGCAAAACTTTTTCCAACTGGCGATACATTTTCTTGCCAGCTCCGGCTTTTCGCCCCGGCCGAACCAGCAGTAATGGATGATCTTTGGGATCATGGGTCAGTCCTCCATCAGCGCGTAGATTTTCTCAACCTCCGCGCTGTTCGTATAATCTCGTCTCTTACAGTTTTCCGAAAGCCGCCGCATCCGCGCCGGGTCACGCAACAAGGCTGCAATACCGGCAGCGCAGCCTTCGTTGTCCATGGGAACGATCACGCCGTCCACACCGTCCTCCAGCTGGCTGGCGGAGGTGGCATAGCTTGTGATGACCACGGGCTTACCGAGAAGCTGTGCCTCCCGCACGGTGACGGCCTTGCCCTCATAGCGGGAGGGCTGCACATACAGGTCACAGGCGTGTATGTATGGATAGGGGTTGTCCTTCTTACCCAGGATGATGACGCGCTCCTCCATCCCGGCTTCGGCGATCTTCTGACGGATCCGCGGCTCGTCTCCGCCGTAGCCGATGAGATACCATTTGACGTCCAGTCCCGATTCTATCAGGCGGCAACAAATATCCGGCACGTTGTCGAAGTTCTTGGCTTCGCAGAAGCGGCCTATGGAGAGGAGCGCCGCGTTCCTTCCATGCGCCATTTCTTTATCGATGTCAAATTTTGTGCTTCGCGACAAAATCGCCTTCTTTGATAAGACATTCTCTATAACCACCGACCGAGACATATCCAGATACGGATGCGTTCTGTCAAAGGCTTCTTTGCAGTTCTCAGAGACATTGACCACATAGTCGGACATTCCCCACATCTCTTTTTCAATAGCATCGCAAAACTGAATACGGGATGCATCGGTATGGAACCACGCAAGTTTCACCTTTGCGCTTACCTTCTTGCCGATGATATAGTGGGGATCATTGAAGCTGATCGCTAAGTCATACTCTCCGGGGATATCCGGCAAACAGGCCACACAAAGCTTATGGAAGTATTGCTTGTAGTTGTGAGCTAAGTGCAATGCGCCGTGTGAAAGTGTTGAGCGCAGCTTGGCATAACAGCGTAACGCTGCGATTCTGATCTTTCCGCTTCGTAGATTTACTACAATTGGCTGTGTGAGAGCTTTATAGTTAGGAACTTCCGGAAGCAGATTCACATGGCAATTGATCAGCGGCATAAATTCGCCAGAGTGATTGAGCAGAAACAGATCAACCGTGTATTTGCTGTAATCTATGGTGTCAAGCAGACCAAGAAGGCTGCTTTCTGCACCACCAAGCTCCATATTCGAGTGAATGACAAGGATTCTTTTCATCATATCGTAAACTTAAAATGGCAGATTTCTATATCGCCAGTCAATCAGCCTTACATACCACTTGCTCGTATCTTTTACCGGCTGGGCTCCAGCCCACGGCGTTTTTGCCACCGCATCCCAATACAGCTTCTTCAATGGATGGCGGCAGGTCTTTACCCAAGGACGACTGGTAAAGCTGGGTGTATAGTGGAGTACAACAGGATGTGCTTTTGCCTGTGCAAGCTCTTCTTCACTGTAAAATGGACTTTCTTCACGAAAGTACTTTAAGATTTTGGCACGACTCATGATGTAATGGATTGTCATAACATTGTATTTTAACGGAAGGATCGAAACATCCTGATGGAAAAGCCCATTCAATACGCCTTGGTCATGGTGGGTAACACTCCCTTGGTACTGTGCAATGAAATCAAGACATGCCTGCTCTGCGCCAATGCTTCGCCATTTATTAAGATCAATCAGCAAAAGGCCTGCATTAAAGTACTTTTCTTCACAATGCACACCGATCCTCTCTTTTGTCTCCCGGCTGACCGTATCCTGCACAGCCGCAATCGTACATCCGTGCATATCCCGACTCCAAAGTCCATCTATACAATCACAGATAATCATGTCGCAATCCAGATATAAGCAACGGGAAACATCCTCAGGAAGCATACTGCCAATAAATAAACGGCCATAGGAACTTAGCGAAATAGGCCACTGCATATTCAGCGTCAATTTCTCACTCCACTTGGAAAAGTCAATCCATCGTATTTGTGACAGCGGAAAGCATGCTACCGTCTTCTGAAGTTTTTTCTTGCTTTCACAGGAAATGCCGTTATCTATCACATAGATGACAATTTGGGCATCAGAGTTATGCATAAGCAGTGAGTAAATCGACGCACCAAGATGCTGCGCATAATTGTCATCACTAGAATACACGATGTGCATAGGCTGCATTTTAATGTCCTGCCTTTCTCCTGATATATCCCGTCAGCACCCAGCCCGCCGGTGTACACAGCACCGTCAGCAGCTTTTTGGGGGATTCCCTGATATAGTGCCGGTTCCCTGCAATCTGGCTGCTGGAGCAGTAGTGGATGATATTCTTGAGCCGATATTGCCAAGTCAACTCCGGTACCTCCATAATCGCTCGCCGAAGTTCTGCGAAGCTGTGGGGACTGTTAACATACTGCTTCCAGATATTCGCCGTCATGCCGTCAGGTTGATACTCCACCAGACAGAAGCTCTGATTGACAGGATGAAACCGATACTGTTTAGATAGTTTAATAATTAAATAGTGCGGATTGAAATTTTTCTCACCAGCAAACACAGGCATCGGAGCCACGGTGCGCAAGAGATCATTGCGCACAACATATTTTTTATCTCCCATGCCCGGAATACAAAGTAGGGATGCCGCGTTAATCAGTTCACTGTCCGGTAGCCGTTTGCCAATCAGGTCTCCGTTCTGATCCACATCCAAACCAACCAGCCCTGCCGCGCCACTGCCCCTTACCTTTTGCCATTCAGTGAGAATACGCTCTATTGCGTCCTCTGGCATAGCATCGTCAGAATCGATGCAGACCGATAGTTCCGTTTCCATATTGGCAATGGCGGTATTGTATCCTGTGTGCAAGCCGCCATTTTCTTTATAGATATAGCGGATGGGATACCCATTTTCGCACTCCTGCCACCCTGTTACGAGCTCTTTGGTATGATCCGTCGAGCCATCGTCGATGATTAGCCACTCGAAGTCCTTGCAGGTCTGACGGTTCAGACTCTCATAGCACTTAGGCAAGATATAAGCTCGATTATAGGTCGGTGTAAAAACGGTTATCTTCAGCATTGTAATATTCAAGTCCTTTTTTATCTAATGAAGGCAAGCTTTCCATCTGTAGCGGCAAGGATTTCCCTCTTCTTGCTTTCGTCAAGGCCATTGCCCATACGATACTCATCGCCAAATGTGTTTGTTTCGTCCATTTGAGATTGAAATCGTGCGACATATTCGTCCACACCACAAATTTCCTTGGCCGGAACACCGGCAACGACCGTCTTTGCTGGCACGTCGTGCGTAACAATGCTGCCAGCACCAATCACGGCATAGTCACCAATGGTAACACCTGGCAGAATCGTTGTATTAGCCCCAATAAAAACGTGGTTGCCGATATGTACCTGTCCAATTTTAGTGTATCCAAGGGTCTTCTTTGTACTGGCATCATGCGCCATAACCGTCACGCGGATACTCATCGTCACATCATCGCCGATTGTAATCAAAAAGCAATGTGTCGGATCGAGAAAACAGCCCTGCTGACGGTTGAAATTCTCGCCAACCTTCATCCCGCGTTTAATCAGGATCTCGGTGGGAACCTCGCGGTTCAGCAACATCACAAGCTTCTTTAGCAAACTCATTTGAAAGCCTCCAGATACAACTCCTGTAATTTCAGTGCTATTGCGATACAACTTATCACTGGACTGTTAATGGGAACACATTTTTCGTGTTCCTTTTTCAATCGCGCTTTTTACTTCGTAAATGATTTCGGCAAGAATCACAGCTAGAGCAAACGAAAGGATAGCATCTACCCAAACATTTTCCACTACCTTTATTCTCAGATTTCCATTTAGAAAAATGTAGTGCGACAAATAAAACTCATATGTACGTTTACTTATGATGGACAAAATTTCGCAAATGAATACACTTGCTTTCCTTTCGGTACTTTCCCCCATCTGATAGAAGAAAACAAAAATAGAGCACGCAAGCACGATGGAGCACACCTCAGTAGCAACTGTATTATAAAGCGGTGTATCGTCCACAATAGCACGAAATACCAATCGAAGTCCGCAAGCAAATAATGCACTCCCCATTAGCGCTATATCGTGATGTCGCTTCTTTAAGAGCCGCGGAATAACATAGAACCCTACGCAATAATTAAAAAACGAATTCCACAACGTACACCATATTGGTGGCACCATGTATGCCAGCAGGATCGCAACGACACCCCAAAGGAGCGCCAGTTTCCACAAGCTTAAATTTACTCGATTTCTTTGAAGTAGCGGCGTAACGAGATAGCACACCAGAAGGTGCGTTAAAAACCACAGTTGTCCACAACCCGAGATATAATTTTCTGTCAGTCCACATACAGGAATGACAGACTGTAGCCAAACCGCCCAGTTAATAGAATATCCAGTAATGAAATATATAACGGCCAATATCGCAAGGAAAATGTAGAGCGGCACCATCAACCTTTGTAACTTTTTTGCATACCACTTCACTGTGTGTATCGGTGCAGCTTTTTGACTGTGTAAATACCCAGAAAGCACAAAGAAAATCGGTACACCTACATTGAAGAATTGCCCCAATATACCACCAATGGTGCTGCCAGATTCGCTGCATGCGTGGCAAAGGAAAATCAATAGTGCCCCGAATACTCGGATTAGATTGACTGCCATATTATCCTTCTCCAAATGTACTCAGATAAAACTCCTGTAATTTCAGTGCTTCCGCCTCAATATCAAATCCATGGGCGGCGACTTCTTCGCTGTGATCCGTGCGGGGGATGGCTCGTTTTTCGAGGATCTTGTCCGCCCAGGCATCGGCAGAGGCGGACAGCGGCATGACATCCACCAGTCCCGAAGTGATGATGCACTCCTCCGGCACCTTGTCCGAGATCAGGCAGGGCAAACCGGACGCCTGCGCCTCCACCATCGTCACCGGCAGCCCTTCATAGAGCGAGGGGAACACAAACACATCCATGGCCTGCATCAGATCGGCAACGTCACTGCGGACGCCCAGGAAGCGGACGTGCTCAAAAATTCCCATTTCCTTTGCCTGCGCCTGGATTTTCGGCATATCGTCCCCGCCGCCAACCAGCAAAAGGATGGCATTCGGCTCTTTTTTCAGCAGCGCAGAGAAGATTTTTAAGAGGAACGGGTGGTTCTTCGGCAGATTGAATCGCCCAACGTGACCAATCACCAGCTCATCGGCGAACCCAAGGCGATGGCGAACCGCTGCACGCTTCGCCGCATCACACCAATAAGCAGCCACGTCTATGGCATTGTTGAGCGTCCGATATGGCGCGCCGCCAAACATCCAGTCTCCCGCATTCCTCCCGCAAGCGAACAAATCCGTTGCATAGCGCGGAATGCTGCGCTTATACCAGAGCTTGATGGGATATTTCAGGTTCTTGTCCTGACTGGCGCTATGGCTGTGAGCAACTCTCACTGGGACATTATGCTGTGCGGCAACCTTCAAGATTACTGAACTCAGGCAGTCTTGATGGACATGAACAACTTTGTATTCCGGGTGTTCGTCAAAGAAGCGATTCAGCGCAGATAAGTAGCTTTTGCTCCACGGCACCAAGCGCGGCAAGCGATAGATTTTTCCGCCGATGGATTCGATTTCGTCATCAAAAGCCGCTCTTTCTTGCCTGTGAACAAGGAAGTCAAACTGAACCTTCTGTCGATCCATGTGACGGTAGTAGTTCATCAGCATGGTTTCCAGGCCGCCACGTTCCATGTGGGTAACGATTTGTAAAACACGAACCAAAGCCACTAATTATCCCCCTAGCTGTGCGAGATATTCCGTTATGCTCAACCGTGCAAAGCCTTGATCAAACGGCTGATTGATCGCATTTGCATAGTAAAAATACCCAACATACCCCGCCACCATCAGCATCGTCAGCACCCGCCCGTCTTTTCCGCCGATTTTTTTCAGCATCCACGGAAGGGACAGGGACTGAAAAATCAGGAAATAGTTTGCCAGGCGGCCAAAATAGTTAGCTGTGCCAAACAGGCCAACAAACATAATGGCGCCGTTGAGCATGGTGAAGTTTACGATGAGGTTCTCCGCTTTGGAGCTGTTTCCAAACAGCTGGCCGCGATAGAGGAACGACAGTACCAGCGGCACATTGCAGACAAGCACACGAAAAATGTTGACGCCATCCCCTGTAAACGAGGAGACCGTGTACTCCTCCCCCAGCAGGGTCGTAATACTGACCACCGTGCCGATCATTGGACGGAGCAGAAACCCCGCAGTAAGAAAAATCGCCAGCATCCAGTACGTTCTCCTTGACCACGGTCGAAACTCCATCAACGGCACCATGAAATACATCAACGCATAGGGATGAATCAGCGACGCAATCAGGACGCCCGCTGTGAATACCACCCACTTCTTTCGAATTGCAAACATCACCGCAATCACTGCAATACCGATGGAGGCAGCCTGCTTGATACCGGCAAAAACAAAGGTATAGCAGCCCGTTGTAAACAGCAGGAAAACCGTCATCCAGTAATCTGCTGAATATCGGTAAGCAAAAATGATGTAACAGCCAACCGTCAGGAATGCCCAGAACATCAGATAATTCTGCGTGGATACGTCGCGCATTTTCAGCTGGTAATTGATCCAGTTAAAGAGCGGGTTTGCCCCCACTCTCTTGTCGGTTGCCTCCCAGGAGCGTTCTGTAATCAGCTCGTAGCCATGCCGGTACGCTCCCGTATCATTGCAATGTGTCCGCAAGCCTGCAAACCCTGCCAATAGGATAACCATCACCAGGGTGCAGGAAATCAGCCGGTGCCACCGATTGGGGTTTACCGGCCCAAGCGTAACATGGTCGGCATACCACGCCAGCGCAACCGTTATGAGCATGAGAATGACTAACTCTCGCATTTCAGATCTCCAAGTGTTTGATCGTCTCCGCCACAACGGCGGTTTTACTGAACTTCTGCTCCATCCGCATCCGGCCCTGGCGGCCCATTTCGCCCTTTGCCCCCTCCGGCAGCGCTGCAAAGCGATGCATTGCGGCATAGAGCGCATCTGCATCCTTTGCCGGGCACAGATAGCCGCTGACGCCGTCCTCCACCGCCTCCCGGCAGCCGGGAATATCGCTGGTGATCAGCGGTCGCCCGGAGGCGGCAGCCTCCAGCAGCACATTGGACATTCCCTCATGATAGGACGGCAGCACCACGCAGCTTGCCATGGCGTAAAACGGCTTCATGTCCGACTGGTAGCCGTGGTATTGGGCCACACCGGCCTGCTCCAGCTCGTCCATAAGGGGCTTATAGGCCTCCTCAAAGGAGCCGACAATGTGAAACTCCACACCGCCGCCGTATTCCTGCTTCATTCGCTTTGCGGCCTTGAACAGCTCGTCCACGCCCTTTTCGTGCATCACGCGGCCCACAAACAGAAACCGCACCGGCCCCTCCTGCGGGTAAGGCTGGCAGGGGTAATCCTCCAGATTCACGCCCGCACCATGGAGCACCACGTCCCGCCCCTTCGGCACAACGCCGGTGGCTGCGAGGGTATCCCGGTTCCCGGCATTCTCGAAAAACACGACCCTTGCGCCCTTCAGCGCCGGTTGATAGAGCGCCAGCACGAATTTTTTCAGCCAGCCGCCGTTTTCAATGGCGCTGCCCAGGCCGGTAATGTTCACGGCATAGGGAACGCGCGCCAACCGGCAGGCAAGGCCGCCGTAGATGTTGGGCTTGATGGTATAGGTCAGAACAAGGTCGGGCTTGACCTCTTTCAGAATCGCCCGGTATTGGTGAAGGAGCTTGCTGTCATGAAGCGGATTCATGCCCCGCCGGTCGATGGGAAGTTCAATCACGCGGTCAGCCAAATGCAGAAGCTCGTCCCAGCGGTCATTATGGGGAACCGCGGCAGTGACGCTGGCATACCTTTTCAGTTCCGAGATTAAGTCCTTGCGGAAATCGTAAAGGCCGCCGCTGTGATTGGCTAAAATCAAAATTTGCATGACCGCTACACCTTATCTACCTTCGTGATAACTACGCTGTCGTACATCATCATAACAACATCTTCTTCGTAATTGCCGAATACAGGCACGTTCTCAATGCTGTTCAGGTTGTTCTTAATAAGCTTAACAAAATCGACGCCCGCCCCATAAGCATGGAGATACGCGCCGCCAAAACGCGGATTGATCTCAGAGAGATAATACGTCCCGTCCTGATAAAAGAAATCCATATCCACAGGGCCGTTGAATTTCAGCAGCTCCGTGATTTGCTGAATGAATGCGAATAGTTTTTCATCCTTAAATGAAATGGTCTTGCTTGCTCCGCCAATTTTCGTTTCCAGCTTGCGCTTGGAAAACGCAGAAACTGCTTTGTGGCTAATGGTGTCAATATAAACGTCAGCATCCAGATCGCCGCCGTCCATCAGTCGCTGGATGATCAGTGTGGAATCTGCTTCGCACAGTGCTTTCAGCGCATCGGCATCCTGCACTTTTCGAGCGCCGACACTGCCGCTGCCTGTTCTCGGCTTGACAAATACAGGGAATGCCAGGGTGCCGTTTTCAATCGCCGCCATCGCGGAGGCATAGTCGCCCCAAGTGTCCGGCGTTGGGATGCCATGCGCGGTGAGGTACTGATACATTTTGAACTTGTCAAAGCAGAGTTCTGCTGTCTCCGTATAGGGTGCAAGCACCTCTATGCCAAATTCTTTAAAGCGGGCACGATTTTTTGCAAGCAATTCGATTTCCGGATCAATCAGCGTTGTGACCGCATTGATCCTTTCCTTGCGGCAGATATCAAGAATCGTATCCAGATATGTAGGGTCATCTATGCGCGGAACAATGTAATGCCGATCCGCCACATATAATGCAGGAGCCAAGTTGGACAGATCCGCAGCAATGATCTTGTCAGCGGCATCCATTGACTTTCTAAAATTCTTTAATAACTCAACACGCCGTCCAGCGCTGCAAAACAAGATGTTCATCTTACTTCCTCCACATTTGTCTCCGTCCCCGTAAACGCCTCCATGGTTGCGCTGCCCTCTGCGCTGATCCCCTCCCGGGCGAAGACGCAGCGGATCGTCATGAAGATGATCTTCACGTCCATTCCAAAGCTGATCTGCTGCACGTAGTCCACGTCGTATGCAAACTTTTCTTCCCAGGAGGCAAGATTCCGCCCATGTACCTGTGCCCAGCCGGTAAGGCCGGGGCGAACGTCATGGCGGTGATGCTGTTCCTCGCTGTAAAGGGGCAGATACTTCACCAGCAGCGGTCTCGGACCCACAATGCTCATCTTTCCGCGGAAAATATCAAACAACTCCGGCAGCTCGTCAATGCTGGTAGCACGCAGTATCCGTCCAAAACGCCCCAGCCGCACCTCATCCGGCAGCAGCGCGCCGGTTTCGTCCCGGGCGTCGCTCATGCTGCGGAACTTGTGGAGCCGGAAAATCTTCTCATCCTTCCCGGGGCGCTCCTGACGGAAGATCACGGGACTGCCCAATTTGACGCGCACGAGAATCGCCGTCACAATGAGCACCGGAGAGAGAATCAGCAGCGCCATTCCGGAGAGAACCATATCGAGAAACCGCTTGACGAACTTCTCGTAAAATCCGGCCTTGTGCTGCATCAAAACATCCCCCGAATGACCTGGCACACCCGGTCAACGTCTTCCATGCCCATCTTTGTATCGCTGGGCAGGCACACGCCCCGGGCAAACAGATCATCACACACCGGCGTCTGGCTGGCGCTGACAAAGGCACAGTCCGAAAAGACCGGCTGCAAATGCATGGGCTTCCAGAGATAGCGGCCTTCCATGTTTTCCTCATTCAGCCGCGCCAGCATATCACCGGGCCTTACGCCGCAGTCCGCGTCCAGCAGCACAGCGGACAGCCAGCGGTTCGGCTGGGCGCAGGGAAGCTTCGGCTGCATGGTCAGCGGCAGACCCCTCAGGTTTTCAGAGTAGCGGGCAAAAATCGCCTGCTTCTGCCGGACCCGGAGGGGCAAAACCTTCATCTGTCCCCGGCCGATTCCGGCGGAGATATTGCTCATGCGGTAGTTGTAGCCAATCTCCTCATGCTGGTACCAGGGCGCATTCTCACGGGCTTGTGTCGCCAGCTTCAGGGCGTGCTTGGCCTCCGCGTCTGTCCGGCACAGCAGCATACCGCCGCCGGAGGTGGTGATGATCTTGTTGCCGTTGAAGGACAGAACGCCAAGCTCGCCAAAGGTGCCGCACTTCTGGCCGCCATAGGCAGAACCAGCGCCTCGGCGGCGTCCTCAATGAGCGGCACGTTGTGCGCGCGGCAGAGGGCGGTGATTTCCTCCAGCTTGGCAGGGTTGCCATACAGGTGCACCACCACAACGGCCTTGGGGGTGCCGTACAATTCAAACGCCTTTTTCAGCGCGGCGGGATCCATATTCCACGTGTCGCCCTCGGAGTCGATGAACACCGGCTTTCCGCCCAGATAGGTAACCGGATTGGCCGATGCGGAGAAGGTCAGGCTCTGACAAAATACCAGATCGCCCGGCTGAACTCCGGCGAGAATCATCGCCAGATGCAGCGCCGCCGTACCCGCAGACAGGGCGACGGGATGGCCCTTGCCCAGGTAAGCGCCCACGGCTTTTTCAAACTCGTTCACATTCTCCCCCAGCGGCGCAATCCAGTTCTTCCGGAATGCGTCGTGGATGTACTCCAGTTCATAGCCCTCATCTGACATATGGGGGCTGGCCAATAGCATTCGACTGTCCATGTTTCTCCTCGATTCTCGCGGCTTCTGCCAATCGCCATTTTTCCCTGCATAGGCTGCAAGATATGACGATGGCAACACCGCGCAAATGCGTCTGTGGATTTGTGCGGCATTTCCCTATTTTTCCGTATTATTATACAGCATATGGATGCAAAGTGCAATCATTATATGTAGAAAACCGGCGCAAATGAATCCATATTATGTTAGATTCCCCCCGCCTACATCCTCCCGCGATTCGCCACGATCATCCCCCGTATCGCGCTCAGGGGCAAATCCAGCACCAGGCTCTCCCCTTCCCCGGACGTTCCCTTCAAACCCCCCTGGGAAATCAGCGCATCCAGCTCCTTCCGGTAGCCGCTGGGGACGTCGGAGAGCAGATGGCAGAACGGCTCCACCGGCCCCAGCCTTCCATCGGAGCCGAGACCGATCATCTGCCCGGTCATCATCGCCCCGTCCGCGCCCAGATAGTAGCTGTCGCCGCCGGATAATTTCCATGTATTGGATTCCATATAGCCCTCCTGGTCGAAATAATACCACTTCCCCTTGATTTTGGCCCAGCGGGAACGGTAATAGGTGGAGGCGGTGTCCGCGTACCACCAGCCGGTTTTGTCCTGATGCCAACCGATGGCATATTTCTTTGTAGAATTCCCAAGCAGGCTCTCATCTCCCAGGAGGTTTGCGTCGAATTTGCCGGAGACGCCGGGGATGGTATGGGAGCTGGAGTACTGCCAGATGGCCCAATCGCTGCGGCTGGGGGAGGATGCATACTGGGCAAACCACTGGACGTAGCCGCCGAGACGGGATTTGTCCACGTAATTCCGGGCGTAATCCAGGTTATAGTACACCCCCGGGGTGTAACCGGCGGCGCGGATGGTCTCGCAAAAGGCCACCGCGTGGGAATTGAAGCTCTCCCTGCCCAGGGTCACCCCCTGCTTTTTGGCATAGGAGACAGAATCATACTCAAAATCGAAGAAAATGGGGAGAAATATTTCTCCCCGAAAAGGCTTCAAAATGGATAGAACGAATTCCGCCTCTTTTTTGGCTCCGGCGGGGTCCAAAGCGTAAGAAAAATGATAGATGCCCACGGGGAGCCCCTGTTCTCGCGCGCCACGGATGTTTTGGGCGAAAAAATTGTCCACATGGGAGGTGCCGTAGCCCGACCGGACGATGGTGAACGCCACCCCCGCGGCCTTGATCTTCGCCCAGTCCAGGGCGCCGTTGTGCTCCGAAACGTCGATGCCAAGCATGCTCAATGGGATTCCTCCTGTTCGTCTGCCCCGGGTTCCCCCGCGGCGTCAATGGATTTCAGGCTGATTTTCAGGATTTTTGTGAGCCAGGACGGGATTTTGACCCCCAGCTCTACGCAGTTTTCCAGAATCGACCCGGCTTCTGTCAGGATATACCAGCTCAGGGTCAAAGGGAAAACGAGACCGGAGTAGGAGATGCCCATGCCCAGCCGCTGGCCCACCAGGTAGATCACCCCGTCGGTGAGGGCGGAGGCCAGCACCACCAGAATCATCCCGGCCTTGTGCCACAGGCCCTGACGGGCGGTTTCGCTGCACCAGGCGCGGTTTTTCATGGCCGCAAAGGTGCCGCTCAGGTAGTCCAGGCCCATGGCGATGACCCAGACCAGGGTCAGGCTGGCTTTCCAGCCCAAAAGGGACGTAAGGCTCCAGATGAGGGCCGTCAGGGCGGCCTTGGTGCGGAGAATTGGGTTCATGTTCATGATATGTGGAGGCTCCTTTCGATATGTGGGGGGGAATTAGATAAGAGAGAATATGGAATAGAGATGAGATAAGAGATTTGGAGGGGGCGGGAGATTTTTCGAATTTTTGGGCCGCGGTGCGGGGCGAACGGTCTTCGGGGACATATTCTTTGTGCTTGCTTTTTTACTTGCCGCTCTGCTAGACCGACGACCTCCGGTGGCTCCATCTTTCGCTGCACGTTTTTACCTGCCGCGCTGCTAAACCAGCGACCTCCGGTGGCTCCATCTTTCGCTGCACGGCGAAAGATAGAGGAGAAAGGC
>OLSL01001863.1_pt1 | contig 18326 bp, 20 predicted proteins | sample 1672511 | NCBI WGS metagenome assembly OLSL01 (sample SAMEA3136694, study PRJEB25190) | human gut metagenome | biome: human gut; feature: human-associated habitat; material: faeces | place: Austria | collected 2013
TAGCATGCCCAAAAGTCCAGATTATTTCCACAATACAATGAAGCTACCCTTCTTCTCGCGCAAAAATGGGCCTGCTGCAAAACGTGATCATTTTGCAACAGACCCTGTTTTGTAATCGGACGTGTGTTTTACAGTTCGCCCTCGTAGGCCTGACGATAGATTTCGATGATCTGCGCTTTCTTCGCCTTCCTGGGGTTGGTGACGGCGCAGGCGTCCTTCATGGCGTTCTCGGCCATGATTTCGAAGTCCTCGGGTTTCACGCCAAGCACCTTCAGGTTTGCGGGGATGCCCACGAAATCCGCAAAGCTCTTGATTCCGCCGATGACGGCCATGGCCTTGTCGGGATAAAGACCGGTGCTGAAATGTTCGTCAATGTTCATTGCCTGACCGATCTCAACGATTCGGTCATAGTTGCCGATGATATTGAACCGCTCCACATAGGGCGACATCGCGGCCTACTTCGGTGGAGCCGGTAAAGGCCAGCTTACGGAAGCCCGAAGCTCCAGAAACACCGGGTATTGCTCCTGCCAAAGGGGCTTTTCTACGTCCTAATGAAATAGCAGCCGTTCCAGAATCCAACGCCGAATCCAGCGCCAGTACAATCGCAAGAAACAGCAGCTAAAATATTATCCATTTTACTTGACAAGTAACCGTTCGGTTACTATAATTAAAGCAACCGAACGGTTACAAAAGAATGGGCGTGAGAATATGGCTGGAGATACAAAACAGCGGATTTTAGAAACGGCGTTGGAGCTGTTTGCACAAAGCGGATACCTTGGAACGTCCATGAGCGACATTGCCGGGCGGCTTGGAATTACAAAGGGCGCATTATATAAGCATTATTGCAGCAAACAGGAAATTCTGGACTGCATCATAGCGCAGATGAACCAGATGGACTATGCGCGCGCGGAGGAATATGAAATGCCGGAAACAGAGCCGGACGGCTTTGCAGAGGCGTATATGCATACCCCGATTGCACAAATCCATGCCTACAGTATGGCGCAGTTTGACCATTGGACCAAAGAACCGTTTTCCGCGAATTTTCGAAAAATGTTAACGCTGGAGCAATACCGAGATCCGAAGCTGGCGCAGCTGCACCATGACTATCTTGCGGGCGGGCCGCTGGAATATATGGCTGCAATTTTCCGAAAGCTGACGGACTCAAATGCGGCGGCCATGCAGTTGGCACTGGAGTTCTACGGGCCGATGTATTTACTTTACAGCGTTTATGATGGCGCGGAGGATAAGACGTCTGTTACGCCGCTGCTGGACGCCCATATTACCCGCTTTATTGCCAAGGTAGAATCCGGCTACAGAAAGGATGGAGCAATGTGAAAGAAGGCGAAGAAGAAAAACGCTGGGTGCGATGTCCCTGGTGCGGGGCAAAAACACGATTGCAGATCTTACGGGAGACGGAGCTAAAGGCCTTCCCGCTGTTTTGTCCCAAGTGCAGACGGGAAAGCAGAATCAATGCAAAGAATTTTATCATTGAAACCAAAGAAGCCAGACGCTAAGACGCAGTGCTGATTGCAGAGTCAATCATGTGCTGCGTTTTTTCTTTCAGGGACTGTACTGGGCGGGTACATCATACAAAAATAAGAATGGGAGGAATCGACAATGATATGTCCGAATTGCGGAGCGGAAATGAGAAAGGGCTACCTGTTTGGCACTAAAGACGGGGCGTTCAGCTTTGCAAAGGAGGTGCCGAGTGCCTTTACACAGGCGAGAACGGAAGATGGCTTTGTGGCGCTCACATGGCCGAAGATTGGAGGGCGAACGAGCATAAAGGCATACCTCTGTGAGCCATGCAGAATGGTAATCATTCGATATGAAGGGAGCACAGAGGGATGAAGCTCTATTTTGGAAACGGTGTGACAACCGCTACAACCCTGATGATCCTTGCGATGCTTGGGCTCATCGGAAGCTCCATTGCAAACCGTGCTGTGATCGACTGCTGGGGACGCAGGACTGCGTTTTTGCTGATATTCGGCTTGGTGGTCTGCTGCCTCGCTGCGACGCGGGACGGACTCGACAAAACCATCCAGCATGCCATTGACGGCGGCTGCGCCCCGGGGCTGTTCCCGCTCGTCAGCATCCCCACCATAGTCGGCTGTATCGGTGCGACGCTGATTGTGATCGCTGCCATTGCCACGCCCATTGCACGGACACAGCGAGTCCGGGAGATCTGGTTCTATGTGATGTCCGGCGGTGCGGTGCTGAAGATTTTGACCATGGAGATTGCGCGGCTGCTGCTTCGGTAAATGCATAAAATGCGAAAAATACGATGATAAAGGAGAATCTGTTATGTCAGAAAAGAATATTACCATCCGCACTGAAACAGAAAGTGATGATCGGGCGGTTGAAAACTTGACCCGTGAGGCATTTTGGAATGTCTACCGCCCCGGCTGCATGGAGCATTATGTGCTGCATTGCTTTCGGACTGATCCGGCGCTTGTACCGGAGCTGGATCTTGTGATGGAACTGGATGGCACGCTGATTGGACATATTATGTATGCGCGGTCAGAGATTGCGTGCAGCGATGGGCGAGCCCTGCCGATTATGACCTTTGGGCCGATTAGCCTTGCCCCTGAATACAAGCGGCAAGGCTATGGAAAGTGTCTGCTGGACTACTCTATGGAAAAGGCAAAGGAAATGGGAGCGGGTGCGCTGGCCATTACCGGCAACATTCTGTTCTATGGGAAATCCGGCTTTGTTCCGGCAAAATCCAAGGGCATCCGCTATGCTGACGACCCGGATGCAAGCTACCTCTTGATTAAGGAACTGACTCCGGGCTTCCTGAGCGGAATCTCCGGAACCTATAAAGACCCAGAGGGGTATTTTGTCTGCGAGCGCGATCCGGATGGGTTTGCACAATTTGAAGCTACATTTCCGGAGAAAGAGAAGCAAAAACTGCCGGGACAGCTGGTCTGAACAGAAACAAGCGTGGAAAAGCCGCGCGCCTGAGAGAAGGAAAAGAACGAAAATAAAAGGAATCGCACGACAAAAGCCAGGAGACTTGGTACAAGATTCTCATGGGCCAGGCGGATAACAGTAACTGGGATGAATCGCTGAGCCAGATGGAAACCATGGGGGTTCAGAAATACATCGACATCTATCAGACTTGGCTGGAAATTTGACGTAACAATGGGAGGCAGAAGCGCATGGCTTTTGCCTCCCGATGTATCAGTTATTGCTCGTCGCGGATGATTGCGCCCCGATGCATCACCAGCTTGACCTGGCGCAGGGCATCAAAGGTTTCGTCTACTTTCCCCGGAACTGCCACCAGATTTGCCAGATACCCGGGGGCAATGCGTCCTTCGATATTTCCGGTGCCCACCACTTCGGCACCGCTGAGGGTTGCGGCCCGGAGAATGGCGTTCATGGGCAGTCCGGCGGCTCCATGCCTTCAGGCAGATCCATCATAGGAGGCGGTTCTATGCCCTTGTCCGGATCGCCAACCGTGGTGTCCATGACAATGCCCTTCTCCGCCATTTCACGAATCATATCCTCGGGCATGGGGTCAGCGGGGGTATGAGCCAGCTCGTCTACGCCTGCATCCAGCATAAACCGTGCGCCCTTGCAGTTGCCGATGTGGGCGGCCACCCACATGCCGAGTTCATGGGCGCGGGTACAAATGGCTTTTGCCATGTCCGGAGTCAAATGGGGCGTTTGTTCCATGGAGCCGTCGTGAATGCCGATTTTGATGCCCGGATAGCCCAAATTATGGGCCAGGGTTACCGCATCCGCAGCCTCAGCTGGATTGGTAATGAGATTGCCCACCGGATGGTTCGGCATGGGCCCGGCACCGTAACCGCCCGCCACGTCAATGTATTTGCCCGTAGCCACCACATGGGCGGTGTCGGACTTTTGATTGTTTTCCCGGATCCACTGGGCATAGTCCTGCTGAGAAAGGGTAGAGAGCATTCCCAGTTCCCGAACGGTGGTAACGCCGTTATAAGCCCAGGCCCGCACGGCGTCCTCCTTAAAGGCGCGATCATCCACGGCTACATGGACATGAGCGTCCACAAATCCCGGGAGAATGGTGTAGCCGCTCAGGTCGATCACCTGGTCGGCGCTCCCCAAATCCGTGCCAACCGCAGCAATGGTTGTGCCGTCGATTAAAACATCCAGCGGTGCGTGGTTATGCTCGGCGTCCAGCAGCTGAGCGTTTTTCAAAAGATAGCTCATAACGGGGCCTCCTTAATATGCAATATATGATAACCCTCATTCGGAGGAAAGCCTGTGAGCGGGAATATCATTCTATTTGATGTGGACGGAACCATTATTACGGAGGAAAGCTATATTCCGCTCTTAACGGTTGCGGTCATTCGCAGGGCGCAGCGGACGTGTGCTTTCGTCCCCTTGCGCCATAGAGATTTCCCGTGAAATTGTGAAACAGGTCAGATAAAAAAGCCCGCTATTTGACAGCCGGTCAGATAGCGGACTTTTTGCTATGAAAATGCGGAATTACAGCGGCTGATAGGTAATGGTGCAGGTGGTATCCACCGGGGGATTCCCGTGGATATCCGCGCCACGATGGGAGACGGCGGTAAACCCGGCCCCTTCCTTGCGGATCGTCCATTCAATGGGAGCGGGACCAGCCATTGCAGTAAAAGTCAGGGTGTCAGTGGTTTCCTTGAGATCTTCCAACACAACCTCCTGACCCATTTCGTTGACCCAAAGGGCGGAGGATCCGTCCCATTTCAGTGTGAGGGTTGCTGCCATCGGCCCGCCCATAGGAGGAGGGTCGCCACCAGGAGGACCACCGGCAGGAGGGGTGCCAGCAGGACCGCCGGGAGGGGGACCTCCAGCGGGTTTCAGTGCTTCCTTCGTGGGATTTTCAATGGTATAAATGCCTTTCATGAAATTAATCTCCTTCCGTTAAATCTGATTTGCAGTACGCCAGGCGGCCAGGGTTGCATCGTGGACATTGCCCTGGGTTACGCAGTCACCGATGTAGTGAACCTGTCCGGCGCAGCCTGCAAATTCCATAGCTGCCTGCTGCATGGGCGTGGAGCCTGCGCAGACCACCACATAGTCCGCTTGCACGGTATGTTCGCTGCCATCCTTGGCAAGGTAGTGGAGCATATTGCCGTCATAGGACAGGTACTGCCGCACAAAGGTGGTATAGGAAAACGTTGGGATGGATTTGAAGTAATCCATAATCATAATGACATAGTGGGAGTGGGGCGTCTCCGGGCAGAGCATACCCTGACGGGTCATAACGTTGACTTGACGGCCCTTCTTCGCCAGATAAATGCCGATTTCGGTGCCGGTTTCGCTGCCGCCGATGACCGCAATGTGCTCGGGCAGGGTGTCGGCGCGCTCATAGGCCTCCAGCACGTGGCAGGAGTTCTCCACGGTCAGCCCGGGAATGCTGAGGCTGCGGAACCGGGGGCCGATGGCGATGATCGCGTCGTCATACTGTTCCTGGGTCAGCAGCTCAGGGGTTGCACGGGTGCCGAGATGCAGAGTGACATTTTCCCGCTTCCGCAGCTGCCGTTCCAGCCAGGTAATATAGTCTGCCATGGGCCATTTGAAGTCCACCATGTCAGCATGGCACAACTGACCGCCCAGCTTTTCCTTCTGCTCATAAAGGGTCACCTGATGCCCCCGATCGGCCAGCAGGATGGCGGCGTACATCCCGCCCGGGCCGCCGCCGACTACGGCAACCTTTTTCTTTCTGGTCACCGGCTGGATGATCCGGGCACGGGTGGCGTCGTCAAATACCTCAGCGGGATTCACCGGGCACTTACCGCAGCGATTGCACTTGACACAGGGCACTACATCCTCGCCTCGACCCTCTTGAATTTTTTTGAGAAATTCCGGATCGGCATGCCAGAAGCGGTGGATGGCAATCAGATCCGCGTCCCCGTCTGCCAGGGTTTTCTCCATGAGATTGGGATTGCAGAAGCCTGCGGAAACCTGAACCAGGGTGTGAATGCCCCGGGCCATCAGATCATGCTTCAGCCGCCGGGTGATCTCCAGATTGGGCGAGGGCATTTCCCGGGTAACGGTGTAGCCGATGGGGTGCTGGATGTCCTTATAATCGGTGCGGATGTGTACCACATCAACGTTGCTTCCCAGCTGCTCAATGAGCCAGAGGGTATCCTCGTATTTGTGACCAATGCCCTCGGCGGTGAGAATGATCTCCAGGGGATAGTCCGGGCCCAGTGCGTTCCGGAGTTTTTCAAACAGGGTGAGGATTAGCCGTGCACGGTTTTCCCGACTGCCGCCCCAACTGTCGGTGCGGTGATTGCACTTAGTAGACCAGAATTCGTCGGCAATGTTGTTATGATAGGCGCAGTGGACGCTGAGCATATCAAAGCCGAACAGCTTGAGATTGATGGCATTTTCTACGGTGGAATTGATGTAATCCCAGATGCCTTCCTCAGAGATCCAGCCGATGTCGTGGCCCATGACCCCTTCCCGCTCGGCATAAAGCTGCTTTTCGGGGTCGTTGGGATCATAGCGCATATCGCCGCCGCCTTCAGATTCCGGGCCTGCGCCGGGGGCACGATTATCCATGGGCGGGCCGCCTGGAGCGTCCGGGCCACCAGGGCCACCGTGTTCTCCGGGGCGACGGGGCATATTTCCCATGGGCATGGTGATGGCATAGGCACCGAGGTTGTGGATCTTTTCCAGGCAGGCGAGAATCGCGTCGAATTCTTTGCGCTCTTTATCGGACATTCTGGGGCCGCCGGGGCCGTCTACGCCGTTGGGATTTGCCACCGAAGCAAGCAAGCTGGTTTTGAGCATGATATGGGAGATGTAGATCACCGAGGCACCGTTCAGCGCTCGATTGGGCAGTTCTTGACTGTAGTGCGCCCCTGCCGAGGAGGTCAGCCGGGTGGGCAGCAGCAGGTTTCCTACCTGAATGGGGGATAGAATATGGCTGTAGGGATGCATGAAATGTTCCTTTCTTTCACGGGTGGTTAGATGCTGTTATAGCGCTCCACTGCGGTCTTCTCCAGCTCCAGGGCGCGCTCAGCCCCCAGCTGGTTGCAGGTGTCAACATATTCCTGCCAGCTTGCATCATCCAGCGTTCTGACGCCGGTGATCCACTCCAGAAATACGGTGCCGCCATAGGTGCCGATTTCCGCCAGAATGGAGGTCTGCTCGGCAGCTTCCGCAGAGGTGAAGGCAGCGTTTTCGATGACGCAGTTTTCGGGATCCCAGTTGCTCTTCCAAACCTCGTAGAAGGCTTCCTTGGTGGGGGTCATGCCCACGTTGTCAAAGCTGGGGTCGTAGAGGTAAGCGCCGAAGGTGGAATACAGGCAAATGGCAACCTTATCGCTGAGGCCGTCGGGGTTATTGGTCACAAAGTCGGTGAGCTGGCACTGGCCGTCGCCAGTCAGGGTGTAGGTGATATCCTCCATGCCGTAGGTGCCCATGCGGCTGCCTGCAGGGGTGAAGAACCAATCCAAGAAGATCAGCGCACGCTCCACGTCGCTGCACTGGGTGGAAACGGCGGTGGCGCTGTTCATGGTGTAGCTGCTGAAGCCGCCGTAGACATAGGAATCTTCGTCGATTATGGGATTTGGAATCGCCATCAGAGTGTTTTCAATGTCCGGTACATTCACCATAATCTCCTGCAGATTGCTGGCCCCCCAAAGGCCGGTGCGGTCAGAGGTGAACATGGTGGTTTCATAGTTCCGGTCACCGCTGGTGATGAAGTCAGGGTCGATGAGACCCTCGGCATACCACTGGGCAACGGTTTCGATATAGTCCCGGAACCGGCCAGCGGTGGGGCCATAGCAGATCTCGCCGGATTTGTCATAATAGAAGCCATCTGCCAGATTGCTGGCCATGGGGCCCTGACCGCCGGGCATGGAAGCATACATACCCCAAGCGCCGATGTATTCCACGCCGGTGGGATCCCAGATGGTAACTGCGCCGTATTTGTCGTGGAAGGCGGTGAGAATCTCATGCCAGTCGTCGATGGTTTTCGGCAGATTGTCCCGGTCATAGGGCAGGCCGCATTCCTCCAGCCAGTCCAGACGAACCACGGGACCGTTGGTCAGGGATGCGGATTTCTCTGCCCGCATCTGGTAAATGGAGCCATAGTGTCCGGCGTCGGTGAGCACAGCCTTCCGAAGATCATCGTTTACAAAGTAGGAAGTATAGAAGGGCATATAGTCGTAGATGTAATCGTCCAGGGAGAGAATCACATCGTCCTCGATTGCCGCATCGTCACCGCCGGAATACAGCTCAAAGACACCATCAATCAGGTCGCAGTAGTCACCGCCGGCTACCATCAGGTTAAACTGGTCGCTTTTGGCCTCTACGGAGCACTGGTTCCAGTCGAGGCTGACGCCCAGATTGTCCTGAATCCACTGGTAGCTCTCCATATCCGCATAGCTGGACACCAGATTGGCCAGGTCGTGCTCAATGGGGATCCAATAGCTCAGTTCCAGGGTGTCGTCAAACAACGGAAGGTCATAGCCCTCTGCGGTGTAGGATGCTAATTCGCTGGCCTTTGCGTCGGGGTTCGGGACACCGGCCTCCGGGGCTGCTTCCTCGGGTACGGCGGAGTCAGACTCGATCTGGCTGTCCTCCGCTTCTGCCGTGGAAACGGGAGCGGGGGCGGCTGCAGAAACCTCCTCCGGGGTGGGTGCGATGGATTCGGCGGCAGAATTACCGGTTCCGCCGCAGGCGGTCAGGCAGCCGATGAGCATGGTCAGTGTCAGACAGGCTGCTACAAGTTTATTTCGTTTCATAGTTCCTCCGTTCCTGCCACTCAGGGCAAAAAATTGGTCTTAGCAAAACTGCTAAGACCAGTGTACAGAATTTCTGCGGATTCAACAATGTCATTTCAAAACGAGTTGTGACATTTTGAAACAGTGGAATTTACTCGGATTCCTCCAAAGCGGAGCGCTGCTGCTTCCGGTATTGCCCAGGGGTTACGCCGTCGGAATTTTGAAGAGCGCGATACAGCCGCCGGGTGCTGCCAAATCCCACATGAGCAGCGATTTCCTCGTTGCTCAGGGCTGAATCCCGCAGCAGCTGCTTGGCCCGATCCAGGCGAATGTCCATGAGATAGGCGGAGGGAGACGTGCCCACCAGCCGCATGAAATCCTGGGAAAGCTGCTGGGGATGCAGGCCAAAGTGATGGGCAATGGCGGTTACGGTGAGCCGGGACTCCATATAGTGGTCGCTGATGTAGGCGAGAATGCGGTTCATCCACTGAGATGTAATACTGTCGGAGGGCGAAAACTCCCGTTCCAGCAGCTGAATGAAGGCGGTGGTATGCCAGAGCAGCTCGTCGATATTGTTTGCCCCAAGAAAGTCCCCCAGATAGTGGGGCGTAACGTCGGACATACACTGATCCTTGCCGGAACGGAAGGCAAGGAACCAGGCGGCATTCTCCAGCAGGCAAAACAGCCGGAGCTTCATCAGGGCGATATCGTTGCTCCCAGCCATGCCAAGGGTGCCAAGCAGCTCCTGGGCGCAGATGGCGGCGCCGTCGAAGTCCAGATTCACCAGCTTGAGGAACAGCCGCCGTTCCGCATCCTTATTCTGCGCGGAAAGGGGCGCTTCACTGCTACTGGGATCCTCCTGGGAGAGAAACATGGCCGGACGCTGCTTGCGAAACAGCCGCTGGCGAAGCTCGGTCTGGGCAATGCGATAGGCCCGGGGAATCAGACTTTCACCCACCACCTCCGGGGATACCACATAGGCATAGGGCGCATCTAGGTGGGCAAGGAGCATTCGAATGGCATTTTGACCCTCCTGCGACTGCACCAGCACCACCAATTCGCCACCATAATAGACAGAGATGCCGGATAGTCCCAGCTGGGCCATGGCCTGATCCGCTTCCTGCTCCTGAAGGATCTGCTGCGGCTCGGAACCCTCCGGCTCATACCGCAGAAGGATGCAGAATCGCTGGCCGTCCTCGCAGGGGGTGGAGGGGGTATCCTGGGAAATCAGCTGAATCAGGCGCAGCTTTTGCCGCTCGGGGTGGAGATTGGGTCCAAACAGCATATTCGTTCCAACTTTCTGATAAAAATGAGCGGGATCGTCCATATAAAATCGCCGGTTTTCATCGAATGAGACGATTGATTGGCGGATCGTGCGGAATATTGCAAAGCGAAAGCACAAATGAACCGATTAAATCAAAGCGTTCAAAATGAAATGCACGATTCATAACGGAAGGTCCGCAGAAAAACAGCGCACATGCTACGCAATTCCCGCAAAAAAACGGAAAACCGTGCAAATGGCCGAATGGATGCGGCGATATCTTGGGAATTGCCCGGAAGGACGGCGTATTTTACAATAGAGCTACCGGAGCTGACTGGGCGTGATCCCCTCGTACTTCCGAAACGCACGGTTCATAGTTGCCAGACTGCCATAGCCCACCTGCTGTGCAATGGTAGCCAGGGAATTACTCGAGGATTGCAGCAGCTGACGGGCATGGCGAATCCGTACCGCGTGAATCTGATCGGTGATATTTTTCCCGGAATACTGCTTGTATCGCCCGGACAGTGTGGGCTGGGGCAGTTGAAAGTGCAGGGCAATCTGGGAAACGCTGAGGTTGGGGTCTACGCTCATTTCCGTGATGTACTCGTCCACCCGAGAGATCCAACGAATTCCCGGCTGTGCTTCCAGCGCGGCCATATGCCCAATGAGATCAGACCAGAACGTATGGATTTGCGTTTGCAGCACCTGCCGGGTGGGGGCCATTAACAGCTCAGTGAGAATGCTCTGCTGCTGGAGAAAGCTCCGCAGTACATGATTTTCCCGGAGAATGGCGAGAATCAGATGGTCAAACAGCGTCAGCAGCCGCATCCGCATCATCGGGAAGAAGCAGGGCACTGCATGGATGCAATAGTCCACAGCCATAGAGAGCTGGGCCTGAGCGTCCTCTTGATTGCCAGAGCAAAGTAGCCGGGATACCTTTTCCGCGCTGTCGCTTAAAAAGAGGTTTTCGTCCATCTGGGATTGCGTGGCACCCTCGGTATCAAACAGCACCTGGACACCCTGGGTGGCCCCCATGAACGCCTGATACTGTATGAAATCGCAGACCTCGCTATAGGCGGTGCGAATGCCGCTGGTGCCGAACTCCATATTGCTGATGACCCAGAGCAGATTGGTCTGTTCCTGCTGGGAAAACTCGGTGCAGAGATTGTTGGCAATGGTATGCAGCTGCACAAGGGTGTCGGCGGCTTCGGCGGTGCGCTTTTCCAATCGGGGAAAGGCCAATAGGCAGGCGACCCGGCCGTGCTGCACATCGGCATAGTGGATGGCAAACCGCCGGAGCTTGGTGTGGAGCTGACGAATGAGCCGCTGGCAAATGTCCAGATATTCCGGAGCCGAGGCTCCCATGGACGGCTCCAGCAGCATCACCACAAAGCCGCCCTCGCCCAGATACATCCCGTCAATTTCCATGCTGACGAAGTAGCTTTCCGGCAGTTGATCGGAGCGCTCGAATAGAATATCCAAATAGCGGGGAACACCGGCATCCGGCATGGTGCGTTCGGTGGGCATAGGATCACTCCCTTGTTAGACTGCATCCATTATACCCACACTCTTACGAATTCGCAAGGTGCGAAATCAAAGTAATTGGAGCGATTACGGGCAGAAATGGCCTGTAACAATAAAATATGAAGGAGAATTGTTATGAAACGACTATGTGCAGCAGTACTGGCCCTATGCCTGCTGACGGCCTGCGGAACCACTGCCGCCCCCGGCTCATCTGCCCCGGAGGCGGAAACCACGACCCCATCGACGGTGCAGGAAGCGCCCGTCACGGAGCCGGTGCAGGCGGAAGATTCGGCGGAAAGCGCGGAAGAAGCCTCCACGCCGGAAACCGTGCCGCAGCTTGAGGCTTTGGATCGTTCGGTGGAGCTGCCGCTGGTGGATTCGCCGGAGACATTGACCGTATGGACTCGCACCAACTTTGCCGGCGATGCACCCTTGAGCAGCTATGCGGAGTGTAAGAGCATTCAGACTGCGGAGGAGCTGACCGGCATTCATGTGGACTTTACCGAGGTTTCCGATATGACCGAGGGCGAGAGCTTTAACCTGATGATCGCCGCCGGGGATTACTGCGATGTGATTTACAATTTCCTGGGCAACTACGGCAGCGCAGCCAAGGCAATTTCCGAGGGCATCATTGTGGATCTTCGGGATTACCTGGACGATGCGCCCATCTACCGGGATTTTCTCGAACAGAACCCGGACATTGCCCAGAAGATCACCACCGATGACGGCGAACTGGGCGCGTTTTATAAAATTGCCGAGCAGGAGGGCCGGGTCTATGAGGGCTGGGTCATTCGAAAGGATTGGCTGGAGAAGGCAGAGCTGGATGCGCCGGTGACGGTAGACCAGTGGCACGATGTGTTGGCGGCCTTCCGGGATCAGTTTCATCCCCAGATGCCCCTGGCGTTGGGTTCCTCCGGTACCTATAACAGTCTGACCTCTGCCTGGACGGCGGCGTTTATCTCCACCATGGGCGGCTACAACGATACGTTCTGTGCAAATCCTGACGGCACCGTGACCTTTGGCCCCACCAGCCCGGAATTCAAGGACTATCTGGAAACCATGCACCAGTGGTACCAGGAGGGGATCATCTCCGGGGACTTTGTATCCTTTGAGATGAACGGGCCCTTCTCCACCTTTACCAGCGTGGTTACCACCGGCAACAGCGGTATTTTCCCTGCCCAGGCCGATTATATTGACAACTACATCGAAACCGGACGGACCACAGACCCGGACTATGACCTCCAGGGCATTGTGAATATCCACAGAAATGCGGACGAAGCCATTCCCGCGCATACGGTATCCAGCGAGCTCCAGTCCATTTTCTCCGTAACGGCCGGCCCTAATGCCCAGCTGGCGGCAAAGTGGTGTAATTTCTGGTACAGCGATGTAGGGTCCCGGCTGTGTACCTATGGCATTGAGGGAGAGAGCTATGAGCTGGACGATAATGGCGTGCCCCAGTACACTGATTTGATTCTCCACAATCCCGACGGCTATTCCACCGACGGGATGAAAATGCTCTATTGCGTCAACTACTGCACGCTGTTTGACCCTGATGCAGAGAAGGGGACTCTCAGCGACACCATAGAGGGCGTTGTAGAGGTCTGGACTGCCGATCAGAAGATCAACGAAGCGGCGGAGGATGTCTATTCCATCGTCAATCTTGACTATCTCACCATGACCACCGAGGAAAGCGAGCGGTTTGCCACCCTGGATTCCGACATCAACACCTATGTTTCGGAATACACCCTGAAATTCATCACCGGCGACGTGCCCCTGAGCGAATATGACGCCTACTGCGAGACCATTGCCTCCATGGGTGTGGACGAAGTGGTCGGCATTGTTCAGGACGCCTATACCCGCTATGCAAGCAGAAGCGGAATTTAAGGAGAGAAGCACCATGAAAAAAGCACTGATTCTATACGCCTCCATGTCCGGCAACACCGAGAAGATTGCCTATGCCTTTGAGGAGGTATTCCGGCTCTATGGCTTTGAGGTGGATCTCTACAAAGCCGAGGGGAAAAAGCTGTCGGAAAAGCAGGTGTATTTTGAGGACTATGATTTTATCTGCATCGGCTCCGGTCTCATTGGCGGACAGCCCATGCCACAGCTCAGCAAGCTCCTGGCACTCCATGGGCCCGATGCGGGAATTTTCTACCGGGAGGGCGCCGGATGGGAGCACGCCAACCGGGGCGAGGATCGAAAGGGACTGGCATTCTTGACCTACGGGGGTTCGTTCTTTGGCCCGGACGAGACGGAGGCGGCCATGGGACAGGTGCGGCTGTGGCTCAATGAGCATGGCGTCCACTGCGTTGGGGAGTTTACCTGCCCGGGCCGGGAGATCAATATGTTCAAAATGGGCAAGGTGGGCGAATATCTGGGGGTCAGCGCCCTGAAAGCCACCGAGGTGTTCGACCGGTTTATGGCACAGCCCGAGGACCCGGAATTCCGGGATCCGCAGCTGCTGGAACTGCTGAAGGACGCGGCCAAGATCAACGAGCACGGCGAGCCGAAGCCTGAGCCAAAGGTCTATACCCTGTCTGACGGCAGAGAGGTGGCCGGAAGCTGGAACTATCATCACCACCTGATGGCGCGGCCCGACAGCCGGGATGTGATGAAGGCAAAGCTGCTGCTTCAGGACATCCTGGAGGACTATTATCTCACGGGAGATGGGGTGCCCAATCCCTCCCGGTCCTGCTATAAATCCATCAGCTGACCATGGCGGTTGCCAATCAGCTGGGGCACGCAAAACCGTCCACAACCGAAAATATCTATGCCCACGTGCTTGCGAAGGAGCGGGAAAGGCAGCTAGAACGATGGAACGGTTTGACGATGTCGTCACAAAAAAGGCGTGATGGCCGAAAATTCTACCCTAATTTTTGTTTGCTGGATGTGTAAAATAGGCGTTGACGATTAGGCGTAAGCCCCAAATAATCCCCAAAAGCAGATTATCCACGAATGCAAGTAAAAAGAAAAAGCCCTGAAACCGTTGAAGTTTCAGGGCCTTTTTGGAGCTGCTAGCCAGATTCGAACTGGCGACCTCATCCTTACCAATCCCCATATGGCGGTGTAAAGGAGCGCATATCTGGTACAAAGTAAAGCAATGTTGAATGGCGCAACCGGTTGGAACTGCTGATGTTCTGCGTGAAAGTGGTGCAAGGTAATATCGCCGAATCATTGCCTTAAGTAAATTGAAAATAGGCCGCTTTGTTCGCAGAATGTTCACTGAAATATTCCCAGAAGATATCCGTTTTGAAGGTGATAGCTACTGGGAATATATTTTTTATGTCAGATTGTCCACGATGCCCCGAAAATGACCCATCCCCTCTTGTATCCTATCCCATAGAATGGTAAGATGAAACAAAGGAGGGCGCGGTCATGTATGCAAAACAGCCTAAGAAGCTAATGATTCTGAATATTCTCGACATTCTCCGAAAATACACGGACGAGGATCATCGTCTGAGCCAGAAGGAGATTGCCGATATTTTAAAATCAGAGTACCAAATGTCTGCGGACAGGAAGGCGGTTCGGCGGAATCTGCTGAATCTTATGGACTGCGGATATGACATTGAATACAGCGAATCGGTTCGCATGGTGCCGAATCCCAAGACCAAGGAGTTGGAGGAAAGCTATCTTTGGTCGGATTTCTATCTGGAGCGGCAGTTCACAGACGGCGAGCTGCGGCTATTGATCGACGGCCTGCTGTTCTCCCAGCACGTTCCTTACAGCCAGTGCAAGGAGCTGGTGGAAAAGCTGGAGGGCCTGTCCAGTATCTACTTCCGTTCTCGTGTGGGACATATTGCAAAAATGCCCGCGGATCAGGCGGACAATAAGCAGCTGTTTCTGAACATCGAGCTGCTGGACGAGGCGATCAGTCGGAATCGCAAGGTGACGTTCAAGTATTTGGAGTATGGCACGGACAAGCAGCTTCATGTGAAATGCCGCCTGGATGGCACCCAGCGAATCTACACGATTTCTCCCTATCAGATGGCCGCCAAAGAGGGGAAATACTATCTGATCTGCAATTATGATAAATACGATGACATCTCCAACTATCGGCTGGACCGAATCTGCGACATACATATTACCGATGAACCCTGTAAGCCCTTTGAGCGCCTGAAGTGGGCAGGGGGCAGAAGCCTTGATTTGGCGACTTATATGCGGGAGCATCCCTATATGTATTCCAGCGAAAATGTCCAGGCAAGGTTCCGGGTAACCCACGCCATGGTCAGTGATGTGATGGATCTATTTGGCGCGCAGGTTCGCTTTCTGGACGAGGACGAAAGAGGCGTGACCGTATCGGCGTACACCAATGAGCGGGCGCTGGAGCAGTTTGCCAAGAATTTTGCCCCGGATGTGGTGATCCTCAGCCCGGAATCTCTGCGGAATCGGGTCAAGAAAGATTTACGTCAGGCCCTTGCGGCCTATGAAAAGGAGTGAGCGGCAATGGCATATCGTCCGGTTTATATGGTTCGGGAAACCTATCCCTATTTTGACACCTTTGAGGTGGAGTTTACATGGAACGGCGGCTTTGCGGTGGCACAGAAGCAAAAGAATATTGCTGCAATCCACGCAGCATATGAAGTCGCCTATCCAAACCATCATGCCCTTGAGATCTCCGGCAAGTCACCGCTGGAGGGCGGACGGAACCTCAGTGCGTTTTCCTTGCCCATCTATGTGCCGGAGCTGGAGAGAAGCGTTCCGGTGGAAAATGTCTTTCAGGGCGGTAAGGTATTTGCATCCGGCGGCCCTTACACGGACCTATATACCTGCACGCCAAAGGAAGCCAAGCGTGATCCTCGGTTAAAGGAATCCGGAGCACTGATCGGATTTCAGTTTGCAGGACAGGCGTATCCAACGGAACCGAAGACGGCGTTCTATGATTGGCTGTACCTGACTGCCCTGTGGCAGAATCCGGAACGTGCGGCGGTGCTGCTGGATTATGACGGGTTTACGGACATTGAATTTAACCCGCAGAAAAGCCTCAACTGCCAAGCCAAAGCAGCAGCACTATATGTGTCGCTGTGCCGAAATGGGCTGCTGGCGGGGATTCATAATTTTGATGATTTTTTGAAAATTCGAAAGGGAGGAATAGACTATGACGCATGAAAACGAGTTGGAAGAAGAGCGGAAGTGGCTGTGTGAGGATTTACGGATACAATGGAATGATGTTGCCTGGACGATGGAAGAGGATAGCATTGGGCTGTGCCTGGATGAATTCATAGGTCTTTTTGAGGAAACCTGGCAATATTTCTTAGAGGAAGAACAAGATGACCGTCGGATGATGCGGGACAGCGCGGCAATCATTGCGGCGATGGTTCCAATTACGAGATTGGAGCATTGCCCCAAAAGAGTGAAACAATATGTGGTGGATGCCTGTGCAGTCTATGTAAGAGGTTTTATTGAATCTGTTTGCAATCCTGATTTAGGCGAAGGACATTATTTTAAGGATGGATGGATTTGGTATCTCCCCCATAATACCGGATCAGATAGCTACCAGCACATTGACAACTTTGAGGAGGATTTGGAGAAGCTGGCGCGAGAGTATTGGGAAGCTGCCGCAGATGGGGAGAAGTTCCAGTATCGCAACGGAATCTTCTTGAATATTCAAGCAATTGTAGAGCCGGAGGAAAATCAGACAGGAGAAACAGAGACATGAAACGGAACCTGAACTCAGAGGAACAGCGGCGGCAGCTGTGTATGGACTTGACAGAACGCTGGAATGATTTTAATATGGAGTTAGTTTGTGACAGTCAAATGGAGCTGGATGAATTCCGAGCGCTGTTTCTGGATACGTGGCGGTATTTTATGACGCAGGAAGCGGAGGAAGCGAAGCTCACCCGGGATGGTGCGGCACTGCTGGTGGCTATCGTCCCAATCACAGCGCAGACGGATTATCCCAGCGGTGTCAGCGACTATACGTCCGACGCCTGCACGACTTACGCTCGTGGGCTGATCCAATCTATCTGCAAGCCGGAGCTTGGATATGGGTATCATTTGAAGGACGGCTGGATGCGGTATCAGCCGTATTATAACTGTGACTGCTATCAGCATAGAGTGCCATTGATGAAGCGCCTATTCGAGATGTGTGTGTACATTGCGTAATACTTGAATTGAATTGCCGGTTGAGTGTGTACAGCGATACGGATTCGGGCAGAATTCCGCTGGTTTCATACTTACGGTGATACACATCGCGGGAGATTTCCTCAATTTGGTGCACATCATGGTACGCATTCCCACTAATCGCCCTGTAAGCCGCAGATGAAATCTAATGCTTTCCGGTTATCCGCCACAGCTTTCTTATGGTGATTGCACAGTCCAATGGCCGCCCGATGGAACGCAGATTGGTGGAAAAGCAGTTTCGGGAGCACATCACACGTCAGAAGCTTCCGCAGGTGGTATTCCATTCGCTGCGGCATTTCAGCACTTCCATGAAGCTGGCGCTGTGCGGCGATATAAAGGCTGTTCAGGGCGATACCGGTCACGCACAGGCCAGTATGGTAACGGATGTATATGCCAGAACCAACAATACCCAGCGCAAGAAGCTGGCACGGCTGGTGGAACAGAATTTTTTTGAAGCGATGAAAGAGGAAAATAGAGATCCCAATACCAATCAGACCGAAAAAATAATCGGACTTCTGAAAGAGAAGCCCGAAATGACTGAAAATCTACTGAATTTGCTTTCCATGATGGTCAGCTGATTTGAAGGAAAGTGAAGGAAAACGTGGTACAGAGCCAGGTTGCAGGGAAAAGAAAAAGTCCCAAAACCACTGTGGTTTCAGGACTTTTCTGGAGCTGCTAGCCAGATTCGAACTGGCGACCTCATCCTTACCAAGGATGCGCTC
>OLSL01001868.1_pt1 | contig 18296 bp, 16 predicted proteins | sample 1672511 | NCBI WGS metagenome assembly OLSL01 (sample SAMEA3136694, study PRJEB25190) | human gut metagenome | biome: human gut; feature: human-associated habitat; material: faeces | place: Austria | collected 2013
ATCCTCAAAAAGAAGATAAGATAAATAAACCATATAAAGAAGCGGAAATGGAAGTAAGTACACCAATATTTGCAATAGGATATAAGGATACAGAAGCGTTAAAAGAAAATAGACAACAAATTGTAAGAAAACATATTGCAATAGAAATTTTATTAAATATGATCATAGGTAAAAGCTCAGAATTATATAAAGAATTATATGAAAATGGAGATTTATTATCACAACCAGATTTTGATTACGAATTTAGTGACGAATATGCACACATATTAATATCTGGACAATCAAAAAATCCAAAAAAAATACAAGATAAAATCAAAGAAACTGTAGAAAAATATAAAAATGAAGGACTTGATACAGAACACTTTGAAAGAATAAAAAAGAAAATATATGGTGATTATGTAGTTGAATACAATAATGTAGCCGATATAGCAAGAATGTTTTTAGCTGACAAAATGAAACAAATAAATAGTTTTGATTATATAGAAGAGTATAATTCTGTCACAAAAGAGTACACAGAAGAGATATTAAAAAATGTCTTTAAATCAGACAATATGATAATGTCTGTTATAAAATGTAAAACACAAAAATAAATTGTTGAAATATGTAGAAAATTGATATACGAAAAAACCGCAAAAACCACTAAAATCAAGTAAAAACGATTGACTAATATGTAAAATTATGTTATTTTAAAAATGTACAAAAGAAAAATACACGAAAAAAGGAGAGTGGTTTTTATGTTAAATGATAAAATTTGTAAATTAAGAGAAGAACTAAATGATAGTATATTAAATGGACAAGATTATAGCGTAACATATGAACTAAGTATAGCACTAGATGAGTTAATTGCAGAATATTACAAAGTAGAGATAGATAGCTCTACAACACAAAAGTTAAGGAAAACTAAAGCGAAGATGCAGAAAAAATTAATTTGCTATTAATATATATAGCCACCCCTTTACCAGTAGCAGGTAGAGGGGTGGTTTGCTGTTGAAAAACATAAACAGAATACAAGTTATCTTGACAATATATTACAAATATATTACAATTTTAATATAACAATAGAAAAAAAGAAAACTACATGTTATAATAAACTATAATTATCATAACTTATTATAATATGGAAAGGTGAGTTTATGGAAAAAGCTAAGAAAATAATAATTATACTTATAATGATGATAATGATGATAGCAATGATAACAGAACCATATAAAGTGTATGCAACTACAATAAATGTAAATGCATATAAACCGAACATAGAAGGAGTAGATTCAACCAATAGAGCAACTACGATAGCAAATTCAATTACTAATATACTTGCTGTAATAGGAACTGTTGTATCTGTTGCAATGCTAATAGTACTGGGAATTAAATATATGATAGGAACAGTACAAGAAAAAGCAGATTATAAAAAAACAATGGGACCATATTTAGTTGGAGCTGTTATGGTATTCTCAATTACACAAATAATCAATCTTATAGCATCTATGGTTTCTGAGGTTGGATAGAATAGAACAACAAATATTTAAATATGTTACATGAATTTTATATTGAAAAAAATAAATTGATGTAGTATAATAAATAAAAAGGAGAAAATATGTGTAAAAATGTAATTATCAAAATTGTTTTTGCAATCATATCTATTATGCTTATAATTCCTTTAGCAAATTCAACGGTGTATGCAACAGATGATAGACATACTGTAAGTGGAATTTTTGATGGTGCAGATAAATTTATAAATGCAGGACAATCTAAAACAGATATGGGATTTAATGAAGATACAATAAAAGATATGTCAAACTTACTATATAATATATTATTAGTTATTGGAATAGCCATATCTGTAATAGTAGGAATGGTTATAGGTATAAAATTTATGACAGGAAGTGTAGAGGAACAAGCGAAGGTAAAACAAACTCTAGTTCCATATGTGGCAGGATGTGTAGTACTGTTTGGAGCTTTTACAATATGGAAAATTGTGGTAACAATAATACAAGAAAGCGGAGTTTCATAAAAATGTTTTTAAAATTATCTCTATAATAAAGAGATATAATTAGATATATAGTTATATAAATAGAAGGAGGGAAAAATATGAAAAAGACAATAAAAATAATGAGTATACTATTAGTAACAATTATGTTTGTAACAATACTTGCAACTAGCGTTAATGCTACTGCTTCTGGTATTATAGACCAAATGAAACCAACTTATAATGATCAAAGTGGAATTGCTAGTGTTGGACAAAAAATTGTTGATATTATATCAACTGTTGGTGTAGTTGTTGCTGTAATTATTCTATTAGTAATTGGTATTAAATACATGATGGGAAGTGCATCAGAAAAAGCAGAATACAAAAAGACAATGATTCCATACTTAGTAGGTGCTGTGTTAATATTTGGAGCATCTGCAATAGCAAAGGTTGTAGTATCTATGGCTCAAACAATTACTGCTAAATAAATTTGACAGATATTACAAAAATATTACAAAAATATTACAAGTGCATGACAAATGCACTTTTTTTTTATTTTTTATACCATTTTTCGAGCATATCTGTTATACTATATTATATAAGTAGAAATGTATACTAAGGAGGAATTGTTTGTGGGAACATATAATTTACCTAGAAACGTAAAAGGAGAAGGAAGAATCCTGTTTGTTTTTACAGGAAAAAGCCTTATATATGCAGTTGTTGCAGGAGGGATTGGATGGTTATTTTTTTACCTCTTATTTGCTGCATTAAATATGCACATGGTAGGAATAGGAATTACTGTATTTTTTGCATTGATAGGATTTTCAATTGGAACATTTAAAATACCTAATCTAACCAAATTCGAGTTTACAAAAAAAACTGGAGGAGAAAACATAGACGATATAATAAGAAGAGCTATAAGATTTAGAACAAAAGGAAAGAAAATATACGTATACAAGGAGGAAAAAGAAGATGGTAGATAAGGTCAATACATTAATATCAATATTTATTGTAGTAATTTCAGCTATTTGCGTTTTACTAGCTATTTTATGCATAATATATTTTGTATCAAGGAAAAAGAATGAGAAAGAGAGTAATGCGGAATTAGGTAAAGAAGAAAAAGAAAAGGAAACAAGTAAAACAAAAACTTTTGCCGTAGAATCAGTAATTGATTTTATGGAATTTGATAAAGTTGAAGACAATATGATTATTCAAAAAAAAGGTACAAAGTTTATAATGGTTGTTGAGTGCCAAGGAGTAAACTATGATTTAATGTCAGAAGTTGAAAAGAACGGAGTAGAAGAAGGATTCATACAATTTTTGAATACAATCAGATATCCAATACAAATATATACACAAACTAGAACAATTAATTTGGAAGATAGTATTAGAACATATAAAGATAAAGTTAAAGAAATAGAAGACAATCTACATAAACAGGAATTAAGTTACAATGAGATGGTAAAGTCAGGAAGATACACAAAGGAACAATTGCAACAAGCATATTATGAATTGACAAAAAGCAGAAATTTAAGTGAATATGGTAAGGATATTATATATTCAACAGAAAAAATGAGTTTAAATAAGAATATATTAAATCAAAAATACTATGTAATAATTCCATATTATCCTGAAGATTTAGGTGAAAATGATTTTGATAAAGAAGAAATTAAAAATATGGCATTTTCAGAATTGTATACAAGATGTCAATCAACAATTTCAACTTTGGCAGTATGTGGAATTAATTCTAGAATATTAAATTCAGATGAATTAGTTGAATTACTATATGTTGCATATAATAGAGACGAATCAGAAATATATGGATTGGATAAAGCTCTAGAAGCTGAATATGATGCTTTATATTCAACAGCTCCAGATGTGTTAGATAAGAAAATGAAAGAATTGGATAAACAAATAGCACAAGAAGCTTTTGAAAAAGCAAATGAGAAGGTGTATGAAGCACAATCTGAAAAACAAAAACAATTAGAGAAAAAAGAAAACACTAGAGAAGAATTAATAAATCGTATGGCTAAATTAATAATAGAACAAAATAGAGCAGCTATAGGAGATGATATAGCCGAAAAAGCGACAGAAAAGATAGACAAAGAGAAAACAAAGGAAAAAGGAGGCACAGAAAATGGCAAAAAAACAAAGAGAAGAACAACAAAGACAGCTTAATGATTATACAAAACCAGATGATTTTAAAATTTTAAAGAAAAAAACGATAAAAGAACTTATTGCTCCATCTGGAATTGATGCAACTAACATTGATCACTTAGAAATAATCTCAAATGTTACAAGATACGCAAGAAGTTTCTTTGTATCATCATTACCAAGAATGTGTACATTCCCAGAATTGTTTAGAGATATGTATTTGTTTGGTGACATTAATACATCTATATACATTACACCAATAGAAGAATCAAGATCACAAAATGAGCTTAACAGAGTAATTAATGAAATAGAAACAGAAAGAATTGTTGCAGCAGATAGAGGAAACATCAACAGAGAAAGTACATTAGGACAAAAGAGATTTGAGGCAGAGCAATTGAGGGATGAAATCGCAGCAGGATATAATAAGCTATATGAAGCTTCTGTTGTTGCAACGTTATTTGCATATAGCCTAGCTGACCTAGATAGATATACAAAACTCCTATCTACAGAAATGTCTAAATCATTAGTTGGAATTAAGAGTGCATGGGGAATGCAAGAGGAAGCTTTTAAATCAAACTTACCATTTATGGAAAATAAGATAAAAAAGACACATACATTTGATCGTAGATCAATGGGAACAGTATTTCCATTTACAACTTCAGAAGTAGGGCATCCTACTGGCGTACCACTTGGAATCAATAAACAAACTGGCGTACCAATATTGTTTGATAACTTTCATAACTCATTAACAAACTATAATATGGTTATATTTGCAAAATCTGGTGCAGGAAAATCTGTTACTATGAAAACATTAATATCAAGATCAGCTGTGCTAATGGGAATACAAAGTTTAGCATTAGATGCTGAAGGCGAGTATAGCATAGTTGCTGAAAGCTTGGGAGGAATTAATGTTGTAATTAGCCCAAATTCAAAGACAGTTATTAATATATTTGATATAGAAACTGAAGTAATAAAAGATGAAATAACAGGTAGAGATAGACTAGTATTAAATGTAGAAAATAAAGTTGAGGACGTAACACAAGCATTACTTACAATGGCAAGAGGTAGTACAAGAAGTGAAGAAGTAAATGAGCTTACAAAACAAATTATTGCAGAATCTGTGGCAGAAGAATATGCAGCACATGGAATTACAAATGATCCAAACAGTTTATTCCAAGCAAACAGTAATGGAATAAATACAAATATGTTAGGAAGAACAAAAAAAGAAATGCCAACAATTGGATCTTGGTATAAAAGAATTTTAACAAAAGCAGAACAAAATAAAAATCCAGACTACAGTTTTCATTATAGTTACTTAATAAAAGTTATGAAACAATATATAAGAGAATATGACGGACAAATGGCGTATTTTGATGGACAATCTACATTTGACTTATTAGAAGGAACATTATTTATAAACCTAGACATATCTCAACTAGAGGAGAAATTTGCAAGACCACTTGCACAGCAGATATTACTAGAATGGATCTGGGAAAAATATGTAAAGAAAAATAGTGAAGATAAAGGTAAGGCTGCTAAAAAGAGAGTTTTAATAGATGAGGCGTGGATGTTACTTCCATTCCCAGAAGCCGTGGACTTTTTAAATACAATGGCACGTCGTGCTAGAAAAAGAAATGTATCTTTAGCAATTATATCTCAAAGATTCCAAGACTTCTATGAAAAACCAGAAGCACAAGCAGTACTTACATCATCTGACACAAAATTATTTTTAGCACAAGATAAATCAGAAATACAATACTTAAAAGAAGTATTTAAATTAAGCGGTGGAGAAGCAAACTTCTTAATCACATGTGCAAAGGGAGAAGGATTACTAAAAGTAGGAGCTGATAGCGCTATTATACAGATTAGACCTACAAAGAAAGAATTTGAGTTTGTAGAAACAAACTTAAATAAATTAGTACAAAAGGGAAAAAATCAATATGAGAATTATTAGGGGGATAAGATGAAAAAGGTTACTAATAATAATATTGTACAAAAGATAGCTATAACAATTTTGATAGTACTATCATTTAACTTCATAACTCCAACTTTTTCGAGAGCTGATTTCGGAGGTGTACTTTTAGGACCAGTGGTTGACTTAGTAGCAGGATTAGGAGATGCATTAATGGCTCTTTTACAGACTTTTATGTATGGAAACGTTGAAATAAATTTGGATGGAGGAGAATTAAACCCGGTTGAAAAATTATCAACAGCATTTATGATTAATGCAGATGACTATGTTAAAGCCTTAAAAAGTGATGAGGGAAAAGAAAAATTAAGGAAATTAGGATTATATGAAGATGAAATTACAGGAACTGTAAAAGAAGTGAATGAATCAAGTCTAGATCATGGATGGTTTGGAATGGGATCATACTCTATACCAGTCGTAAAATATAGTCCAGACATGATATTTTCAAACCAAGTTCCGGCGCTAGATGCAAATTTCATAAGCCCTAAAAAATGGGATAATAATGAACAAAATAACAAATCAATAGCACTACAACTTCAAGAAACAATATCTGCATGGTATAGGTCATTGAGAAATCTGGTAGTAGTATGTTTATTAGCAGTATTACTATATGTTGCTATAAGAATAATAGTAACAAGTGTTGCAGCGGATAAAGCAAAATATAAACAAATGCTAATGGATTGGTTAATAGCTTTGTGCTTATTGTTTTTCTTGCATTACATAATGTCATTCACAATGACTTTAGTAGAGATCATAACGTCGTCGCTTGCTGATTCTTCAAGTGTAACTGTGAAAATGATACCTGAAAACACAGAAGATAGTACAGAGGTGTATTTTAAAACAAATCTTACAGGATATTGCAGGCTAATGATTGAACATGTAGATTTAGGAACGAAGGCAATATTTTTATTCTTTTACATTGGTATAATTGTATATACTTTTAAATTTACATTTGAATATATGAAAAGGGCAATTACTCTGGCGTTTCTCACATTAATGGCCCCATTAGTAACTCTAACATATCCAATTGATAAAATGGGAGATGGAAAAGCACAAGCATTTAATGCTTGGTTTAAAGAATTTGCATATAATGCAATATTACAACCATTTCACTTAATAATATATTCTATATTTATGGGAGCTGGAATGAATATAGCAGTTGAAAATCCACTATATGCAATATTCTTTATGGCATTCTTAACTCCAGCAGAAAAATTATTAAGAAAATTCTTTGGATTTGATAAGGCCCCATCAGCAGGAGCATCATTTGCAGGTGGATTTGGAGGAGCTGCAGCTTTTAATGCAATTAAAGGAGCAGTTAGTAAGGGAGCTAATGCTTTAAGCCATGGCAATGGCAATAGCGGTGGCAATAGTGGAAAGAACAATAATATCAGACAGAAAAATCAAATTAAAGATCCTAATGCACCAAAAGGTTTGGAAGCATTTAAAAATGGTCAAGGTAATCCACAACTAAGAGAAGCAAAAAATGGTAATTCAGGAAATAATAATAGACAGAGTGATAGAGATGAAGTAATGGATAGATATTCATCAGAGGGATTTGGACAAAATGCTAATGGAGAATACTTTAATCCATATACAAATGAATATGACGCTTCATATGATCCACATAAGGATTCATTATATAATAATGGACAGAATAATAGAGATGAAATAATGGATAAATATTCGTCAGAAGGATTCGGACAAAATGCTAATGGAGAATACTTTAATCCATATACAAATGAATATGATGCTTCATACGATCCACATAAAGATTCGTTATATAGCCAACAATCATATTCGATGCAAAGTTCTGTGCCAAGTACATCTTCACAATCAGATTCAGAGCAATCTGGTAAGAAACCTAGAGAGTGGAAACAAGATGAAAATTGGGGACTTGGAAAATGGGCAAATGAAAATCTTGGTAAGCCTATAGCACAAAAAGTTGGAACTGGAATTAAAAATGTAGCAGGTAAGGCTTCTGATAAATTTAGAGAGTCTGGTGCATATACGAGAGTAATAAAACCAGGTATGAAAAAAGCTAGAGATATGGCTAAAGCAATAAATAATAGTAAAGCAGGACGAATAGTTGGTAGAGCCAGTGATAAATTAGATGCAGCTAAGAAAAAAATGGATGATATTGGACTTACTAGATCATTAAAGAATTCAGCTAGAGGAGCACTTAATGTCGGAAAAAAAGCCGTAGTAGGCGGTGCAAAAATTGCTGGTAAAGGTTTAGCAGCAGCAACAGGTGCAGCAGTTGGACTTGGAATGGGAATTGCGGGAGATAATTTGGAGGATGTAATTCATTATGGATTAGCTGGTGCAGCAGTTGGATATGCAGCAATCCCAGCAATAGGTAAAGGTGCGGTAAACGGAATGACAAAACTTGGAAACAATATAAGAAATACATACGAAGAAGGAGCATTTGGAAAGACACAAGCAGCTTTAAATCAACAAACTAGAGATATATTAGGTGACAAAGAATTAAGAGCTGAAGAGGAAGAAAAAATGAGATTAGAAAATGATGGTATACGTCCTACACCAAAAGAACTAAATGATAGAATGCATCAAATTGCAGATTATAATAATGCAGGAATAACTGATATTTCAACAATTCATAAATCAATAGAAGTGGAAGATCAAATAAGTAAAGAACTTGAGATTTCAAACCAAGAAATGTCAGAAAAAGAGAGAAGCGAGCGTGCAAGAAAGCAAGCAAAGACAATTGCTCAAATAGCCAATGACTATAGTGCTAAGGACTTAAGAGATGAAAAGAAAGTAAATCAGTTACAATCAGACATTGTAAATCAACTAACTTCCGGAAAAACCGGCTTAGATTCAGAAAAAGCAAAGGCTAGTGCTGATAATATAATTGGAAAAATAAAACAAATAAAGGGAGTAGGAAAATAAATTAAATAATATGGAGGGCTATAATTGTGAGAAATTTTATTAGATATTGGAACCATAATAGGAAAAAGATAATAATAGTGATTGCAATAATAGCCTTCATTTTTATTCTAATACGAATTTTAAATGGTTATTACAAAAATAAATCAATTAACTCTAGTAGTCCAGTTATAGATATGACAAAGCCAATTCAGTCAGTAATAACAGGTCAAAAAGTTGATGAGAAAGTTACAGACAAAAACATGAATTGTATTGATCAATTTATTAATTATGAAAATAATAAGGAGTATGAAAAAGCATATTCTTTGTTAACAGATGATTGTAAAGAAGAGTATAGTAATGACGTTAATACATTTATCAATAATTATTGCACAAAGATATTTGCTACAAAAAAAACATATAACCTAGAATTATGGTTTAATAGTGGCGACGCATATACATATAAAATAAAAATGTATGAAGAAAATATGTTAGCAACTGGAGAAGGTAATTTAGATAAAAACATTGAAGATTATATAACTATTGTGAAAGGAAAAGATGAAGATAAAATAAGTATAAACGGATTTATTCGAAAAAGTAATATTAATAAATCCAATGAAGTTAATAATATTGAAGTTTTAATAAGAAGTAAAAAAGTATATAAAGATTATGAAACTTATAATATAACGATAAGAAATAAAACATCTAATGATATATTAATTGGAGACAGAAAAAACAATAAAGATATATATTTAGTGGATAAAGACAATATACAGTATTCCGCATTTTTAAATGAATTATCAACAGACAGTTTGTTATTAAAATCTGGATATGAAAAAAATATTAGTATTAATTTTAATAAAATATATGACCAAAATAAGATAATATCCGAAATAAAATTTAAAAATATAATATTAGATAGTGAAAAATATTTAAATAACAAAAATAATGAAAAAATAGATACTTTAGAAATAGGTGTAAACTTGCAATAGGAGGTGAAAAATATGGATGAAGATGACAAAGAGAAAAAATCATCAAATGGACAAGAGCAAAGTACGGCTCAGAAAGCATCAGAGAGTATCAATGATACTGTTAACATGGCAAAAGATGGAGCAAGCTTAGCAAAAAATATACAAACAGGTAATGTAATAGGAGCAGTTAAAGATGCAGTAAATCTTTTAAAAAATAAGAAGTTCAGGAGAATGTTACTTATAAACTTTATAGGGTCTATATTACCAATACTATTAGCTGGAACACTTATATTAGGAATATTTGGAGCTGTTGGAGACTTCTTTGAACAAATTGGAGCAGGATTAGCGGCTTTTGGAGCAGGAATAGTAGATGCATTAAGAATAGATGAATCAGGTATAATACAAATAAGTGATGAAGAGATAGATACAATAATAAATGGAATTTCTGCTGAAGGAGTTAGCCTGGATGGTCTTAAATTGTTGGGAGATGTTGATTATAGTAATCCAGATATAGAAAAAGAAAATAAAGAAAAAGCAAGAACGTACATAAGAAAATTTTATGAAGCACAAGAGATTACAAGAACTTTAAATACATATCCAAATTGGATTGAAAGCTTGAATGCAGGATCTAGACCATATGGAAATGTATATGTTCACAGAGATTTAGATGATAGTGATAAAATCGAGGCAAATAAGGATAATCAATTAAAATTTATGGAATACAAAAAATTCTTACAAACAAAGAGTGATATAGAAAGTAATATGGCAGTTGCAAGTTCAATATACAATTACTTTTCCATAGATGAGAATGGATACTTAGTATACGCAGATACGAATACATATGGAGATCCAGCATATGGAAACTCAAAGAGCGAGATTATAATAAATCATGTCAATTATTTAGACAGTATAGCACCATATACAACTAGTATGAATTTTTATATATATCTTACCATGATTTCAAAGAATCCAGAATTTGCATCTAAGGTAGCAGACTTGGCTAAACGATCTGAAATTAGAATAATGATACTAAATGATGGAGTTGTTACTGATACAAAGATTGTAACTAAATATGATCAGAATAAACAAAAGGTTGAGAAGGAAGAAAAAGATGGAAAAACAACATACAAAGAGGGTGAATTGAATACAGAAAAAGATAAGCAAGAAGAGCGTACATACCAAAATAATATATCTGATTCAAGAGTTGTAGTAACATATGTAAAAACATGGTTTTCAGAACAAACTATAAACTATGAAGTAGAAGAAGACGAAGTAAATGTAGATACAAAGGAAAATGAAAAAGGAACAGACGAGAATAAACCAGAAATGTCATTAACGGAAGAAAATGTTGGAAAGGAATTCACGTGGAAAACAAATGTGAGAAAAGATACAACGGTTACAACAACAAGGAAAAAATATAAAAAAAGTACAGCTAGTGATGTTGTAGATAAAACAGGAGATAAAGATTCTCAAGGTGTAAACAGTGATGGAAAAGTTGATGATAATACAACATTTATAGGTTTAATGTATGATGAATTTGACATTCCAAACTCTTCAGCAAAATCTGCTGCTGGACCAAATTTAGTAAGTGGTGCAGAAATGCTTTTTGAATTACTAAAAAATCATGAAACAACGCAAAGCTTAGAGCAATATATGAGATATGTTATGAACAAATATAAAAATACAACGAAATATGGAAATATAAAATATGAAGATTTAGCTAAACAGTTTTCTATAAGAGAAATCTCATCAGGAAAAAATTATACCGTAGATACAAGTACTTCTGCAAAGAGTTTATGCATAACAGATAAAAGTGTCTTGAAAAAAGCAATAGATAATTTAAATAGAGGTGAAGATGTTAAGAAAAACCTAAATTCACAATTAGATGCTTTTTTGGGTATGCAAAAAGAATATAATGTTAATGCTGTATTTGCAATTGCAGTAAGTATTGTAGAGTCCGGTGCTGGAACAGCAAAGAATTGTCCAAATAACTACTCAATAACAAACAATTGGTGGAATGTTACAATAACTCCTGATAGTACATATTATAATCTGCATGATTATAATATTAAAGATGTTCCAAAAGGAGCATATCCTGATAAAACATATTACTATAGTCCAACAAGCGGTAATGAACTTAAATGGAGAGTATATAAAGATGCTAGTACTGGAGTATATAGATTCGGAGATTTGATTGCAAATACAGATGGATTATATTTTAAGGCAAATGCCACTACAGTTCAGGAAATAGAAAAAAGCTATTGTCCTAATGGAGAATGGGCAAATAGTGTAATTGCTATCATGTCTGAAATTTACGAAAAAGTGGGAATACAAACATTGGGGTCGTCGACTTCTTCTTCATCATTTGATTTTGTAAGCGGGGGAATACAAAATCAAGCTGAGGCAGATGCACTAAATGAAAAGATAACAAAAGAATATTTCAAGGGAACAATTCCTCATCCTGAAAAGTTATATAATACAGATGAATTTATTGATTGGTTCAGTTCAAAAAACGATATATTTAAGCTTCAAACACCATCTGAGCCAGATTATGCATTTCAATGTACATGGTGGGCTTGGGGAAGAGCATCTATGTATTTAGAAAGCAACGGATATGGCCTACGGAAAATACCCAACAGCTTTGGGAAATGGAGGACAATATTATGAAATTAATAAGGAAAATGGATGGTTTGATTATGGAAATACACCAAGACCAAATTCTATTATTTCATGGTCAAATGGAAAGGTTGGACATGTTGCATATGTTGAAGGAGTAAGTGCAGATAAAATATATATTAGCCATGCTGCTTCAGGAACAGAATGGAAGGGTGTAGAGGCAATTCCAATAGATGGAGACATTGGTTGGACAGGATATACATTAAATGGTTACATTTATTTAGACACACCTCTTACAATTTATTAGTAGTTTAGAAAGGGGATTAGAAAATAAAAAGTATGAAAAAGGTTAAGAAGATAATTATTTCTCTATTAGTATTACTTATAATTTTATCTATCATATTAATCATATTGATAAAACAAAATAATAATATAGATGAAAATCTATTACCAAATAATGAATTGGCTAATACAAAGGTATATGCAAGTAATAGCGTAAAAGAAAACAACATTTATACAATATTAGCTATAGATAATGTTATTCAAAATGTAATTGACTATGCTAAGGAAAGTAATAAGCAGGCATTATATAATATAACAGAGACAAATTATATTAAAAGAAATAATATATCAACAGATAACGTTATAACAATTTATGAAAATATAGAAAAATACTATATACAGGAAATGTGTGCATTTGAAACTAGTACTATGTCAGAGTATTATACTTATGGATTTATATTAAAAGAAAATAATGATAAAACAGAAAATTATTATTTTAAAGTATGTAAAGATTCTTCAAACAGTACATTTTCAGTGAGTCCCTTAAAAATAGATGAATATAATAAAGCAAAAGAAGGAAAAATAAACAAAACAGAAAACGAGTCAATAAAATCAAATTTATATAATAAATATAACTACAATTTATATTCTGGAAAAGATGTTGCAGAAAAATATATAAACGATTTTATATTTAAGATGAAATATATTCCAGATGTTGCATTTGGTACACTGGACGAAGAATATAGAAATAAAAAATTTAGTAATATAGATGAATTTAAAAGTTATATTAAGAACAATAGTGAAAGATTCGACGATTTCATAATAAGAAGCTACGGAAGAGAAGCAACAGAGAATATAACAAATTACGAAGTAGAAGACATTAACAACTATTATTACAAAATCAAAGCATCTAGTGGAATGGATTATACAATTATATTAGATGACTATACAGTTGAATCAAATGAATATGTACAAAAATACAATAGCTCATCTGATAGTACAAAAATAGCTACTTGCATAAATAAATTCTTTAAATTAATTGACTCCAAAGAGTATAAAAGTGCATATGCATATTTAGACGATACTTTTAAACAGAAGAACTTTGATACTGTAGGTAAATTTGAGACATATGCAAAGCAAAATTTCTTCAATAATAATACAGTAACAATTAGTTCAGCTGAAAAAGTTGGGGACATATATTCTTGCAAAGTACAAATTAAGAGTGGAGTTTCAGTGGCCGCTATGAGTAAAGATATAACAGTAATTATAAAATTAAAAGAGAATACAGATTTCGTTATGTCATTCAGTATAAATAAATAATAGGGAGAAATAAACTATGAAAGAGGAAGAAAAAAATAAAATCATAAATCATATGAATCAAATAGGTAAATTAGTTGACTCAGGACTAGACGCTGATTCTCAAAAAAGAGAAAACACAATGTATTTTAAAGATTTTGAGTTCGGCAATAGTGGACTTGCAATAAAAAATGTGTATATTGTGGAAATCAAGCAGAAAATTCAAGAGAAAACTGCAGATAATCCAGAAAAAAATGCAGACAAAAAAGAAAAAAAAGATAATTTGACTACATATGAGATTTTTGATGATAATGATAAGTTGATTGCTATGGTATCATCAGAGGGAAAGGTTCAGTTTGTTCCAGAATATTTAGAACAATTAAAAGAAAATTACGGAGAATATTTCAAACAATTAGAACTAGACGATATTGACTTTGAGTTACCAAAAGAATTAAAAGAAAATGATATTGTAATGACAAAAGCTGAACTAGCTGAACGTGAAAAGAATGGATTAGAAAGAAATAAAGAAGGTAAAAAAGAACAAAAACAAGAAGGAAATTCTGAAAAAGAAAAAGAAGAAGAGGAAGAAGAAAAAGAGCCAGATCAAGAGACTGAAGAAGAAAAAAAGGAAAAAACAGCAAAAGCCTTAAATATTGATAAAGATGAAATTAAAGCAGTATCTACTATTAACCCAAGCGAAAAAATTACAGATAAATATAACTTGGTTGATCTTATGCCAGAAGCTTCAAAATATGCATCTGTTTCTATAGTTTGTAGTACTCCAAATGAAAAGAGTAATGGACAATTTACCATACTAGGGGTAAAGCAGGATGGAACAAGAGAGCCAATTAGTAGCATAGAACCAGTAGAAGGAACAACAGGTAATAAAAATGTAATTTCAATTAATGAAGATGGATCTAAAGTAGAAGAAAAACAAGTAAAAGGCTTGCTAAGAATAAATGCAAGAAACAGAGATGACGGAATTGCAGTGTCTATTGGAGACTATGGAATGTTAAATGTAGATTATGTTAGTAATATAATGGATAAAGAAAATAGAAGATCTACTCCGATAAGAACAATGGAATCTGAGAATCAGAGAATTCCATCTGCTAAAGTTAAAGAAAATGCAGGAGATTCAAAAGAAGAGGTAAAGCAAGAAGGCAGAATATATAGACAAAAAGAGGAAGATGGAATGGATCCTCAAACATTAGACGGAATAGATACTGATCAAATGGATGGAAAGATGACTTTAGAAGAGCTTAAGAAACAAATACTTGATAAGGCTTTAGAAGAAGGAGATATGTCTAGAAACGAGCAAAAAGAATTTATTGAAGCAGAAATAAATAAATCTGGTTTGGAGCTTTCAGAAGATGAAAAACAAAAAACAGTAGAAGAAATAAATACAGAAATAGTTGATGAATCTAGATTTCCAGATAGAAACATTAGACAATAATAAATAAAAATTCATAAAAATCACCTTTATAAATATAATTTAAAAGGTGATTTTTTAATGAAATTAAAAGTTATAAATATATTGGTGATATTAATAATCTTGTTTAATAGTTGTATTGTGTTTGCAGATCTAGAAGATGATAAAGAACAAATAAATATAAGAGAGATTAAGGAAGAATTAGTTGAAACAGCAAAAACATTAAATAATGAACCTAAGTTAAATTCAAGGGTGGCACTTGTGTATGATAGATCTTCAGGGAGAGTACTATACGAGAAAAATGGAAATAAGCAAACGCCAATGGCAAGTACCACAAAAATTATGACTGCCATAGTAGTAATGGAAAACAGCAATTTATCTGATATTGTAACAATAGACAGTAAATCAGCGGGAACTGGTGGGTCTAGATTAGGATTAAAGAAAAATGATAAAATTACAGTTAACGATTTACTATATGGACTTATGCTAAGATCGGGCAATGATTCTGCAGTTGCATTAGCAATTCATATAGGAGGTAGCATAGATGGATTTGCAGAAATGATGAACCAAAAAGCAAAAGAATTAAAATTAATAAATACACACTTTGTGGTTCCACATGGTTTGGATAAAGAAGGACACTATACAACAGCATATGAATTAGCTAAAATAGCAGACTACGCTTTGAAAATTGACAAGATAAAAGAAATAGTATCTACTAAAATATGTACAATATATATAAATAACAAACCAAAGATAATAACAAATACAAATGAATTATTAGGAAACGTAAATGGCGTATATGGAGTAAAAACAGGTTTTACTAATGGGGCTGGAAGATGTTTAGTATCTTCGTGTAAAAGAAATGATTTAGATATTATAACAGTTGTAATTGGAGCTGACACAAAAAAATATAGAACAGCTGACAGCATAAAACTTATTGAATATACATATAAAAATTATAAAATGATAGACATAAAGAATAAAATTAAAGAGCAATTCAGTACATGGCAAAAAATAAATCAACAAAGATTTATAATTAATAAAGGTGAAAAATCTACAATAGATTTAAAAATGCAAGAAATAAATTATGATAAAATCGCAATAAAAAATACACAGATAGATAACATTCATATAGAAATTAATGTAGTATACAACTTAGAAGCGCCAGTAGGAGAAAATCAGATTATTGGAAATATGAAGATTATGCTAGGTAATGAAGTGATAGAGGTGTTAGATATATATAGTAAAGAAACAATAGAAAAGAAGAATGTAAAAAATTACTTTATGGAATTTTTAAAGGTTTTTTAATTAACAAACAAAATAAAAATAGAGGAATCTAAGTCAATTCCTCTAAATTTTTTAATTATTGCGTTCTTTTAACTTTTGGTTGATTTCTTTTATCCAACCTCTTTCAATAACAGATTTTATACATAAACATATACCAGACATTGTAAATATTATTACAAATGCGATTAACTATTTATTAATTATTTTATTTATATTTTCTATAAAATCAATTTCTTCTATTTTGTTTATCCAAAAACACTTTATTCCTAAATCTTTTAATGATGCACCACAATGATATAGTTTTTTATTATCTATAATAATGAACCTATCATGAAATTTATCAGTTCTTGCTATTTTTAGTGTTGGATATTGTTCGTTAAATTTCTTAATATCTAATTTCGTTAGATTACAATTTTGTGAGGTTAAAATAATTGTTTCTACATTCTTATTTTTCTTTCTTAACATTTTAAGAATAGAATCATCAACATAATTATCTATTATTACTATTTTGGTTTTAGCCATTTTTATAATATCAATGATAAGTTCATAGCTATCCCAAATTTGTCCTTTAAAAAATATTTTTTGTTTAAATTCTCGTTCTTTATTATTTTGTAATTCATTAAATACTTGATTAAATTTATTATCATATTCCAGTAATTTATATTCAACATTTGTTAGTCTTTCAAAAACTTGACCATTCAATGAAATAAATTTTCTCATTTCTACAAATGCATCCATTATTTTAATGCTAACATCTACTGCAACCCCTGTTCTTATAATGGTTGCTAGCATTGCGACTCCTTGCTCTGTAAAGACATAAGGCAAAGTTCTTGTTTTCGATATTTTATTTTGTGGTCCCAACTTGTGACCGCAAATAATTATATTCATTTTCACTTAATTGAAACATGAATCTTTCAGGAAATCTTTCGATATTTCTTTTAACTGCTTGATTTATAGTTTTAGTACCATTTTTACAATTATATAATTCTGCTAAATCTCTATCTAGCATTACTTGTCTTCCTCTTATGTAATAAATTAAACTTTTAATATTGTTTGTTTCGTATTTTGTTACATTTAAATCTTTGTTTATTGGGGTGATATCAGTTTCAATATTCATAACTATCACTTCCATTTCTATAAATTTAGATATATTATAGAACAAACTTTCGCTACTGTCAATAAATTTTTCTTAATATTGAATAATTGGATTAGAACAAGAGTTGTCTAAAGATTCAATTGTTGGGAAATTCCCAACAATTCAAATTTTAAAGAGATACAAAAAGTGAGCTTTTAGGCGAAATGCGTACAGCCCTAAAAAGAAAAAACGACAGAATTTCATTTTAACATTAGAAATTTGTCGTTTTTTTGTCGTTTGGAGGCGCCACCCGGATTTGAACCGGGGATCAGAGTTTTGCAGACTCGTGCCTTACCACTTGG
>OLSL01001875.1_pt1 | contig 18212 bp, 29 predicted proteins | sample 1672511 | NCBI WGS metagenome assembly OLSL01 (sample SAMEA3136694, study PRJEB25190) | human gut metagenome | biome: human gut; feature: human-associated habitat; material: faeces | place: Austria | collected 2013
GCGAACGGCTTCCGCGACTGCCCCAAATTCAATTCATCCCGCACCCCAAGGGTATTTGCTTCGCGGCAAAGGGATACCTATTCTAGCGCAGCGACTTCACTATGCGGAGCATAACTTCACTTCTTCACTGGCGTAAGCCAACTTCACCCACACCGCACGAAAGGAACCGTACTATGCTCGAACTTCTCACTCCCACTCCCGTCCCCCTCCACCCTGAACAATACTCCCTCACCCGCACCCTCACCGGCCTGACCACCCTAAACTTCCAGCTCTCAAGTCTGGATCCCGTGCTCCATAGGCTTCGGGAGGAGTCCCTGATCCGCGACACCGCCACCGGCCAAACCTACCGCCTGCGGGGCATCCACATTCAAAACGATGTGGCGGAATTCAGTGCCCGGCTCCAGCTGGACGATTGGGAAGCCTCGGCGGTGACGCGATTTGTCCGCCCCTCAGCGACAGCCCAAGGAATCTTAGGCGAGATTTTGCCGGAAAACTGGTCCCTCCGGTGCCTTCAGTCCTCGGACGTGACCCGGGACTTCACCATGGATTTCGGCGGCACACCATTGGACATTGCGGAGAAGGTGCAGGCGCTATACTCCTGCGCCCTGGAATATGATAACCTCCAGCGGGTCTGCATCCTGTCCTTCCCGGACTGTCTCCCACTCAGCGACACGGTACTCACCGAAGGGGCCGATCTTCGGAGCATTCCCGAGTACACCGGCAAGTCCACCAGCCTTTGCACCCGGCTTTATCCCGTGGGCGCGGACAACGTGACCATCGAATCGGTAAATCATGGTCTCCCATATGTGGAAAATCTTAGTTACACGGACCGGGTGATTGCGAAGATCTGGAAGGACGAGCGCTACACCATCCCCGCCCACCTGAAGGCCGCCGCTCAGGCCATGGTGGACAGCCTTTCCCAGCCGGAAACCGCCTGGGAAATCTCCATCCACGATCTCTACCGCCGGGATCCGGAACGCTGGGCCGGTCACAAGGCCGTTTTGGGCCAGAGAATTAAAGTCACGTGGCAGGGGAGAGAAATTACCGCCATGATTGTGGAGGAAACGGTCTACCCCGAGGATCCCGGGAAAAACACCCTGTGCATCGGCTCTGTTCCCCCCACCGCCATCGGTTCTCTGGGCCAGCTGAAGCGCCGTCTGGAGGACCCAAACGGCGACTTTTCCACGGGAATTTCCGCCACAATCCGGGCAAATCTGAACAAAATCACCCCGGACGCCATCGGCGCGGTGAGCAAGACCGGACTCCGTGACCGGCTCAGCGGCTACGCAACTGAGAGTTACGTGTCCTCGTCGCTGAGCGGCTACGCAACCGAGAATTTTGTCACGTCGCAGATTCAATCCGCCATTGACGCCACCTGGGAGGCGAGCTATTAAATGAGTAAGCAGGAAAATTTTCTCTCCGCCATTGCAAAGGCCATTCGCGGCAGCAGCGGCACCTCCGAACCCATTCAGGCCGCGCAGTTTGCAACGAAAATCCAGCAGCTCAAGCGCTACCGTTGGGCCGACAGCGCCCCAACCTATTGCGAACCAAGGGCTTTGGAGGCGGTGGACGTGGCGAAAAGCTACTGGATTGCCCGGGCTTCGGGCCGGAAATTCGTCTATTCCGGCGGCTCCACCTTCTTGGATGGTGCGCCTCTCAACAACGCAGCAGGGCAGGGGCGCATCGACTGCTCCACCTATATCCACCTTGTCATGCGTGGGATTCCGTACCAAAAAAGTCCCTATGTCAACACGAGCGCAAATGCCACTTACAATGCATCGGATTTAGCAACGAATATCGCTTACACCTGGGCGGACGATCACATCCGATTCAGCCAGACCCTGGGCGGGATGGTGCGCTACGCCGCCGATCTGGCCGCCTATTATTGGGCCGCCGGACGGGCGTTCACGGACGCAAGCCAGCGGAAACCCGGAGATTTAATTTTCCACTCGACCCATCAAAATAGCCGGTTTATGAGTATTTCCCACGTCTCCATTGTCTCCGACGACATTGACCGGTTCTATAACGTAACCGATATTTCTAACACGGTGGTGCGTACCAATTACGCCAACCGCAACGCCGATATTGTCTTCTTCGCCCGCCCGGACTACGAACGAATTCCACAGCAGACGTACACCTTTGACCCCAATCACAACTATCTGGCGTATCCGTGGATCTTCGGCGACTCAAAAACCTACGCCTCCGGGGTCACGGCAACGGCCTCGGAATCCGGCGTAACCACCGCCTGTTCGGGGGCCACCGCCGCCACGGTGATCCCACTGGTGTCCTCCAATTACCCCCTTTACCTGCCTGCGGGCAACTATCAGCTGTCCGGAACCCCGGCCTATTCGGATCGCCGCGCCCGGGTGGACTACTCCTATTGGGGCCTTCGATTGTATCCCACTGACGGACGCACCATCACCTCACAGGTTAAGGGGTATACGTCGGCAAAGTACTCATCTGACCCTGTGGCGGTCAGCCAGACCCAGAATCACGTGTGGGAAAAGGGCTACGGCGCGACGTTTTCCATCGCCGAGCCGATGTCGTTTTATTGCAACATCTACATTTCTAAGACCCCCAACGACGCGGCGTACAGTGGCAGCGACCTGTGGGCGCCAAGGCTCACACGAAGGGCGTAACAAACCACATTAAGGAGCGCATGCTATGAAAGTGCAATTATCAAACAACAAGTTTTGGCTGTATCAGTGGGACACCAAACAGAAGGTATTGGCCCCGGATGGTATCTTGGTGATGCATTTCCGCGTCGACGACGAAAACGCCCTGCCGGTTGAAGTCGTTGATGGCTGGGCGGAAATCCCCGCTGAGTGCCTACAGTCGGGAGAGAACCTGACCTACTACGCGTATGATACCGATCACACTCTGGATGCTGCACAGGTTGAAGTAAAACATCGGCCAAAACCAGCAGACTACATCTACACCCCCACGGAGATTAAAACGTGGGAGAGCCTGGACGCACGCATTAAGACGCTTGAGAACGGTGCTCCTAGCGCCGGAGACCTCTCTCTTGGCCTCACCGGTGCAACCGTGGGCCAGACCGTTAAAATCTCTGCGGTAGATGATAACGGGGTGCCGACCGCGTGGGAGCCGGTGGATATGGCGTCAGGCGGAGGCGGAGAGAAGTGGGAAAAGATTGCAGATGTGGCGCTGACGGCAGATGTGTCAAGCTATCAACTTGCAGACTTTGGCACATACCGCAAAGTTAAAGCGCTAATATCACGCGATACCTACGTGAGTGGGTTAAATAAAAATGTTTGGTTCAGGGTTGGTCGCACTGATCAAGGGGCCAACGCAATAGCCACAGCTTACGTCACGGGAGAGTACGGCTACGTCGCGTCGGAAATCAACGCAGAGATGGGCGATATGTTTACGCACGTTGGGGTAATGAGTACAAACAACAGGCTGTCGCAGCAATACGACAAGAGGACAATAGATGTGGCCAGCCCCGCGAACCCGAGTGCATACGGGCTATATATGGTTTTTGTGGATACATCCGTTATCCAGTCTGGTGATACTGCAACTGTGTATGGAGTGAAAAGATGAAAATTTACGAAAACGGAACCATCCGTGACATGACCGCCGAGGAAATTGCAGTCATGCAGGAAGCACAGCTCGCAATGGAGCAAAACGTTACGCCGCTGACGGACAATGATAAAATTGCATTGATGCTGGCGGCGATTCCAGAGGAACCGGTGCCGACGGTGGCACCAAAGGTTGGGTACAGGTGGAAGCCGGTGTACAGCTCGTCCGCCGGGTTTGCTTGGGAGCTGGTGGAAGACCCTGACGCGCTGGGCACCCTAAAAAATCCGCTGCGCTGGACGGAGGGGCATGAGGTCAAGGCAGGGTACCACTATACTGACGGAACACACCTTTATGTCGCACTGGAGGACGGCGTGCCGACCGCGACGAACGATGGGACATATTTTACGGAGGTGTAATCATTGGAGCTTGCGATTGCAATCGTGCCGCCACTCATAACAGGGGTGCTGGCGCTGGTAGGTGTGGTCATTACCAGCCACAGCACGGCAAAAAAGATGCAGGCAAACCTGGAAAAAAACCAGGCGGTCACGGAAACGAAGATTGAAGAACTGACACGGGAGGTCAGGGAGCACAACGGTTTCGCACGGCGAATGCCTGTGGTAGAAGAAAAATTGAGCGTGGCAAACCATAGAATTAGTGACCTGGAGGAGGCAATGAAACATGATCGTTAAAAACACCAACGTGAATCTTGACGAAACTGTAAATGGTATGCTTAGCGACGATTACAAAAAACGCTTTATCGCTGAGTATCAGCAGACGAAAATCAGATATCAAAAGTTGAAGAACTACTGTGATCGTATCGAGGTAGCTGAGTTGACTGGGGACAATCCACCTGCGCATGATTGCCCTGTCACATTGTTGCGAGAACAGCAAAAGTGGATGGGACTATATCTCGGCTGCCTGGAGAAACGGGCTATCATTGAGAATATTACGCTTTAAGGAGGGCGCAGATATGGATTTTGGAATTGCTGGCGTTGCGGCTATTACCGTACTCGCCTATCTGATTGGGCAGGGCGTAAAAGCCTCTGGCATTGCGAATAAGTGGATCCCGGTTATTTGTGGTATTGTTGGACTGGCGCTGGGCATTGTGGCATTGTACATCATGCCAGATTTTCCAGCAGGTGACCCAATTACCGCTGCTGCGATTGGCGCGGTTTCCGGTTTTGCCGCAACTGGCATCCACCAGGCTGCGAAACAGCAACAGAAGGAGGACAAGTAACATGTATACCCCCGAAATTATGGAGACAATTAAAGCCCTTGCCTACGGGCTGGATGCTGCCGAAATTGCCGCGAACTGCGGCATGGACATCTCTGAGGTGGAGCGCATCAAGGCTGAGTACGCCGCCGACATCGAAGCACGGCGAACTGTGCTGAAGGAGGCTGGTTACTATGGCGGATAAGTGGCTCGGCATTGACGTCAGCGAGCACAACGGCGTCCTGGATTGGGCAGCAATTAAAAGGGCCGGGATTAAGTTTGCGATTATTCGGGACGGCTACGGCGTATCCCATGTGGATAACCAGTTCAAGGCCAACATGGCCGGTGCAATCGCGCAGGGACTAATGATCGGCGTATATCATTTCTCTTATGCTCTGGATGCAGCGGGCGCAAAAAAAGAAGCAGCGTTCTGCCTCAGCCTCTTAGAACCCTATAAGGACAAGATTGTGCTGCCTGTGTATTTTGACTTTGAGTATGATACCGTCGATTATGCAGCCAAGTGCGGCGTGACGCTGGGCAAGAGCGCGTTTAATGCCCACACGGTGGAATTTTGTGAAGCAGTCAAATCGGCAGGCTACGCCCCGGGCGTGTACTACAACAAGGACTATTACAACCGGATGGTTGACCTAAATAGCGTCGGCGGCTACAGCCAGTGGTATGCGCAGTACGCTTCCGCGCCCAGCGTTACCAGCTATGACCTCTGGCAGTACAGCAGCAGCTACGTCATTCCGGGTTGCTCTGGCAAGTTCGATATCAATATCATGGCCAATTCCGGCAGCATCACCAGCAGCCGCAAATATACGGTAGGCTGGCACCAGGATAGCAAGGGCTGGTGGTATGCTAATTCGGAGACAAGCTACTACCGCGATTGCTGGGCTAAAATCAAGGATAAGTGGTATCGCTTTGATTCTGATGGCTACGTGCTGGAGGATCAGTGGTACGTGGATAGCAAGGGCAAGTGTTATTACCTCGACCTCGGCGGCGCAATGTTGGCCAACATGGTTGTGGGACTTAACGACAGCGGCGAGCTGCGCCCGATCGAGCCGTATTGCCACCTGTTGCGGGATGTGCCCAGCGGGTACCGGCAGGAGCTGGATAAGCTGATTTCGGCAGGGAAGCTCAAGGGCAAGCGCGGGGAAGGGGAGGATCTTGTGCTGGATCTGCCTCTGAGCGCTATCCGGGTGCTGATTATTCTTAATCGAGCATAGATAAGGCAAAGCCCCTCCGTGATGGAGGGGCTTTGTTGCTCTCTTATCGTCTTTTTACTGTCCAGCCATGCCAGCGATATCCATTGGCCGCCGCATCGTATAGTCCTTTTGCCACGCGATCTACAGCCTGATCTTCCGCAGAGATGTCAAACAGCTCCGTATGATTCCGCACCCAGTTCCGCAGATTTTTGACGTCCCACGTCTTCCCATCCTTCGATACGACAAACTCTTTTGCGGCCCGGTTTGTTTCAAAACGTCCGCATAGAGGGGACGCTTTGAGGGCGGCGACTCTTTGCGCCGTTTCATGCTGCCTGGCAGCCTGTACGCACCCGCAGGAGGTTGTATGCCCGGACTGCAAATTGTTTGCCGACACAACGCAACCCGCCCCACAGTCGCACTGGCACTCCCAGATGGATGCATGCGCGGACGCGTCATATCCTGTGCGACGGATAACGACCAACTTGCCAAAGCGCTGGCCGGTGAGATCTGCACGCCGCATTGATCCACGATCGTGCCCGCACGATGTGCTGGCACCGCGCCGCAGATTGGACGCGGCGACCACCTTCTCTTTGCCGCACGAGCACCGGCAAAGCCAGCAGGCGCGCCCTTGCTTATCGCGTTCGGCCAGCGACAACACTGTCCACTGGCCGAACGTTTGACCGGTTAAATCAAATTGCGAATTCTTCACCGTACTTTTCCTCGTGAGCCTTGCAGTATGCGTCAAAAAACTCCTGCTCGGTGCAGGGAGCCAGTTCTGCATGGAGGGCTTCGCGGATTTCATCGTCCATGAGATTGACAGCCGCCTCAAAGTCTACCTGAGTATTGTTGTAAGTTACATACATTACTGTGTCCTCCTTGTGTATTAGGTATCTCCTTTAACTGTCTCTATTATACAGCAATCGCTGTATAATGTCAAGCAGATTTTTAATTTTATACTAAATTATTTTTATGCTTACGTTGACATTATACATTAAATGCTGTATGATATTGTCGAGGTGATAAATATGACAACAGAGCAGATGCTCAAAATGGCACTAACATATAAGGGCACATCTCAGGCGGAACTTGCACGTCGGCTAGGCACAACTCCATCCAACCTTAACCAAAAGGTCAAGCGCAACACGCTGACCCGGGAGGACTTGGAGCGGATCGCGGCGGAGCTGGGAGCGGAATTTATATGTTGTTTTCGCTTCGAGGACGGTACCGAGATATAACCTGTGTTATATCTCAGTACATCATAGTGTGTCAAATTTGGTGTCGGATTTCGATATTGCGGTGTAAATACAGGCTTTAATCCTGCCTTTTAAGCAGGGTGTCCGGGGTTCGATTCCCCGGCGGGTCACCAGAAAAAATGATTAAAAAGCCCTGAAACTGCAACGGTTTCGGGGCTTTATTGTTTTCTCAGCCCCGTGCCTTGCAAAACAAAATACTCCACTAAAATCCGGTTTATTCCGGTTTTTTGGTGTCAGAATTGGTGTCAGATTCTTCGGCGTCTTCCCCGGCAATATACTGGTTCAGGCGGCTGGCCGTGTCCTTCCGCTGGCTCTGCCGGATGTGAGTATACACGTCCCGGGTGACGGTAATGCTGCTATGGCCCAGCAGCTCTTGGGCGTCTTTATCCGGTACCCCCGCCTCATAGAGGATCGTCGCAAAGCCGTGCCGCAGCTGGTGGGCGGTGATTTCGTGGCCGATGGCCTCGCAATATTTTGCCCAGCGCTTGCGATACTGGATCTTTGTGAGCAGGCCGCCGTCGGGACGCGAAAACAGGAGTCCGGTGCCATCCTCCGGGAGCACTGCGGCCAGAGCATCCAGCAGGATCGCGTCCCGGTAACCGGCTGCGGTTTTGGGCGTTTTCAGGTGCGGATTGTTGCCGACAAACTCCACGGCCTTAGTCACATGGATGACGCCTGCGTCTCTGTCGATGTCCTCATAGGTCAATGCAAGCGCCTCCCCGCGCCGCAGCCCGGCATAAAGGCACACTAGGGCAAACAGCCCGAAGGGCACATCCGCGCCGTTCTTAACGGCCTGAATGGCCTCATCGGTGGGCAGATCCCTCTTGTGCGACGGGAGGTTCCGCGGCATGGAAACAGCGGCACACGGATTTGCCGTGATGTGCCCCGCCACGATGGCGTGGTTAAAAACCATGTTGAGGATGTCCCGATGCATCTGCACGGACCGCTTGGAAAAGCCCTTTTTGCCCAGCACGGAGAGATAAGCGGCCACATCGGCAGCTGTGATCTCTGATACAGGCCGCGCGCCATACTGATCCTTCAGCCGCCGGGTAGGGGCTGTGTAAGCCTCGGCGGTTTTATAGCTGATTTCCTCCAGGTGCTGCCGCTCCCACTCGTCCACGGCGTCTGCAAACGTGTACACCGCTTCCGGTTTTGGATCGTTGATCTTATGCCAGAGCTTTTCCGGATCCTTGTCATACAGGCAGTGCCGGCCGGAAGAATCCGTCCAGCGATACATATACCGCCCGTCCTTCCGGAGCGTGTACAGGCTGGCATAGTCGATGCCTTTTTTCTTCGGCACAATTATAACCTCCTTGCTTTGTTTGACGGCCAGAAGAAAATAGGCTATAATATATGTGCATTTAAGTCCTTTTCTTTTCTTCTGGGCGGGGCAGCGTGGGATCGCTGTCCCGTCCTCCTATCTTATCACGCCCGTGCCATGATCGCAATGGTACGGGCGTTTTTATTTTCCCGTGCCGAAGATCAACAGGTCGGCGCTCACCTCCAGCAGCTCGCACAGTGCCCGGACGGCCGGAAGCGTTGGATAGCGCACCCCGGCCTCCCAGCTTTTGACCAACGACGCAGAGCAATCATAGCCGGAGAGACACAGTGCTGCCGCCAGTGCCGCCGCCGATCGGTACCCGCTGCGTTTACGCAGCGCTCGGATCTGCTCCGCAATTTTGATTTCCACTCACACACCCCTGCCGGTATTATAACCAAAATCCACCTCGAGTATTTATGCATATGAGGTCACTCTCAGTGTCCTGTTTTGCTATAAAATGGCTTATAATGGTGGCAAAAGGAGGCGATGGAATGAACTATCATCATGATCCAGGCCTGGCAGCTTGGATGGTACATATGACTTACTGTCCGATAGCAAGAGCGGTAAACCCGGAAGAAATTGCCCACAGGATGGGCATCTCCGTCCCAGACGGGAGCGGGCCACTGGAAGCAATCGGGCAGCGGATTCTGGCAGATCCGGAGGACGTCCCAGGCTTTGTGACAGCACTCAGCAAATTAATTGGCGGATGAATCAATCCCCGTGTCCAATTTGGACGCGGGGATTTTGTACTATACATATGCAATTCGGACAAACACATTGCAGGTGCGATGCTCGGTCAACACGTCACCATTTGGATAGACCGTTTTACGATCCCCACCGTTTATTACAGCAGAGATGTATTTGATGTCTCTACGCTCCAGTACTTCTTTGACATGGGGCGCTTCCTCGGCGCTGATATGCCCGACCTTGTGCCCGTTAATGACAACCCCTACAGCGTTGCTGTCATGTGGATTTTCTGGTTCCGGAACCAACTCAACCGGCTTCGTGTCAAACTCGTACTTATAGATCGTCACCGGCCCGCTTGTGCCCGGAGTATTCTTCTTTCTCCATGCTGGCGTGATATGCGATATCGCCCGAATACCGTCAGGGTAGTAGCTTACCCCAACGACTTTGTAATCTTCTCTTGTCAAACCGACGTGCGGCACGACCGATTCGGCAGATGTGATGGATCTTTTTTGCCATCCGCGTGCAATTAAAGCACAGCACACGCCAAAAACGATAAAAACAATGCCACCCGCTTTTATGGAGATCAAGCCAATCAATGCACTGATCGCCCCGACCACATACATAATTTTGGCGCAGATGCCATACGTCTTTTGCGGCTTATTGGAATGCATACCAACGCCCCCTTCTTGTTGTTGATTCGATACTACCATAAAACGACAGGAAAATCAGGGAATTAGCAAAACTTTGTGCAGAATGACATAGAAAACCCCGTGTCCAAATTGGACACGGGGCGTTTTTACGCTGGCCAGCATAAAAATCACTTGGAATCATCCGGTGGGTGCTTGGCTGCGTGTCGTGCTACGATTCGTTCGCTCAGCTCGACGATTGCCTGCTGTTGATCCTCTGGGAGCAGCAGCCACTCCTCCATGGCTGTGGCGAAGATGGGCGGCAGGCCCAACCGCTCCACGATTTGTTCCACGGGTGTCTGCTCTTTTTGTGGTTCCAGGATTGGGAGATCGCCGTTGAGTAGGTACGATTCTCGGACGCCACAGATGGCGGCAAAGGACTTAACGGCGCTAATTGGGATAGTGCCGTTCTTTTCATAAATTGACATCTGAGACTGCGACATTCCGAGAGCGTCCGCCAAATCCACTTGGCTCTTGCCTACTGCCTTCCTTGCTAGTTTCCATCTTGTGTTAATGTTTTCCGTATTATCACCTCCTGACAGATGGAGTATAGCATAAAAAATATTTGTGTGCAATATTCTATCTAAAGATTTTGTGAAAAAATATTTATGACCTATTGACAAATATTTATAAGAGATATATAATCAAGCCATAATATTTAACATAGGTATTTGAGAGGGGGTGAGGGGATGCGGCCCGGAATTGACATCACAGAATATTTCTGGGGTCATCCCAATCCTTCGGAAGTGGTAGTGTCATTCTCTTTGGCCTACCCCGATTGGTGCAAATTACAAGATTCAGAGACGTGGCGTCAGTTGGAATTGCTTCTGGAAGAGATTCAAACAGGACAAGGATCATCGCCCCGCCAAGGCTCTGGAGCTGGACAGGCATCGTGGTAGAGCGTTCTGATTGACGATCTACTACGACATTACCTTCTTTCCTGGTTCGCTCTACCACATGCTTTGGAACAGCAACACAGGCAGTTTGCCCCGCTTCCTGATCTAATGCGATGTTTGTAATTGTAATTGGAAGCCTGGAGCGATTCGTGACAGCAAGGTAACAGAAAATCCCTGGGTGCCTTGGATTGGCGTTGGCGGCAGAAATACGAACATCAAGCCGCACGCGCTGGGTAATGAAGTCCTTTATCCAAGAGGCAAGGGACAGCAAGAAACCGGCAATCGCAATGACGAACGTAACTATTTCCAAACAAGTCACCTCCTTTCGCCCACATTCTACCACGTGGGGCAGGGAGGGGCAAGAGGGGAGGTGGCCGCAATCGAAACGGCAACAGTTATTGTTCTGATTAACATGATGATCGTCGTGCTAATCATGCTGATGGACAGATAGGAGGGCGATGATGTTCGGAGACAAACTACTCACCTACACGGACGAGGTAACAACGAGTTTTGCCGATCAGCTAGCCGAGGCGTATGCCGCATTCATCCAAGCAACATCAGAGGCGTTTGCACCGATAAGCGCCATATTGGAGAGCCTTGCCGCAACGCTGGACGACATCATCCCGTACCCGACCTTCGGGAGCCGATGGCGCGAGCGAGAGTGTCGCCGGAAAGGCTGGATGGATCGTAAATGCCAAGAATACCATTACATCCGAGATCTTAGGCTGAGACTGCCCCGGATCCGGAATCGGACATAGGAGGTACATATGGACACGATTAAATTATCGCCGGACGCGATAGCAGCACTTGAAGCCCTTGGGCAGATTTGGAGACAGCTGTCTCCCATGGAGCAGGGATACGTCTGCGGTGAAGTCCACGGACGGCTGGAGGCGAACAAGGCGCAGGCCGAACAGAAGGAGGGAGCCTAATGCCCAGAGAAAAGGACGGGTACCGGGACATTCTGGAGCTGCTCAACGAGCGGTACCCGGATCATGACATGCTGCGCATCAAGGAGTGCGGGGCAGTGTTGGGGGTCAGCAAGTATGAGACGGTCATGAACCGGCTGGGCAGGGCTGGCGTGCCCATTGTGGACGCAACGGTCAACAAGGTGTATCTGGCACGGTACATGTGTGGCAGCCTGCACCGTTGACCAGCTTGTCCGCAGGCTGCCGCAGGCGTAGAGCCGTCTAGCTGCGCCTGGAACTTCCTTCTTGTTGGGCGTTCCGCTGCGTTCTCTCCTTTTTCGCAGCGGACGTCTGCGGGAGTCTGCGGACTCTAATATATCTCCATAACCGGTCTAAGTGCCTGGCTGCTGGAAAGACAGCCGCCCGCATGAGCGTTATCATGCCCAGCCGGTGTGCCACCGGTTATCCTTCCTATCAGCTGGGCGCGGCGGGTCGGCCATGGCCGCCGTGCCCAAGAAAGAGGGGATTGCATGAGCAAATATGAGAGCTTTGATAAAAACCGACAGGAGGCAAAATTCTGCCGGAAATGCGTCTGGCACTTTTGCCTCAGTCCCGGCCTGGTTGGGTGCGAGTACCACCTGTGCAATGACCACGGGCGAGGACACCCCGGCGGCCCAGGCTGCCCCAAATTTCTCAAAGGGAATCCCACGATCCGACAGGGGATGATTGATCCCTGCGAGCGCCATGTGCGGATCAAGCTGGGACTGGATCCGCCGCCGAAGCCAAAACCAAAACCCAAGCCCAAGATCGTGGACACAACGGCACCCAGACCACACAAGCCGGGCGGGAATTACCCTCCGTGCTGCTATGTGCCGGAGCCGGTCAAAATGTCCCGGAAGGGGGCAGACATCGACATGGGACTGTTTCAGGCGCTGCTGGAGGACCGCGGCGGACTGTACGGGATCAGCAAGGAAACCGGGATCACCACCGGCACGATTGCCAAGTGGAAAAGGCACTGCCGGATCAGCCTGACTATGGCGGAGCGGCTGGAACAGATCTATGGCATCAACATCATCAGCCAGGAGTAATCCTGCTGCCTCAGGCTGTGGGCCCCGACATACCACGGTCTGACGGAGCAGGGATGCTCCCCAATTTAATAGCCCCGGGGAGCCGGTGAAACCTTCCCGGGGCACAAAACACAGAAGGAGTGGACTTAAATGCTGGAAATTACAATCAAGGACACGGAGACTGGGAAGGTGCTGACCCGCACCACAAAATTTGCAGTGATCGCTGCAAACGGAGACGGAGGCGTGCACGCAATGGTCGGGGGTCGCGGAACCACCACGGATATTGCGACAATGGCATTTGCATTGGACGGTACCAGAGATTCTCTGCTCAAAAATTCGGATGGAGCTAAAGCACTGTATCTGCTGAAGGACATGGTCGGCAATATCACGCAGATCAGCGGGCTTTCTGTCGACGGCTTCTCTGATCAGTGACATATGGCAGCGCCATGACAAAAATGTCACCCCGCTGCAACAAATGAGGGACTGAAAATGCGTGAACTGAATACCAAGGGGGTGGTGCGCCTTGGCTGAACGGGCAAGTTTCTGGGTGGTTTTCCCGGCGTCCGTGTTTTACGACCATGCGCTGCCGCCCCGGAGTGTCATGCTGTACGGCGTGATCTCCAACTTTTGCAACCATTATGGCGTCTGCACGGTCAAAAATGACACATTCGCCAAGTATTTCGGGGTGGAGGAACGGAGCATCCCACGTTTGCTGAAGCCGCTGGTGGAACAAGGGCATATCCGGGTGGACACGATGAACGTGGGTGGGAAGACCGTAAGGACCATTGCGCTGACCGTTGCGCCGGAGCGCCATGACATTTTTGTCACCCCCCACCATGACAAAAATGTCACCCAAAATAATAATAAAAATATAAATAATCCCCCTATAGCCCCCCAGGGGGCAGAGCCAGAGGGGAAGCCCAGGAGCGGGAAACGGAGGCCCTGCCAAAAGACAGAGCTTACGCCGGAGCTTGAAACCAGCTTCGCACGGTTCTGGACCTCCTACCCGCCGGAACGGCGGAAGGACAAGCAGAAGGCGCGGCAGCGCTGGGGACAGCTTGACCCGGACGCTGAGCTGGTGGACAAGATCCTCGGCAGCATTCAGACGCTGATGGCCACGGATGACTGGCAGCGGGGAGCAATTCCACTCCCCAGCACGTTTCTCAATAATCGGCGATGGGAAGACGCTGAGGAAGTGCCAACGACAAGCGGAACGGGAGGGATGGAGCAATGGTAGACAGTAGCGCATGGCTTGAGAGCCAGAACGCCGCCATCGGCTGCGTCCTTGTGGATCCCAGTCTTGCAGCGGAGCTGCTGAGCAACACCAGCAAGGATGATTTCAGCGGGGCGGCACTGGCGGCCTATGAGGTGATCTCCAAGATCTTCGCCGGTGGTCAAAATCCGGATCCGGTACTGGTGGCTGCCAGACTGGGGAAAGAATACCGGGACTACCTCAGCCAGCTGGTGGAGCTGACGCCCTCCACCGCTATGCTGGGACAGTACATAACCCTCGTCAAAGAGCGCAGTCGGATGGCAAGACTGCGGGAGCTGCTGTCGGAGGGGGCCATGGCGGACAACCTCAGCGAGATGCAGCAGTCGATCCAAAAGGCCAATGAGATTTGTGTCCAAAATGGACGTCAGAGCGAGAGCAGCATGATGGATTTGACCATGCGGTTTTATGACCGGTGCAAGACCGGGGAGCGGTACATCCTCACTGGCATTCCTGAGCTGGACAGCCGGGTGCATCTCCGGCCAGGCGGCATGAACGTTATTGGTGCCGCTCCCAGCCGAGGAAAAACCGCATTTGCGCTACAGATTGCCTACAACCAGTCGAAGGACTACCGAGTAGGCTACTACACCCTGGAAGCTGACGATGACCAGCTGTTCGAACGGCTACTTGCATCCGTGTCCGGTGTTGGCATGGATGCTTTGACCAACAAACAGACGCTTGACAAGTTCGACTATGGCCGAATCGCTTCTGCCAGTAAAACGCTCGCCAGCCGTAAGCTCTGGATCCAGAGTGCTCACGGGTGGACGGTAGATGAGATTTTCCACCATGCAATTGCCAACCGGTATGACGTGATTTTTATTGACTACCTCCAGCTGGTTTCTAGCTACGCCAAGGACCGGACACAGCAGGTGACTGATATCTCCATGCGGATTCACACCCTCGCTGCCAGCAATAAAATTTTGGTTCATGCCCTGTCTCAGGTCAACCGGGATTTCAAGTCTGACAAAAAATCCGAAGAAATCGGGATATCCGATCTCAGAGAATCCGGGCAAATCGAACAGGACGCAGACTATATTATGCTGCTATACCTGGCGGTAAAAGGCGACTTCGGCGGGCACCGTCAACTGAAGATCGGCAAGAACAAGCAAGGCAAACTTGGGCGATTGGAAATGAATTGGTACGGCGCGACGCAGAGGTTCGAGCCGATCGCGACGAAATCCAGCCCGCCGGTACCGAACGTCTACAAACCGTTGCCGGACAGCACCCCCGTGCCGTTTGAGCAGCAAGAAATTAATATGGAAGGGACTAAATGCGACAATGAAGACAAAAGTAATCAGCATCATGAACAGTAAAGGCGGGGTGGGCAAAACCATCACCGCCGCCAACATGGCCCAGATCCTCGCCAGCGAGTACGGCATGCACGTGCTTGCCATTGACCTGGATCCCCAGGCAGACCTGACGGCGCTGCTGGGCACGCCGACGCCTATGGGCGACCACTGGGAGCTGGACAATATTGCAGGTGCCTATGACCTGCTGACCGGCGCGGAGGCGTACCCGGAAAACATGATCTATCCCACCCGGTACTCGGGGCTTGACCTGGTGCCCAGTTGCAGTCAGATGCTGGTGCTGGGCCTGACCAGCGCGGACGACTGCACTAAACGGCTCAGCGATTTTATCGCCGCCATCAGCGAGACAGACAAGCCTTACGATTTTGTGGTGATTGACTGCCCGCCTGCATTCAGCGGCCCTTCGGCGGCTGCCATCTATTGCAGCGACGATGTGATTATCCCCATCAAGGTGGACTATTTCGGGTACCGGGCCACCCAGTTTATCCTGGAACAGATCGAGATCATTGCATCGACCTCGGAGCGGGAAGTGCTGCCTTCGGTGCTGGTGACCATGTGGCACAACTCCGAGGCGTGCAAGCAGGGCCTGATCGTCCTGGAGGATGCGCTCCCCGAAAACGTCCTGCTTTACCCGGCGATGATCAGACGGAGCGATAAAGTTGATGAATCCACCTACTACGGGCAGGCCCTGGGCGAGTACAGTCGGTACAGCAGCGCCGGACGGGATTATCGGGACTTCGTGGCCCAGTTTTTGAGCGTGACCATTGATGGCACGCTGGACAGTACGGGATGGGAGGTGGTTCCGAGTGGCATTTGATATCACGGCTGCCATCCACGGCCCTACCGAAGCCGCACAGCCCCAGGCGGAGCGGATCCGGCTGATTCCGTTGGATGCGATCCAGGCAAACGACAAAAACTTCTACGAGATTTCCGGGATCCGGAATCTCGCGGAAAGTATCAGCATTGTGGGCCTGCTGGATCCGGTGCGGGTGGTTGCTACGGAAGATCGCAGCTACCGGCTGGTGTCCGGCCACCGGAGACTTGCAGCATATCAGCTGCTGCGGGACGAGGCCCACGGAATGGAGTTTGACAAGATTCCGACCATTATTATGTCCAAATTGGACACACTGGATGAAGAGTTTGCGCTGCTGACCGCCAACGCCACCGCCCGGGAGCTGAGCTATGGCGATAAATTGCAGCAGGAAAAGGCCATGCGGGAAACGCTGCTGGCTATGAAGGCCCAGGGACGGCAGCTGCCCACCGGACTCAGCCAATACATTGCCGATTCCATGGGCGTCAGCCGGAATGAGGTCAGCCGGATGCATACCGTCAACGAGAATCTGGTACCGGAAGCCATGGAAAAGGTGACATCCGGGGAGCTGAATGCCTCGGAGGCCTATCAGCTGGCGAGGAAGCCTGAGGCGGAGCAACGGGAAACCATGCGCGGCAAACAAACCAGCGTATACCAAAAGGACGAGACCGCCGCCAGGGAGGCAGCCCGAAAAGAAACGAATGGAATTTTGTTCAAAATGGACAAAGCGGCGCCGGAGCTGTGCCGAGAAATCCAGCTCTGCGGGAGCAAAAAGGATGCCGTGGAGCGGCTCAAACAGCAGTACCGAAACTATGGACATTATGGCTCCTACTGCATTTCCGGATCGGCTGCTGGGATCATATTCGGGGGCTCCAGCCTGGGTATGACGGCTACCCTCAGCTATGCGCAAGTGTTTGACTATTTGGCGCTGTGGGCAATCCGGAAGCTGGCGGCATCGGGGAATGCGGACGCAGAAACCGCCTGGCAAACCGGGGAGCCGCCGAAGGATGGGTATTACACCTGCAAGATCAACAACTCGCTCAAGTATTGTGTGCTGTACTGGGATGGAGATACGTGGCTGATGCGCGAGAACGGTGTCCCGGCAAGCCAGGGGCTTGTGAGTGGCTGGGTGCCGGTACCAGAGGAGGCGTGAGTATGGACAGAGTAAATGATGAGCAGCTGATTCAGGCACTTCGGTGCAGCAGCAGCGTTCCGCCAGAGGATGCGGCATGTGCAGAATGCCACTATAGTCTCGTTGAGGAATGGAACGGAGAAAAGATTTGCAGCTGCGATTGTGACCGAATCGTCATGGATGCTGCCGCTCGACTGGAGGAACTGACCGCTGCTGTGAGAGGAACGGGTGATACAAGTGGATGATGCGTACATCTGCCCCCTCAGCGGGATCGTAATGCGGGGCAGCTTTTGCAGCCCCGCGAAATGTGGCCGCTGCGGCTGGAACCCCAAAGTTCACGCGGAGCGGGTCGCAAGGGTCCAGAGATATGGGCCACATGCTTTGCAACCTCAACCCCCAACAACCAAACCGGAGGAAACATAAAATGGAACCGAACCTTGACGTTAAAGCACTTCTGAACAACATTGGGGCCCTCGCTGAAATCGCTGGATTTATGCGGGACCAGCTGACGAAGCAGGGCTTTACCCGAGAAGAAGCAGTAGCTATCGTGGATCATTTCATCTGCGCAACGTGCGCCGGGCAGAAATTATGAAGAAGCTCAAAACTATGCGTGCAGGTCGGCTGGTGCGCAGCGTCGTGTACACTGCGCCCTCCCGGCAGCCGGAAAGCCCGAAGCCCCGTGGCCCGCGGCGGCAGATCAGCACAGAAGCGCAGGCTAAATTCAATTTGTCCAAATCCACGGATAAGTTGAAAATGCTGATTGCCCTGAATTTCCCGGATGGCTTTTGGTGGGTCACCTTAACCTACGATGACGCACACCTCCCGGCGGATCGCAAAGCCGCAGGGCAAATCATGCGGAAGTTTAACCGCAAGCTGCGTGCCGCGTGGAAATTGAAAAAGCAAACCCTACTATATA
>OLSL01001889.1_pt1 | contig 18137 bp, 17 predicted proteins | sample 1672511 | NCBI WGS metagenome assembly OLSL01 (sample SAMEA3136694, study PRJEB25190) | human gut metagenome | biome: human gut; feature: human-associated habitat; material: faeces | place: Austria | collected 2013
CAGAATTCTATGAAGCCGAATCTCCCATATAATATTGTAGGCCGTCTCCGTTCCGTCTCTCAGAAAAATAATTCGGAATACATCCTGCAAGGAGATCGGAATGCTTCCGGAATTAATATTCCAGAAAACCAGGACTCCAAGAAGTATGATCAGTATGATAAACGACAGCCAGTATCTGAAATGTAGTTTCTTACGCATATTTTTCCCCTTATTTCAGCTTCTTCATATAAGTAAGAGAATCCAGTTTTGGATCATCTGAAGTCAGCATCGTGTGGATATCCTCGATCATAGTTGCCAGTCCCATCGTTTCCTGAAAAAGATTCTGTCCTGTACACCATACATTTCCATCCTTCACAGCCTTGAAATCAGCCAGAAGTGAACTTTTTGCAAGAAGTTCATCGATGGAATCCAGTTCTCCGTCAATCGTACTGTTGTAGATGATGTAATCCGCATCTTTTGCTTTCGCATAAAATTCTTCCATCTGCATATTCATGGTAGACAGCGCATTGTCGTCTTCTGCAGGATCATGGAAAATATACTCGCCCCCGGCAAGCTCGATCATTTTTGATACATAATCATTGGATTTACGTACATTCGCCGCACCCATGGAATTAATATAGAAGAAAGCCACTGTTTTTCCTGTATTCTCGCTGTCCTCTACGGATTTCAGCTTGTCCACCTGCTCCTGAAAAAGCTTCTGTGCCTGATCCTCTTTACCAAGGAGAACTCCATAAAGTTTGATCCATTCCGTTCTTCCAAGTGGATGGCTCTCATAGCTGGAATGTTCTACCAGGACCGGGATTCCAAACTTTTCCAGTTTCTCCTGGACTTCCGGCTGATGATAGATCATGGTTGATTCGATTGCAAGATCACAGTTCTTTGACAGGATCAGTTCATAGTCCGGTGCACTGTACTTTCCTGCAAATGCGATATCTCCGTCTTCCATTGCCTTTTTGGCCTTGTCAATATACCAGCCATCTGCATTTGTACCGGAGAGACTGATACTGTCCAGCCCGTCCAGAGCACAGAAAAGATCCATCGCCGAGGTTGCAACCAGATAGATATTCTGCACTGGTTTCTGTATTACAGAAATGTCGGCATCAAGCCCCTCAGGTGCTTCTTTATCCTCCGGAACCAGAAGGAAACGTTCACCACCCACAATTGTGATCAGTGCATAGCCACCCTCGTAATAATCTACTGCAAACTGATCTGCATACTGAAGTTCCAGGCTGTGGTCATATTTCATGCCTGCAAGTTCCTGAGCAATTTCCCTGTCTTCAATTTCTTCTTTCTGTGCTGCTTCTGTCTGTTTTTCGTTCTGCGCTGCCTGTACGACAGCCGGAGCTGTCATACAAAAAACAGCCGCTGTCAGTACACAGAGCATCTTATAGAATTTCTTTTTCATATTTATTTTTCTGCCTTTGCAACGCTTGCGGAATCAAACTGCAGAGTATATTCGATCTCATGAGGTGTACTCATTGCCACGGTGTCTGCGGTTACAGGCATTTTGTAATCAAATGCATCCACCGGAATCTCAAATGTAGAGTTTCCATCCTTGTTGACCGGCTCATATTTCTCATCATTTACGATCATATAATCGTAATTCGGACTGCTCCATACGATTGTTGCTGTAATCTTGCCATCTTTGATCTCAAGGGCTGCCGGAGAATCTACGCTTGCCTTGCCGCTTCCGCCTTCCATGGCAACATCGACTGTATACTCTCCGTCTTCAAGCTTCAGATCCTCGACTGTTTTTTTGTCCTCAGATGCCCCTGCTGCTTCTCCATCGGCTTCTTTCTGTGGATTGGTCACTTTTACTTTATGGTCATACCATTTATTTTTCTTTCCGATCAGAGCAACATTAAATTCCTCATCGATTGCAGGAACCGGAATATCAAATCCATAAACTTCTTCACTCATGCCATCACTGTAGGTAACGGTATCAGTCGTAGGCTCAAGAAGTTCTGCGCCATCTTTTTTTGCATCTTCTGCTGTTCCCACAAACAGATTTACAATGCTCTTTGAAACAAGGCTTACATGAATGGTCATCTTGCCATCTTTCACAGTAAGTGTTCCCTTGCCGTCATTTGCCTCATTTACATGGAACATATTGCTGTCTGTATCAAATTCTGCACTGTAGATTCCATCTTCCAGAGCAGTGCTTTCTGTATCAGAATCCTTCTTGGTTTCTTCTGTGCCGGCCTCCTCTTTTGTGTCGGCTGTCTCGGTCTTTTCTTTGTCGGCTGCCATAACCGGACTAACTGTAGTAAGTACCATGGCACTGCTTAATACACATGCCATTAAAGCTAATGAACGTTTCATTATCATTTCCTCCTGTTCTCTTTCACTTCGTTTAAGCAAAATCTTATTTATCCCAAAAACTGCCCGGAAAAGTCATAAACTTTCCGGGCAGCCATCACCTCTACGTCTTGGGATTTTGCCATATTCATGGCAAAACACCTCACGGAATATTTTATTATTCTGCTGCTTCCTCTGTTGCTGCATCATCTGTTGTCTCTGCGGAAGCATCATCAGCAGCCGCATCGTCTGTAGCTTCTGCATCGTCTGTAGCTTCTGCATCGTCTGTAGCTTCTGCGTCATCTGTAGCATCAGCATCCATAGCTGCCTTTGTATGAGCCACATAGAGATCCTCTACTGCCGGGATTCTTCCCAGTCCTTCAATCTGGCAGTCAATGCTGTCAAATGCTCCGGATGCCTCAAACTGGCTCTTCCAAGAATCCTCATCATCACCAGCCATATCGTTGTTTGCATGATCACCTGCAACAACCATCAGCGGACGAAGAACAACTTTCTTATAACCAGCCTCTTTAACCTTATCGATAACTGCCTCACATGCTGTATCTTCCGGCTTACCCTCAACGGTTCCGATAAATACGTTCTTGTATCCAAGGTCTTCCATCTGAGTCTGCATCTGATCATAAGTTACATTTGCAGTATGAGAAGTACCATGTCCCATGAATACAAATGCTGTTCCGTCTTCTGCTGCTGCATCTATGCTGTCAAATCCTGCTTCTTTTACTGCTGCATCAACAAGTGCCTCTGCAACTGCTTTCTTGTCATCGTTGATCACTGTAGCATCTTCTCCGACTTCACCAAGCATTGGCTCTGCGATTGCAACGGATTCAAATTTATCTTTATACTGATCGATTGCTTCTACCATCTCATCATATTCTGCTCCATGCATAAGATGTGTCGGCTGTACAACCAGGTTCTTAACTCCGTTGTCAACTGCACGCTGGAGTGCCTGATCCATGTTGTCAATTGCTTCGTCATCTCTTGCCTGTACATGGTTAATGATGATCTGTGCTGTGAAAGCTCTTCTTACAGCCCAGTCCGGATAAGCTTTTGCCAGAGCGTCTTCGATTCCCTTGATATCCTCTGCACGGCTGTCATTGAAAGAAGTACCAAAGCTTACTACAAGGATTTCATTCTCACCGATCTCGTCCTGATTGCGCGGATCATCTTTGGAAGCATCCCCTGTGTCACGTCCGAAATATTCCGGGCTTGCTTCTTCGCCTTCTACCAGTTCTTTCTGTGCATCTGTCAGTGCATCCCATGCTTCTTTGGCAGCTTTGCAGTCCTCATCTGTTGTGTCAGTTCTTTCCTGAACATAGATCTTGTCGATCAGTGCTGCTACATTATCTGCTGCTGCCTGGTCATCATCTGATGCCTCAGCAGTATCGTCTGCTGCTTCTTCTGTAGCTTCAGCTTCTTCTGTAGCTTCAGCTTCTTCTGTATCTGCTGCTGCCTCTGTTGCAGTATCCTCTGCAGTATTATCAGATGCCATAACTCCGGCTGTTCCCATCATAGATACGGTTGTTACTGCTAACAGTGTTGCAAGTGCTTTTACAGTTTTGTTTTTCATTGTTTCGTCCTCCTTTGGCACAAACGTTCCCGGCGGCTGTTCCTTATCGGAATCGGTCGTCCTGATGTAGCTTTATATAAAATTATTCATCAGCAAACTTATACGATACGAAAATATGAAAAACTTCTGCACATGAAAAAAGCCCTTATAAAGGGTAACAGGTCTGTCGCATACAAACGGTACAACCAATTACTCGTGATCTGGAATTCATATTCCCGTACCAGACAACAGGCAGGTTTCCTGACTTGCCAATCAACATATGCTTCTATCTTCCCGGTCTCCCAGTGATCATGCTTACGCATACAGAATCATACTCCCTGCTTACAGTGACGAGATCGTACAGGTTTCACACCTGTTTCCCTTTTAACTTCTGATAAATTCTTCAGCACCTGTCATCTTCTTTATTCAATTTTCTATACAATATCATATTTTTTTACAAAACACAATATGTTTGCCTTATTTTTTACAAAATATATCCGTCAGTCTGCTCATTTCTGATGTTTTTTCTGCCGGGTCCTCCGCCGCAAAAATCCCGGAGATCACTGCCGCACCGTTGACACCGCTCCCCTCAAGTCTGGAGACATTTTCACTGTTGATCCCGCCGATCGCAACAACCGGGATATTTACGGAGGCAGCAATTTTCTTAAGCTCTTCTATAGAAAGATTCTTTGCATCTTTTTTGGTCGTACTTCCAAAAACTGCTCCTGTCCCGATATAATCTGCTCCTGCTTTTTCGGCAGCCACTGCCTGCTCCACCGTTTTGGCTGTCATTCCGAGGATCTTATCCGGCCCCAGAATTGCACGTATATCTCTGTCTCTTATGTCAGACTGTCCGACATGCACTCCGTCTGCATCCATTTCCATTGCAATCTCCACACTGTCATTTACCACAAAAGGAATTTTGTAGCTGCGGCAGAGTTTCTGAAGTTCTATTGCTTCTTTTCTGGTTTCTTCCGCATTCAGTTCTTTTTCGCGGAGCTGAAGAAAGGTTGCTCCGTTCTGAATAACTTTTTCACATACAGAAAGAAGGGTTTCATCTTCTTTCAGCCAGCTTCTGTCTGTGATCACATACAGTTTTAGGGCTTTTGCTATCTCTTCTCTTGTAAATTTCATTTTGTGTCACTCCTGCCTTTCAAATGCTTTGCGGATGCTGTCGTAATGGAGGAATTTACCCTCTGCGGCAAACGCCTGGATCTGCTCCAGGGTTGCAAACATATGTCCATCTGTCTCCTCCGTCTGCAGTGACAGATCTTTTTCGTCTACATCCATGACAAAACGATATACATCTACAAAATAATTATCTCCTTCTCCCGGATTTTCCCTCTTGTATGTAAAAAGATATCCGCCCTCTGCATCTCTTGCATCCAGACCAGTTTCTTCTTTCACTTCACGAAGTACTGCCTCATAGGAGCTTTCTCCTGCCTGCGCTGCTCCGCCGGAAACTTCCCACCAGCCCGGAGCCCACGCCTTTGTCATGACTCTTTTTGTGATCAGAAATGTATCATCTGGTCTGGCAACAACCCCAAGCACTGTCAGATGATATTCCCCATCCTTTAAACACCAGTCATTTCTTTTCATTGTACGACCTGTCGGCTGTTTATTTTCATCATAAATATCCCAAAATTCCATTTAACATTCTCCCCGTTTATCTTCGCAGAAATTTTTCGTTTTTATTTTACCAGAGTAAAGCAAAAATAACAAGGAACGTTCTCTATGCACTTTTCTTTTTTTTACACATAAAATATAAAGAACTCCCCTGAAAGGACTCGTTCATGGAAAATTATCAGATATCCCGGCCCTGCGGCCGCCCATATAATGCAACCTGTGGAATGGCAAGAGAAATGACAGGAAATCAGACCGGTTTCTACCGTTGTGCACAGCGCAGTCCGTCCTCTTCCCCATCTTCATCCTGTACCACAGTTTCCGGCAATTCTGAAATGTACAGTCCCATCGAGCATCTGCCGATCGCAATGGCATATGTTCCCTGTCAGAAATTTTCAACAACTTATGACCTGAATTATGCCTTAAGAGTCGGAACTGTTTTCCCTGAGTTATGCAAACCCTTCTGCGGAAAGCGAGGTGTCAGACGATGATGAGTCAGAATTCCTGTACTTCAAAAGAGAAACTCCTTCAACGGATCTATGAGGTCAGTTTTGCCGTTGATGATATCCTGCTCTTTCTTGATACACATCCCTATTGTCAGGAAGCACTTTCTTTTTATCGGGAATACTCTTCCGAACGCCAGAAACTGATGAAGGAATATGCCCGGCACTATGGTCCCCTTACCATAGACGATGCCCTTGAAACAGATGCAAACAGCTGGCAATGGATGGAACAGCCATTTCCATGGGAGCAGGAAGGAGAGTGCAGATAATCTATGTGGAATTATGAAAAAAGGTTACAGTATCCGATTAATATCAAGACCCCTAATGCAAAGATTGCCCAGTTCATTGCCAGCCAATACGGCGGTCCCGACGGTGAAATTGGTGCATCCCTCCGTTATCTTTCTCAACGTTTTACCATGCCAAACCGCATGACCGCCGCTGTTTTAAATGACATCGGCACTGAAGAGCTTTCTCACCTGGAAATGGTATCCACCATTATCCATCAGCTTACACGAAATCTTTCTATGGAAGAAATTGAAAAAAGCGGACTCGGGCCTTACTATATCGACCATGGTGTAGGTGTCTGGCCACAGGCTGCGGGCGGGATTCCATTTAATGCCTGCGAATTCCAGAGCAAAGGAGATCCTGTCACTGATCTGTTTGAGGACCTTGCAGCAGAACAGAAGGCCCGCTCCACCTACGACAACATTCTCCGGGTAGTCCGTGATATTCCGGAGATTGCTGATCCTATCAGATTTCTGCGTTCAAGAGAAATCGTTCACTTCCAGCGCTTTGGAGAAGCTCTTCGCAGTGTTCAGGAAAATCTGGATGCCAAAAATTTCTACGCATTTAATCCAGCCTTTGACAATCCATGTAAAGCTTCCTGCAAAAATTCCTGATATGAGCAAACAGCTCCCCATTTTTATATGGAGAGCTGTTTTTCCTCAATTATTCAATTACATATGCATTTACGATCTCGCCATAATACGCCACATGGATATCCTGGGATCCATCTGCATTCTGTGGATAAAATTTTTCCTGATCTTCTTCTGTGATCGCATGAATGTCCTGTGTCTGTTTATAAATCACCTTACACTCCAGAGTCAATGGGAGCTCTCTGATTCCCGGTACCGAAATTGTTTCCGGTTCTTCATAAGTAAGGCCGAGTTCTTTTGCCTTATCCACATCTCTTCCTGATTTTGAGCCACAGTATGCAAGGATTTTCTTTGCACTTTCATCAAGTGGAATGTTTACTGTAAACTCACCATTTTTATCGATAAGGGTCTTGGTAAAACGGCTTTCTCGTATAAAAGTTACAAAAACAGGTTTTCCCCATTCAATACCAGCCATTCCCCAGGAGATCGTCATGGAGTTTGTTTTATTCTCATCCTTTCCGGTGATCAGTACACCCGATTTCACTCCTTTAAGGATTTCTCCCATATACTCATATACATCTATCTTTTTCTTCATTTGTCTAAACCTCCATCTTTTTTTGTTATCGTTTATCAGTGACTGTGAACAGCAACGACAGTACTGAATCATTACGTTTATGATAAAATAAGGACTGCTTTTTGGCAAGTATTTTGTTATAATAAAAATAATATGTAACTGGACACTGAACAGTTATGAAATTTTTGCAATTACTACTGAATAATCATTTAAAAGGAGTACCCATCATGCCATCTTCTAAACAAAAAAACCTCACCGGACCCTACGCCTGTATCCAGGCATTGTACTGGATGTATTTTGCCGCGATCATGAGTTTTTCCGGCTTTTTTCTGCTGGATGGAGGCTTTTCCAATACTCAGATCGGCATCATTGCTGCCGCTGCCGGTATCATTTCTGCACTTCTTCAGCCTGTACTCGCCAGCTATGCTGATCGTCCGGACAGTCCTTGTCTCAAAAAACTTATCCAGATTTTTTATATGATCCAGCTGCTTCTCGGAGTCGGGCTGTTTTTTTCCCGAAGCTTGATTCTGACCGGACTTCTCTATGGCATCAGTATCGCACTTCTTCAGTTATTAACTCCATTTATCAATGCCCTGGGTATGGAAAGCATCAATCAGGGACAGCAGCTTAACTTTGGACTTGCACGCGGAATGGGCTCTGTTGCGTATGCGATCATCTGTTATGTTCTTGGAATTATTACAGTAAAAGCAGGTGCCGGTTCCATTCCTGCCTCTGTGATCATTCTCACATTTTTTACCCTCGGATGTCTCGTCCTTTTTCCTTTTGTCAAAACCCAGGGAACTTCCGACTCAAAAGCTTCCGGAAACAGTCTGGCAAATCCGCTTCTGTTTTTCCGAAAATATAAGCGCTTCTCTCTGGTACTTATCGGATGCATTTTTATTTATCTCAGCCACGTACTTCTGAATAATTTTAACTTTCAGATTGCACAGGGCAAAGGTGGCGGAAGTTCTGAGATGGGAACTGCATCTGCAATTGCGGCTATGTGTGAGCTTCCTACCTTGTTCCTTTTTGGCTGTATCATCAAAAAAATCCGCTGTGATATTCTGATTCGTATTGCCGGTATTTTCTTCGTGCTGAAATCTCTTGGAACGCTTCTGGCACCTGGAATCTCCGTCTATTATGGAGTACAGATTCTTCAGATGCTTGGATGGGGACTTATGACTGCCGCCTCTGTCTACTATGTAAATGCAGTCATGGAACCCGAAGATGCCATCAAAGGACAGGCATATTTTACCATGACCTATACTCTTGGCTGTGTGATCGGTTCCTTCCTTGGCGGGGCACTGATTGATTTTGCCGGAGTAAATTCCATGCTCATCTTTGCCACTGTCTCTGCCCTTTTTGGTGCCCTCATCGTATTCATATTCGCAGAACATACTTCATAAAAAAAACGAAGGGGCTGTCATTCGACAGTCCCCTTTTACTCTTATCAACTATTAAAACACATATTTTCTGAGTTTTCTGGAAAGAACATACGCAAGTGCGATCTTAATGATATCCGGAATGATAAACGGAACTACACAGGAGGCAAGTGCTGCTGTAAATCCAATAGGTCCATTCATTCTGCCGTAAACGATCACAAACCATACTGTTCCAAATGCATAGCACACAATCAGACCTGCGATCATGGAAACAATCTGCATGACTGATTTTTTTCCCGGAAGTTTCTCCATCGCCCACATGAGCAGAGCGGAAAATAAAAATCCAATAATGTATCCACCGGTAGGTCCTGCCAGGACTCCGATACCTCCTGAAAAGTTAGCAAACACAGGAATTCCGATCGCTCCAAGCAGGATAAATACCAGAACCGATAAGCTTCCTCTCTTTCCGCCCAGCACACCTACTGCAATAAAAACACCGAATGTCTGCATGGTAAACGGAACCGCTGCCGGAATGGAAATCCAGGAACAGATTGCCATGATCACTGCAAACACTGCAATATAAACAATATCATATGTTTTACTTCTTTGAACTGCTACCGTACTCATCTTTTCCTCCTCATAATAACAGATCTGCTATTCTCTGATCTCTCTTAAGACTTTAGCACAGGCAGGTTCAAATTGTCAACCTATTGTTATTTTTAGGTTTACTTTTCTAAAATCATATCTTCCTTCTGATTATTTTCTTGGATGTACATAAACTTCCATCTGATTATATGGAATCGTAATTCCATTTGCGTCAAATTCTTCCTTGATTCTCTGATTCAGTCTCCACTTTGTTTTCCAGTATGCATCCGTCGGAACCCATACCCTGAGCCCTATGATCACTGCACTGTCCGCCAGCGAATCCACAAAAACCACCATCTCTGAATTGTCGCTCCTGGTATCCGGATCCGCCTTCAGAATATCCTCGATCACTTTTTTTGCTTTACGGATATCTGCATCATAGGAAATTCCTACTTTTATCTCCAGTTTACGGTTTTCTTTTGCTGTCACATTGATGATCGTGCTGTTTGACAATATTCCATTTGGCACTACGATCTTTTTGTTGTCTATACTCAGAAGAGTCGTATAACAGATTTCAATCTTGGCAACCGTTCCCTCGCAGCCATTTGTCTGATCCTGAATGATATAATCTCCAACCACAAAAGGTTTAAATATCAAAAGCAGAACCCCGCCTGCCAGATTCGCAAGTCCCCCCTGTAATGCCAGACCTACCGTCACACCGGCAGTTCCAAGAAGTGCAGCCACAGAAGATTCTTTCACACCCAGACTGATCGCTATATTAAAGATCAGCAGCATATACAAAACCGCCTTGCCTGCTGATGAAATAAACTGAACAACACCGGCATCTATATTGGCCCTCTCCAGGGATTTCCTCATAATATTCACGATCCAGCTGATGATCCTGCGTCCCACAAAAAAAACGATAATGGACAGAACCACTTTAATACAAAATCCGGTGAGTGCCGGAAGCTGTCCTGTCAGATATTCTTTGAAATTCAGGATATCTTTGATGCTCTGCTTTACAGACGTTCCATCCAGTCCCATATTCTGCAGTCCCTGATCCACTTTGTCTGCGGTTTCACTTAATGTATCCATGATAGATCACTTCCTCTCATTTTGGTAATATAGCATTTTTTTCTTTTTATCCTGTAGCCTTCAGTATACCATGAAATTTATATTTTCTCTATTTAAAAACCTCATACAGAGTGGTATAATGAAATGGTTTATAATAATTATTGTTTATTACTGGAGGAAATCATGCATATCATAATTGTCGGGTGCGGCAAAGTTGGACGCACTCTCGCAGAACAGCTTCAGGAAGAAGAAACTGACCTAACTCTGATCGATATGAATGCCGATATTATCAACTCTCTCACCGAAGATATCGATGCTATGGGAATTGTTGGAAATGGTGCAAGTATCAATACCCTGATGGAGGCCGGTGTGCCAACCGCTGATATTCTGATCTCTGTAACTGCTTCTGATGAATTAAATCTTCTCTGCTGCCTTATCGCACAGAAAACCGGGCACTGCCAGACAATCGCCCGCGTAAGAAATCCTATTTACAGCAAGGAAATCGGTTTTATCAAAGAAAGACTCGGTCTTTCCATGATCATGAACCCTGAACTGGCTGCTGCACAGGAAATTTCCCGACTGTTGCGTTTTCCGGCTGCGATCAAGATTGATCCGTTTTCCAAAGGCCGTGTAGAGCTTCTTAAATTTAAAGTTCTGCCAGAATTCGGTCTGGATGGTATGTCTGTTTCTCAGATCACAGACAAATATCGCTGTGATATTCTTTTCGCAGCAATTGAGAGCAAGGATACTGTGGCAATCCCTGGCGGAGATCATCTGGTACACAATGGGGATTTTGTTTCTATCATTGCAGCTCCTAAGAATACTGCCCTTTTCTTTAAGAAAATAGGACTGAAGACACATCAGGTCAGAAATACTCTGATCATTGGCGGTGGTACCATTTCTTATTATCTCGCCAAAACTCTGTCCGATCTCAGGATCAATGTCAAGATCATCGAAAAGGATAAGAATCGCTGCGAAGAACTGAGTGATATGCTCCCGGAAGCTATGATCATCTGCGGTGATGGAACTGATCGTTCTCTTCTTTTAGAGGAAGGTCTTGCAACTGCAGAATCTTTCGTAACACTTACCAATATGGACGAGGAGAATATTTTCCTGTCACTTTCCGCCAAGAAACTTACAGAAGCAAAACTTGTAGCAAAAGTTAATCGCCTCCCATACAAGGATGTCATTGACGATCTGGATCTGGGAAGTGTGATCTACCCTAAATATATTACCTCCGATTCCATTCTCCGCTATGTTCGTGCCATGCAGAATACCATTGGAAGTAACGTAGAAACTCTGTATCATATCCTGGACAATCAGGCAGAAGCTCTGGAATTTAATATCAGGGATAATTCCCCTGTTGTTGGTATTCCACTTGCCGAATTAAATCTCAAAAGCAACCTTCTGGTCTGCTGCCTTGCCCGCAAGGGTACTGTACGCATTCCTCGAGGTCAGGACACCATCCAGGTCGGGGATAATGTTGTCATCGTAACCACCAACAAAGGGCTTCGCGACATCCGCGACATTCTTGCATAAATGAGGTAGAGCTATGAATTTTCGCATTATTGCCTATATCGTAGGCTGGGTATGTAATTTTCAGGCAGCCTTTATGTTACTGCCCTTTTTTACAGCACTGATTTATCATGAACGGGAATTCAGTTCTTTTTTGATCGCCATGGCAGTCTGCCTTGTCATCGGAATTCCTCTCACGCTGAAGAAACCCAAAAACAAAGTATTTTACACCAAAGACGGCTGCGTTGCAGTTGCTCTGAGCTGGGTTGCCTTATGTGTTTTTGGTGCGCTTCCTTTTGTGGTCAGTGGATATATCCCACATCCTGTCGATGCACTTTTTGAGACAGTTTCCGGATTCACAACTACCGGTTCCAGCATTCTTACAGATGTCGAGGTTCTTCCGCACTGTGTTCTGATCTGGCGAAGCTTCACACACTGGATCGGAGGAATGGGAGTTCTTGTATTTCTGCTTTCCCTGCTCCCGCTCACCGGTGGATATCACATGAATCTTATGAAAGCAGAAAGCCCGGGACCTTCCGTCAGCAAACTGGTTCCAAAGGTACAGTCCACTGCCAAAATTCTTTATACTATTTATTTTGGTATGACACTTGCTCAGATAGTCCTGCTGTTGATTGGAAAAGTTCCTCTTTTTGATACTCTGTGTATCACCTTTGGTACTGCCGGAACCGGTGGATTTGGTATTGTCAATGACAGTATTGGAAGCTACAGCACTTACTGTCAGGTCGTTACTACCATCTTTATGATTTTATTCGGGGTAAACTTCTCTGTTTACTACCTGATTCTGACTAAGAAATTTCGTCAAGCTTTTAAATATGAAGAAGTTCGCTATTATTTCGGAATCATTATCGCTTCCATTTTAATTATTACCTTCAATACGGTACACCTCTTCCGAAATGTCCTGGTCGCATTCCAGCAGGTAGCATTTCAGGTTGCTTCCATCATTACCACAACAGGATTTTCAAGCACAGACTTCAACCAGTGGCCAGCCTTATCCAAGACAGTTCTGGTGCTCTTGATGTTTGTAGGTGCCTGTGCCGGAAGTACCGGAGGCGGAATCAAGGTTTCCCGTATTCTGATCCTGTGCAAGGCTGCAAAAAAAGAATTCCAGCTTTACCTTCACCCAAATGCAGTCAAAAAGATCAAGATGGATAGCAAGATTATTTCTCATGAAATTTTGAGATCCACCAATATTTACATCAGCGTATATCTTCTGATTTTTGCAGCTTCTGTCCTGTTGATCGCAATTGACAATTTTGACCTGATCACGAACTTCACCGCTGTTGCTGCTACACTTAACAACATTGGTCCAGGATTTGAAATCGCTGGGCCGATGGGAAATTTCAGTTCTTTTTCCTATCTGTCCAAGAGTGTTCTGATCTTTGATATGTTAGCAGGACGACTGGAAATTTTCCCTCTTCTGCTTCTCTTCTTCAAGGATACCTGGAAACGTTTCTGATAATTTCGCCCCTGATTTATAATTGATCAGGGGCGTTTTTCTTTATTTTGTTATTTTTTTATGATTTCTTCACATTTTCTTCAAAACCTCATCACAGTTTTTTCACATTTTTCGGGTATAGTATTAACCATAGAGAGCGAAATGCTTTCTATAAAATATTTTTCTTTTTCATACGCGCCGGTACGAAAGTACCGGCCTCCTTCCATTTACAGGACTTTTTATAAATTTTAATAAATTCCAACAAAAAACCCACTCTGCAGAGATTGCAGAGTGTGTTTTTTATTTCAGTTATGATGTTTTAAGATTTTCGCTGATCGTACTCCAGATATCACTGCTCTCGAATCCAAGTCTCCACTGGGCAACTCCTGCAAGATCATATTTCGGAATCAGTTTTACCTTTTCTTCAAGCGACTGGGCATCCTCAATCCAGATCTGATATGTTGTATTGTCTTTCTCAAATTCTGCATAATTCTGCCCCACGCTTCCATCCCATACAGGTTCAACCTGATTCTCTGTAAGTATTCTCTGCGTTTCACTCATTCCAATTGCTTCACTTGTCACAGCTCCACCGGTTGTCTTCCACAATCTGGTATAAAACGGAACGGCAAGAACTGTTCGCTGTGCCGGAACTTCCTTCAGTGTATCCTCCACTCCCTGTTCTACCCACGGAAGCGATGCTACAGAGCCGGCATCAGATCCCACATAATGTTCATCATATCCCATGATCACTACGTAATCCACAACCAGCCCCTGCTCTCGTCTGTCATAATGACTTGTAAAATCTTCCGGAACCGGGTTATCCACAGAAAGTACCAGATTATTCTTATGGCATTCAATAGAAAGTTCTCTCAAAAATTCCAGAAAATGCGGTCCCGCATCTTCACTGAGTGTTTCGAAATCCACATTAATACCATCCATTCCTATCTCTGCTGCCCTCTGTATCAGATACTGAATGATATTCTGTCGGGATGAAAGCTGGGACAGAGTCTCCGTGGTACTGATCTCTGCTGTAAAGTTATCAACCAGTCCCCATACCTTAAGTCCCTTCTGATGTGCCTGTGCCACATAATCAGCTGAGGACAAATCTCCAAGATTTCCTGCTGTATCCTGAATATAAAACCATGTCGGAGAAATCACGTTTAAGCCACTGGCATTTGCTGTCATATCGTCAAGATAAGCATTGGCGTCTGTGTTGGTAATCTGATGCCAGGTCATATTTACCTTATCCTCCATTGTAAGGTAAGTATAATCTTCTTTCTCAAAATCTCTCTCAAAATCTGTGGTATCCATATCTGACAGGACTTTCTTCTGTACATATCCAATGTATCCATCCATGGTTGAAACCTGTACCCAGTCTTCAAGAGCCTGCATATAGATCAGTGTATCACCTTTCTTGACTTCTGTGAGAACCGGGGACTTGATTCCTCCACGATAACGAATACTCGTATCTTTCTTGACAGTTGCTACATTTACTCCTGTAAATTCATGCCGAATCACAACTCTTGCCGGTTCCTGATACTCATAAAAATCCAGATCTGTATATTTCTGTACAAGTGAAAGACTCAGATAAACCTTTCCATCCCGCACCCAGACTTCTCCGCCTTCTGCTTCTGATGCAGGAAACTTCTCAAGTGACGACGGTGTCGCATATAAAATCTGCTGATTTCCACTGTCCCAGTAGTATCTCTGATTCAAATAGGTGCTTACGATATCCTGCGGAAGATAAATCTGATCTCCGGATTTCAGAGCTCTCTCCTCCATAATATCTGTACCAAGGACAAGTACCATCTCTCCTTCTGCCGGCTGACCATAATATTCTGTCAGATTCATCTGTTCCTTAGATGGAATATATTTACTGATAATATGAATCCCTATTCCTGCCACTGCAAGCACAAGAATCAGAATACCGACGACCATAATTGAAACAAGCTGCTTTCTCCTCTGTGTTGTACTTGATTTTCTCATTTGTTCCTCCCTTTCGGTTCAGAGCATATTTTATTCAGCAGGCAATACTCCGCAAAATGATCCGGGATAGCCTCTGATTCGTAACTGTGAAAATACCAGACAGTTACACTTCATTTATAAATTATATCATGTTTTGTCATAGATGTATTATTTATTTAGAAATTTTAATTTTTTTAATATTTTTTTCATATCAGGGATTTTCCAGACCGGTCAGGTATAAGGAGGAAACCTTTGTTTTCCTGAAAAATCCCTTCCTCTTATGTATCTTAAACGGCAAAATCTTCCCCTTCGTCACTCGTCAGATCTTACCTGCGTTTGACTTGTATATGCTTTGGGGGTGATTCTCTGATCAGATCAAAATCAACTCTTGCAATTCTGCCTGTTTCATCTTCTGTGTAGTCTCTCATATAACCTCCGCCCTCTGCGATCAAACAGGCTTTCGCAATATCTTTTGGGGTACTGGGCTTTCCATCCATAAAGAGCTGGATTCCATTCTTCTGATAGACCTTCAGTTCTTTTTTCAGAGGTTTTATGGCTTTCTTGCTGCACTTCTCATGTGACATATTTTCTCAGATCTTTCCTCCTTTCTCTCAAAATAAGATTTTAGAAAACACCTGACAGTTTAAGAAAAAATATTCTTCCTGTAATTGAATTTAATCTCATGGAAATTGCATCTGCCACAGCCGGAACGCTGCATGACATGTAAATGATGGCAATGACTTGTCTGTAGAAATGAGAATTGTGGTAACTATTCAGAAAGTAGTACCCTGACTGTGAGGCTGCTGAACAGTTACGAAATGTGTTGTTATTATGTAAGTTAGTTTAATTTGCGTCTTTTGTCATTCAATCACAGAACACCTATCTCTTCTTAAGATTCATTATACAGATTTCTTTTACAGTTGCAAGGATTTTTCCCGATTTATAAAAAAATTTCTATTCTATTTCCAAATATTTTAGAAATAGGTAAATCTAATTTCTTTACATTTTCTATACTTGTGGTATATAATACGTTATATAAGTCATGGACTATATCCTGATTTTGATATAAAGCAACTGTGAGGCTACTGAACAGTTACGATGTAAATTCATATCAGGATCCAAAGAATAGGATGTGATGACATGAAATTAGAAAAAATCAACGAAAATCAGATTCGTTGTACCTTAACACGAGAAGATTTGGAAATGCATCAGGTTAACTTGCGGGAACTGGCTTACGGATCCGAGAAAGCCAAGAAACTTTTCCGCGATATGATGCAGCAGGCGCAGATAGAATTTGGTTTTGAAGCAGACAATATTCCGCTGATGATCGAGGCAATCCCTGTAAATCTTGACAGTATTATCCTCATCATCACTAAAGTAGAAGATCCGGAAGAACTGGATACCCGTTTTTCCAGATTTTCCCCATACAAGGACTCTGCCCAGACAGAACCGCTCCAGCTTGATGGAGCAGACAATATCATTGATATTTTCCAGAAGATTTGCGAATCCAGACTCAAGAATAAGTCTTCCAATACCGAAGGCTCTAAGGAATCAGATGAGGCAGCTTCCGATTCTTCTGAAAAACCAGCGGTAAATCTGATTCGTCAGTATACATTTACTCACCTGGACGATGTAATTGCAGCTTCACATGGACTGAATGGTTTTTTCACCGGCAGAAATACCTTATACAAGACTTCTGCTAACGAAAGCTATCAGCTTATCATTCACCAGTCTTCCTGCTCTCCGCAGGAGTTCAATAAAGTCTGCAATATTCTTTCTGAATATGGTAAAGGAAGTTCCTGTACACCTGCCAGGGAGGCTCATTTAATCGAGCATGGAGAGGTAATTTCCGTAAATGCTCTGCAACAATTAATACAGCTTTAATCATGACTTATATGTTGACTGTTTATTTCTTACTCAACGATCAATGTAACAGTTACACTTAAAAAGACTGGCATCTCTGCCAGTCTTTTATTAATTAGTTATTCTCCAGAAAGTCGTTGATCTGCTGAACCAGAACATCTACATCCATTCCGTGAACCATGGCTGCTTCTTCTAAGGATTCCATCTGGGAAGACGGGCATCCAAGACAATGCATTCCTGCTCTCATAAGAATCGGTGCAATATTCGGATCTAAAGTGATTAACTGGCCGATCAGCATATCTTTTGTAACCTTTGCCATTGTATTTTCCTCCTTTTCTCAGGGATAAAGAGTACATCTTTACTCCCAGTGATAATCCCCATTATAATATAAAAACATCCTGTACGCAACGTCTGCTATTGAAAAATTGTGCACAATTTATAAAAATTTGTTTATAAATTAATACTTGTATTCTTCTCTGATATATACTTCTCTGACAGCTTCTTTCCAATATCTTCCGCAAGCTGCATTGCCGTCTGTTTCTCTTCCTCTGTATCAGCCTGATTCAGTATAACCTGATATTCCATCTCATCCGTCACACATTTGCGTCCTGCACTCCGACTTACCGCAAGTGTCATGATATCTTCTGGACGCAAAATATCTTCCCCTGTCTTTCCAAGAATTTTCTCCACTTCTCCGATACGAAAACATACATCCTTTATCTTTTTTCCAATCGCACGCATCCCATAGACATTCAGAACTATGCCCGTTTTCTCACAGATCACCGGCTCATGTTCTGCAGGAGCTTTCACTGGAAAATGTTTTGCCCCGTCCGCTTCCAGAAGCAAAAGCACAGGTT
>OLSL01001896.1_pt1 | contig 18090 bp, 16 predicted proteins | sample 1672511 | NCBI WGS metagenome assembly OLSL01 (sample SAMEA3136694, study PRJEB25190) | human gut metagenome | biome: human gut; feature: human-associated habitat; material: faeces | place: Austria | collected 2013
GCCGCCGGCCGCCGCTCAGGCGCGGCCCGCCCCCGATCTTGGAAGGGGTACATTCGAGAACATGCGTTCGGGAGGCGTCGCCGTCGCTGACAACATGGACATCGAAAACCTTGTCCCGCTGGTTTCTGGCAGACTGGACAAGCCGGCAACCCAGGGCGTTTTCGATGCCCGCCTTAAAATTTACGGTATCTTCCAGCTCACAGGCGCGCAGAAGCTGGTCGATATCCGCCTGAAGCTGAATTTCGAGGTGGTCCTCGTAGACTTTGATGCGGTCGATGATGAGCCGCAGGTCGTTTCGGTCGAGCTTTTCCTTGGCGAGGATGTCCCCAAAGACGTCGATAGCGGTTTTCGCCACGCGGTTGACGCGCAGGATGGTGTTGCGCCTGTCTGAGAGCAGGTCGATCTGGTGGGTCAGCCCCTCGATTCTGCGCTGGAGGTCGCTTTCCATCTCGTCGTAGGTTTCCTCCAGCAGCGCCTCCTGATCGGGGTGCTTCATGATGTCTCGGATGCGCTGGCGCTTGGTGGCCTTGAGCTCCTCGTGCAGGTCGTTTAGCACCGAGGCGAGGTGATCGGCGGATTGCTCGGTTTCAGCGACGTTTTCCTGCTCGACGGCAAGGTCCTGATTCAGCCGCTCGATCATGGAGGCCGAGCTTTCCATCACGCGCCGGATATACAGCCTCATCAGCTCATCCAGCCGGTCCGCGCGGATGTGGTGGCTGGTGCAGCCCGCCGTCCCCCGGCGGTGATAGGTGCCGCAGTTGTAGGCGGGGGCCAGGTCGCTGCGGCTCATGGCAAACATCGGGCTTCCGCAGTCGCCGCACTGGAGGAAGCCGGAGTAGACGTTGTCGTACTTCTTGACGCCGCGGTAGTGGGAGCGGGAGCGGCTTTCACGCAGCGCGCGCGTGGTGGCAAAGATGCGGTAGTCGATGATAGGCTGGTGGTGGTTTTCGATGACGATGTGCTCGCTTTCGTCCCGCGCCACGTCCTTGCCGTTGATCTTGACGCGGGTGGTCTTGCCCTGACGGAACGTGCCGATGTAGAAGTCGTTGTCGAGGATGCCCTGCACGGTCACGATCGCCCATGCGCTCTTGGCCGAGCGGTGGGTTTCCTCGCCGGCGGCCTCCCTTCGTATCTGCTCGGACATGCGCGGCGTGGGGATGCCCTGCGCGGTCAGAAAATTGGCGATTTTCTTGTATCCCCAGCCATCGTTGTTGTAGTGGTCGAAGATGCGGCGCACGATGTCCGCTTCGGTCGGCACCACCTCAAACTCCTTGTGCCTGTTGACGGTGTAGCCGTAGGGCGCGGCGCAGATCCATTTCCCGTCCACCTGCCGCCGGCGGATGACGTTTCGCACCTTTTTGCTGGTATCGGTGACGGGCATTTCGTTGATGAGAAACTGAAACTGGATTTTCAGCCAGTCGTCGTCGTTTGGGAAGTCGATGCCGTCGCCGATGGAGATGATGCGCACGCCGGCGTCGCGCAGGTCCTCCAGCTCCACCAGGCCGCGGCTGTTGCGGCGGGAGAAGCGCGAGAAATCCTTGACGAGCAAAATGTCATACCTGTGGGCCATCAGGCCGCGGCGCATCTCCTGATAGCCCTCGCGCTGCTCAAAGGTGTAGCCGGAGCGGTCGCGGTCCTCAAAGAAGGTGAGGCTGCTGCCCGGAAAGCGCTGCCTGACAAAGTCGCGGATGATGGCCTTCTGGTTTTCGATGGACACGTTATCGCGGTCCAGCTCATCATCCACGGAGATGCGGGTGTAACCGGCGATGTCGAAGGTTTCGATCATGGGGGGGGCGCCTCCTTTCTTGGGGGTTTGTTATTTGCGGCTGGGGACGCCGGGGATGGTGAGAACGGGTGCGGGGGAGTGCGCCCTGCCGCTTTGGGCCTGTGTTTGTCCATGGGGTTTTTGAGTATCTCTGTTGTCGTTTTAAAAACTTCTTTTTACAGATAACATTGTATACTATCCTGTGGGGGATTGCAAGTCTTTTGGAAGTAGAATGTAAGTCTTTTGGGCGTAGAATGCGTCGTTTTTTCTTTTTCGATTTCTTTATCGCTTACGGTTTAGGCGCAGCCGGGCTTGCGCTCTTTTCGCGCAGGGTTTCCAGCTCCGCGACACGTTTTCTATTGTAACGCAGCAGGTCGCGCGTGCAGCCCAGCAGGTCGGCGCTGCCGGACTGAAACACCGCCACGGTATATTTCTGCTTCTGGTATGCCCGGTAGAGCGGCCTAAGCCTTGCCGCAACGGCCGGGTCGTTTTTTTCGGCTTTGGTCAGCCAGACCTCAACGATTTTCTGTGCATCCCTTATGCTGATCTCCAATGAATCGCCTCCTTGTACGACGGTAGTTTTTGGGGTTTGGGGGTGGGTTATGCAGTTGGGGGAATGGGAGGGACGAAAAAAGGACCTAAAGAGCCCTCATAATACAAGGAGAAAAAGGGAGGCGTTTGGAAGTGTGATTTGAGAAAGTTTACAGAAAATTCGTTTTTGGGGTCAGAAGCCGCTTTCGGCAGGCAATTCTGTCGTACAAAAGAATCAGCCTCCAATGCGGTGCTTTAAGTTGCAACGCATTGGAGGCTTTTAGAAAAGATCAGAATGTTATTAAAACGGCGATTCACTGGATTTTTTGCATCTCTTTCAGATACCTTCCCAGCGCGTCGCGCCAGTGGGGCAGCGGCACAAAGCCGTTTTCCACAAGCTTGGCTTTATCCAGCCGGCTGTTGAACGGGCGGGCGGCTTTCGACAGGCCATACTCCGCTGTCGTCACGGGTTGTACGGTCACGGGCATCTCCGCTTGGCGGAAGATTTCGCAGGCAAAGTCATACCAGCTGATGAATCCTCCCTCGTTGGTGGCGTGGTAAACGCCAAACTTCTCCGTCTCGATCATGTCCACCAGCAGCCGCGCCAGGTCCAGCGTATAGGTCGGCGTGCCGACCTGGTCATTGACCACGCGCAAAGTGGAATGCGTCTGCCCAAGGCGCAGCATGGTTTTGATAAAGTTGTTCCCACTCAGGCCAAAAGCCCACGCAGTACGCACGATAAAGAACTTCTCCACCAGTTCGCGCACCGCCTGCTCGCCCTCCAGCTTGGTCTGGCCGTACACGTTCAGCGGCGCATAGTCCTCGCAGTCCGGCTGCCACGGATCTTCACCCTGACCGTCAAACACATAGTCCGTGCTGATGTACATTAGCTTGCAACCCAGCTCCCGACATGCCTGCGCGATGTGCCGCGTACCGCTCGCGTTGATGGCATGTACCTTATCCTGATTCTCCGGCTCCTCGGCCGCGTCTACCGCTGTCCATGCCGCGCAGTGGATTACCGCGTCGGGCTGCGCGCGCAGAAGGCTTTCCCGCACGGCCGCCGCGTCCGTGATGTCCAGCCGCTCATAGGGCATGGTACATACAGCGCTTCCGTCCTGAGCGCCGCTGTATATGGGTGCAAGATCACTGCCGATTCCCTCGTGCCCACGCCGTGCCAGCTCATTCATCACATCATGGCCCAGCTGGCCGCAGACGCCTGTAACATAGACCTTCATCTGCCTGTACCCTCCGACTCATCGGTTTGCGTACATCTTTTCGTAGTAGTTCTGGTATTCCCCGCTAATGATCTCCTCCCACCAGCTCCGATTGTCCAGATACCACTGGATGGTCTTTTGGATGCCGTCGGCAAACTTCGTCTCCGGCAGCCAGCCCAGCTCGTTGTGGATCTTCGTGGGGTCGATGGCATAGCGCATGTCGTGCCCTTTGCGGTCCGTCACGTAGGTGATCAGGCTCTCCGGTTTGCCCAGCGCCTTGCAGATGAGTTTCACGATATCAATGTTCTTCATCTCGTTGTGGCCACCGATGTTGTACACCTCGCCCACACGACCTTTGCGGATGATCAGGTCAATGGCCTTGCAGTGATCCTCCACATACAGCCAGTCGCGCACGTTCTCACCCTTGCCGTAGACAGGAAGGGGTTTGTCGTTCAGGCAGTTGGCGATCATCAGCGGGATGAGCTTCTCTGGGAAATGATACGGCCCGTAGTTGTTGGAGCAGCGAGAGATGGTTACCGGCAGACCAAAGGTGCGATGATAGGCCAGCACCAGTAGATCAGCGCTTGCCTTGGATGCCGAGTAGGGGCTGGAGGTATGGATGGGTGTTTCCTCGGTGAAGAACAGGTCAGGACGGTCCAGCGGCAAGTCGCCGTAAACCTCGTCGGTCGATACCTGGTGATAGCGCCCGATACCGTATTTGCGGCAGGCGTCCATGAGCACCTGCGTGCCCAGGATGTTGGTGCGCAGGAATACGCCGGGGTCCTCAATGGAGCGGTCCACGTGGCTCTCGGCGGCAAAGTTAACGATGATGTCTGGCTTTTCTTCTTCAAACAGCCGGTTCACGGCTTCGCGGTCGCAGATGTCGGCCTTGACGAAACGGAAGTTCGGTTCATCCATCACGGAGGCGAGGGTGGAGAGATTGCCCGCGTAGGTCAGCTTGTCCAGACACACGATACGGTCGCCAGGATGATGCTTCAGCTGATAAAAGATGAAGTTGGATCCGATAAATCCGGCACCGCCGGTTACGATGATCGTCATGGGATGTCCTCCTCTTACCTCGTCAGATTTCCCCGTAGATGAAGTTGCAGTCGCTCTCGCATAGCAGGGGCGAGGATGTGTCCTTCTGCGACAGCAATGCCTCCACAACTTCACCCCAGTCTACACCGATGGCAGGATCATCAAAACGGATGCCGCGGTCGTGCTCTTTGCTGTAAAGGTTATCCACCTTATAGCAGAACTCCACGTCATCCGTCAGGGTTTTGAAGCCGTGCCCGAAGCCGCGCGGAATATAGAGCATGCGCTTGTTTTCCGCACTCAGCTCCACCGCAGCCCATTGTAGGTAGGTGGGACTGCCCTTACGCAGGTCGACCGCTACGTCCATGACCGTGCCGCGCGTAACCCGCACCAGCTTGGCCTGGGCCATAGGCGCATTCTGGAAGTGGATGCCTCGAAGCGTCCCCTTCTGCGCCGTGAAGGACTGATTGTCCTGTACAAACACTGTATCGATGCCTATGGCTGCAAAAGTGGCGGTGGAGTATGTCTCCATAAAATAGCCGCGATGATCGCCAAAGACCTGCGGATCGATAATCCATACGCCGGGAATATTGGTCTCGATCTTTTTCATCAGTACAGCACCTTTCCTTCCGCAACGGCCTTGAGATGCGCACCATAGGGACTTTTGCCATAGCGCGCCGCACTCTTCAGCAGCTTTTTACGGTCGATCCAGCCATTCTTATAGGCGATTTCCTCCGGCGCGGAGATGGTGATGGACTGCCGCTGCTCGATCATCTGCACAAAGTTGGCCGCATCCACCAGGCTATCCATGGTGCCGGTATCCAGCCAGGCAAAGCCGCGGCCCAACAGTTGCACATCCAGGGTACCTTGCTTCAGATACATTTCGTTAAGCGTGGTGATTTCCAGCTCGCCGCGCGCCGAGGGCTTCACCTGATGCGCCATGGCGCTGACGCCCTGCGGATAGAAATACAGGCCGGTCACGGCGTAATTGCTCTTGGGTGCCTTGGGCTTTTCCTCAATCGAGAGGGCTTTGCCACTTTTATCAAATTCCACCACGCCGAAGCGCTCCGGGTCGTTGACATAGTAGCCAAAGATAGTTGCACGGTGATTTATCTCGGCATTATGCACGGCGGTACGCAGCATCTTGCCGAAGCCATTGCCATAGAAGATGTTATCGCCCAACACCATGGCGCAAGCCTCGTTCCTGATAAAGTCTTCGCCTAGCGTAAAGGCCTGCGCCAACCCGTCGGGGGAGGGCTGGACCTTGTAGGAGAGGCTCACACCGAACTGCTCACCGTTGCCCAGCAGGTGCTCAAAACGCGGCGTATCCTCCGGAGTAGAAATGATGAGGATATCACGGATGCCCGCCAGCATGAGGGTCGAAAGCGGGTAGTAGATCATGGGCTTGTCGTAGACAGGCAACAGCTGCTTGCTTGTGACCATGGTGAGCGGATAGAGGCGTGTGCCTGCGCCACCGGCTAGGATGATGCCACGCATAGGGTATTCCCTCCTTTGGTTGTTTAATGAGTATACTGTTCCATATCATAATCCGGCATTTTCAGCTTTGTTAGGATATCGTGGATTTTTGTCGCATCGCCCCACTCGCCCGGGCTGTCATAGGGCCTGTCCGGGTAAGCACCATAAATGAGTTTGATGTCGAAATGATTGTCCGAAATAAACCTTTCAACACGTTCGGCAAGCGTGATGGGTCGACCAGTGCACACGTTGATGATCCCATCTATTTCGGTTTGTACGCTTGCCGCAGCGATCATCCGTGCAAGATCATGCACATCTGTAAAATCATAAAGATTTTTGCCGCTTGTGAACGGGAACTCTTTTCTCCCTTCCGATGCTGCTTTGATAATTTTTGAAAATATACTATTTCCGCGCACGTCATCACCCGTGATATAGTAAGCTCTTAACCAACGCAAATGACAACTGTTTCCTGCTGCACTGAGCATCAAGCTTTGACGCATGGCATTCTTTGCAACCCCGTATTGTGACAGAGGATTACATGGCGTATTTTCATCAATCGCGCCTTCCCAGTAACCAACCTCATGCATGGTTCCCATCACAGACAAATAGGGTAATCCGCCCTGCATCATGTTGTTGCAGAAGGTAATGTGGTCGGACAGATCACACATGTGTGCCGGTGAATTGTGAATAAAGCCATCTCTCCAGGCCAGATGGATGCAGACGTCAGGCTTTCCAAGTTGGCAATAGATATCTTCCGCATTATTGAAGATGGGAATATTGCACCGCGCAGCCCTGGCATCAACGCCGTCAAAACGGAAATCTACTGCGGTCACCTCATGTCCCATGTCCAATACCTGTTTGACAACATGGCGGCCAATGTAGCCCGCAGCGCCGGTGATAACGATTCGCATGATCTTTTTCCTTTCTTAATATTATTATGTACGAGACTATATGGACTATACCTTTGTTTTGCTGCTCCTTCGTAACCCGTCAAAGTAATGGAGCATTTTCCCTGCGCCTACTGATAGCATTTCGGACAGAACCACTGTCAATCCTAAATAAACCACAAACAGCATCCAAACGCTTCTGCGCGGCAGGATGCCTTCAGGGAATCCAATGTACATTTTCTGAATCAGCCAATGGTGCACTAAAAAAGCTGGGTATGTTAAATCTGCCAGCTTTTTTAGGTACTGCTTCACTACCGCAGAACGTACCACCCTGGCAAGAAGCGCCATCCATGCAAACAAACCAATGCACAAGCTGATACACAATGTTAAAGGATGAATGAAATCCCGGCATACACAACCTGCAACTGGCGAAACAATCCCAATTCCCAGCAACAAACGCCTGCGTTCCCACACGCGGTATTTAACAAAAAGAATGCCCATCATCATTTCAGGTATTCTAAGAAAAAAATGCCATGACCCGATTTCAGACGTCATTCGAACGCATGCGGTATACAACCCGATGGCTATGATCATTACCGGAAGAGGAAATGTGTCGACAGCTTTTCGAATCAGCGGATAAATCAGATATAAGATGATAATGCAGCCCAGAAACCATTCGCCTAACTTATAGAAATCAAATGGTATCAGCCCCTGATTGCAAAGATATCCATCCAGGCCCAATACACTGAACAGCATATAGCGAATATCGCCGCTATTCAACCCTTTGTAACTCAAAAAGTCAACAGCCGTCGCTACAAACCAGGCAATCCAGAACATGGGATAAATGCTGCGAAAACGCCTTATATAAAACTTTGTGATTCTTTCCTGTCTCCATGTGTACATCAGCGACGCACCGGAAAGCATGAAGAACAAACTGACCCCTATATCGCCCACATAATACCTTCCACCAAAGAGGTAATTTGTAAAAATGCTGTTTGGATAGATGAATACACCAGCATTGTATCCGCTGACCGTTGCATTAAAATGTACAAGTAATACGCAAATGCAGGAAAATACTCTGATTAGGTCAAAGCAAGTCAGTCTTTCTTTTCTGTTCTTTAGAGCTGATTCGCTCATTACCCCACCCACTTTTTCCCGCCAAATAGGTGGTAGGTTTTTTTGCACAAGCTCCAGATTGGCGTGGGGATACGTCTTTTGATCGATTCCTTTACGATTTTTCGTGAACTGATGTATTTACCATTCCGTATCTTGTGTACCATCATGCTGAAATTTTCTTCAAAACCAATCCGAGAATACAAGGCCGTACTGAGTTCCCGGAGCATGAAATGATAATTTGTCATTTCGATGGCTGCAAACTGATCATTCATACACCATCCGGTATAATAGCCCTCATTCTGCGCGCAAAAACCGTATATCCTTTCAATTGCGTGCAGAAGCGTACCGTCGTATTGATTGGGTTCTTCGGGAAAGCTGTCATAGTGAAAGTTCTTCTCATAAAGTGCACTCAGGCATTTGGGTCGAAACCAGAACATGGTGCCCAAAGGTGTGATGGGCTCTTTGTCAATTTGGATTTTCACATGAAGGCCCAGGTCTTTGGCAAGTTTTTTTGTATTTTCAAAATTAGAAGCCCATTCTGTCCCTATCACGCCATAATATGAAGCATGATTGGGAGGAGGAGGCATCAGCATACCGAGCCGCGCCTCTTGTTCAAAAACATCAATGATGTTTTTTACATATTCCACGCTGCCTAATGTATTTTCCAGGCATTTATATGCGAATGACATTCCAACGCTATAGGGTTTCACTTGCTTTGTTTTTTTATCATGAGCAAAGCAAATCAGATCATAATTATATACAAATGGAGCTGCACCGACAAGAAGCGCGCTCACATCCCTTCCCCTGTTGGGAATCTCAATGACCTGAATCTTTCTAGGGGAAAGAATGCTCATTGCCTGTTCAAGAGCCTGCCTGGTTTCTCTTTTGCACACCGTAAAATAAATGTCAGAGTCAATCGGCATTGAGGAGGCATATCTTAAGCAGCTTTCAACCTGATCTTCAAAATAAATATGCATGACCAAAGCGGTTTTGAGCTTTGCCGTGCTGTTTGAATTTTGAATGCGATCCTTTGGGAAAATATAGTTGAGATGCATCCTGTTTTTGATGTCGGCCATAGTGTCTGTTCTGAGCAGGTTTTCCCATACCATATCCAGATCATAATCCATATGGTTTTGAATATAACCAAACATCTCAATGGTTGGCTCACCTAATGAAGCATTCAAGAATTCATAATATTCATTTGTAAATGATTTTCTTTTAAATACAGGGCATTTTCGATTCTTGATCAATTCAAGAGGCATCAGCATCAAGGGATAATGAGTATATTCTTTTAAATCGTCCGTTTGCACATATACAGCAGATTGAAATCCGGCGTCCTCAAATTTTTGGGTAAAGATTGCCTCGTGTTTGCCGACCGCTTCCGCATAAGATGTAACCTGATCCATGGTTTCCCAGTAGATATGGAATTCAGGGCTGTTGAGCATGCTGCTTCTTACACAAATAAAGCTGGACTGGATGTGCTCAGGGATATACCCGCAAGGGATTGTTCCAAAAGGGTCAAACGGAAAACCATGATGTTTTGTAACCCCCCAAAAATCTATGTCGCGCTGGTTCATTTCTTCAAACATTTCAGATAACGGATAGAGGGGGCCGAACAATGTGAAGTTCATCAACACGACTTCATCGTATTCCGACAACTTCTTCCATCCATAGTATTCCAGAGCAGTCTTGTAGGCCCATACGTCAAAGCCCTTGTTTTCCCTCACGAGCAGATGGGGCGTTATGGACAGAAACGTTTTTCTGCCCTCGGACGTGAGCTTCCCATTGCATACGACCAATATATCGGAACAATTCTTTTTCAGATCGTTGAGCATATAGGGGACATAGCGATCGACAATTCCATCTGCATCGTAAAAAAAGTAAATTGCAAGCCTATTAATGCTTTCGATCAGTTTCATGTTTCCATTTCCTCCTGATTTTGCTTCGAATCAGCAATACAATGTTCAAAATTTTTCCAAAAACAATAATAAAAATTGAAATTTTATCTCGCGTGTAATCAATATGATGGAGAAGAGGTTCAAACGCTGTTGCACTTTGTGCAACACTCATTTCACAGGCAAGAAAGCTACAAGCTTCTTTCCTGCAATCCGCTCGCATCACGTTATTCTCGATGAGTTCTTCTATGGCATCTTCCCATTCCTCTGAACGATTTTTGCAGTATAATCCTGGACTTCCCCTGCTCTTTAAGCGCGCATACGGCTCCACATCCGAAAACACGCCCACCACCCCTGCTGCGGCATACTCCACAAACTTGTTGTAATGCTTGCAAGCGTGGAAAGGCGTATCCGGCATGGGGGCTAGGCCAATATCCCATTCCAGAGCGTTCAGTGTCCGGCGGTATTCGTCATAGGAATCGCAATAGGGTATGCACCTGGCGCCCAGCGCTTTTGCAAAGGAAGGAAGCGCGCCGAAAAACTCAAACCGCACTCTGTCTCCATATTTTTGCCTGATATGAATCAGGGCGTCCTTGAGGATATGTTCGACATCCCCTGTGCGGTCGATCGAGCCGGCAAAGCCGATTCTCACCGGCGCATTGGGATCGTGCGGCTTATACGGAACGGGGTCGATGGCCGGCTCCTCGATCTGGAGGGCGCACTTTCCGCCGGCATACTTTTTCAGCAGGATTGGGGAAGGGGAGAGCACCGCGTCGCTCAGCGCAAGCATCATGCGGATGTTTTCCTGCACATCTGACTGATTGTAGTATGCTGCACTGCTGATTTCCGACGGGATGTTCAGCAGGTCGTCATCGATGATGTATGCCAGATACTTTCCGGATTCGTACAGCAGCTCGGTCAGCCTGCGCTCATACCAGCTATCCAGCCGCCCTAGCAGCACGGTATCCGCCCAGTTGAGGTCGCTATTTTTCAGCTTCATCTCCTGTACGGCGCGGTATTCCACTGCTCCCTGCCCAGCCAGATATTCCATCTGACAATGACCACACAGCCGAATAGAAGGAATCATTTTTCGATAGATCAGTAGAATGTGCGGTTTTCTTTCCGTAGGCCGGGACAATACCTTGGGCGTTTTTTCCTGACCGATGTTCTTCTCTTTTGCCTCTAGATCAGCTGTTTTCATACGCATCGCACGTCTCCTGCAGACCGCCAATCATCCGTATATGTCCCTTTTCCAGCCACACGACACGATTGCACATCTGTCGTATCTGCTCCATGCTATGGCTCACAAACAGCACCGTCGTCCCCCCGCTCATCAGTTCCATCATCCGTTTTCGACTTTTCTCCTGAAAGTCCGCATCGCCTACCGCGAGTACCTCGTCCACGATCAGCACCTCCGGTACTACCACCGTCGCCACCGAAAACGCAAGCCTCGCTACCATGCCTGAGGAATAATTGCGCAGCGGCATGTCAATGAACGGCCCAATCTCCGAAAAAGCCACGATCTCCTCGTACTTGCTCTTGAGAAACTCCTCGGAATAGCCCAGAATCGCGCCGTTCAAGAAGATGTTCTCCCTGCCCGTCATATCAAAATCAAAGCCGCTGCCCAGCTCCAGCATTGGCGCAACATTTCCGCGCACAATCACGCTGCCCTCCGTAGGCTTCAAAATGCCGGAAATCACCTTGAGCAGCGTGCTCTTGCCCGCGCCGTTGTGCCCGATCAGCCCCATGACCTCTCCGCGCTTGACATCGAAGCTCACGTGTTTGAGGGCTTCAAACTCGTTGTATTTCAGCTTTCCTCGCAGCCGGGCAATGGCGTATTCCTTGATGCTGCTGATGCGGTCGTTGGCCATGCGAAAGCGCATGGACACATCCCTGACCTCGATCATCGTTTCCATCCGCTTCACCTCACAGATACAGCACAAACTTGTCCTGATGCCGCTTGAACGTCAGAATCCCCAGCCCCAGCACCACTACTGAAGAAAGGATGCACCAGAGATAGGCCATCGGTTCGGGCGACACGCCATCGATGATGCAGATACGGGCAAACGTGATGTACTGGTACATGGGATTCATGTGGTAGACCGTCAGGAACTGCGCCGGGATGATGCTCTCCGGATAGAACAGCGGCGTCAGGTACATCCACATCATGCTGACTACGCCCCAGAGAAATTGCGTGTCCTGAAAGAAGGTCATGGCGGTGGTCAGCAGCAGGCTCATGCCTGTGACGAAGCCCAGCAGACACAGCATGTCGAAAATGAGCAGCAGTAGCGCCGGAGTGAACGCTGTCCCGGTGATCAGCATGACCAGCAGCAGCGGGATGATCGCCAGCGCAAAGTTGACCAAAGAGGAGAGAATGCGCGATACCGGGTAGATATATTTGGGCATGTATACTTTTTTAATCAGCGATGCGTTGCCGGTGATAGAGGTCATGCCCATTGAAACGGCCTCGCTGAAAAAGTTGAAAAACACGATGCCCGAAAGCAGATACACCGGATAATTGGGAACGTCGCTCTTGAACAGCGTAGAGAACACAACGTACTGAACCGACATCGTCAGAAGCGGATTGAGGAAACTCCACGCCATGCCGAGCGCGGAGCGCTTGTATTTGGTCATGAAATCACGCGAAACGAGCTGGCGGATCAAAAAGCCATACCGCGTAAAGAGCATGGATACCGCAACCAGCGGATTGTTGCGCCCGACCTTCGCGCCGTGCCACCAGCGCAGGCACAGCAGCACCAGCACCGCAAACGCGCCGCTGACGATGAACCAGTAATCACGGTAAAAGGTCAAAACCCTGATCCCGTTAATCTTTATACATAGTCTTCCGGCGCCAGATGCGCCATTGACCATGTAACGATCGGCTTCTGAAATGCTTTGTGCAATATCGAATCGTCCTGCCACAATCGTATCGCCACAGTAGATCGTGATGGCGTTGCCCGGCGTGCAGCCAGATGTCGTGAGCGTCAGCGTGAGAGGATCACCGGCCTGAACCTGTACCACGCCATCCAGTGGGATGGTAAAGTATTTGCTTTCCGGTAGCGTCGCAATATCGGTATCCTTTGCGGCGATCACTTCTCCTGCATCGTTGGTAAAAACCGCGTGAAGCGTGCCGGTGTTGCTTCGGCCATAGGTGGCCGCCATCAAGTCAAAGCCACTGAGAAATTCAGCCGGTGCGATAAGACGCTGCGTAATGGTCATGCCATCCACCAGTTCACCCACGGTGGTGGTGGCAGATAGCGCGTCGCTGGTGACAGCCGTATAATGAAACTGCTGGCCTGCAACCAGATAGACGGTCGCGGCCAATAGCCAATAGCAGGCCGCCCATATGGCCATCAGCCTTTTTGATCTTTTAAAGTCCATGAGGCCCGGTTCCTCATTTCTGTAATTTTAGCCCAGCAGCATCATGCCCGCCAGGCGAAAAAACGGATAAAGCAGTTTGCGGTACTGCCAGTAAAAGGCCGGACCGCTCCGCTTCCGAAGAAAACCGTGAAAGAACGGCAGTTCCTCCGGCTTAAGCCCACCGCCATAGGTTTGCAGATAGGTGTCCGCCTGCCGCTTTTTGGCGGCAATCGCCCCGCGCAGCCGGTTGATGTGAGAGAAGGTTTGCAGCGAATCCTTCACGCTCCCGGCGTTCTTCGCCCCCACGCTGTTCCCGCCGTGCTGACGATAAAGCATGGTGCTTTCATCCAGGTATATAACCCTTCCAAATCGCGCCGCCACCACGCCCAGCCACCAATCGTGCATGATCACCTGCGAAGTGTCCGTGCATTGCCCGGCCAGCTGGGCCAGCGCCCGGTTGATGCCCGTCGCGCAGCCGGTCACGATGTTTTGCATAAGCAGTGCCCGGTAGTCGATCACGTCCGTATACTGCTTCTGCATTTTCATCAGCGAGGAAGCAATGGGCCGGAGCTTTTCGTCCACCGGCGTAAGATCCGTAAAAACCAGCACCGGCGTATCTGTACCCGCCTCATCTTCCGCTTCCAGCAGCGCGCGCATCGTCTTTTCCACCTTGTCGGGGTGCCACACGTCATCCTGATCGCAGAACATCATGTAGGACGCCCCGCATTCCTTCATCAGCCAGAAGAAATGAGCGCGGGCGTTGCCAAAACGCCCCTCATGCCGCACACGTCGGATACGGTCCGGATGCTGTGCAGCGTATCCGTCCAGGATCGCAGACGTGCCGTCTGTGGAGCCGTCGTCGGAAACGGTCAGATGCCATTGCTCCCACGTCTGTGCCAGCAGCGAATCCAGCTGCTCGCGCAGAAACCGCTCGCCATTGTACGCTGCCAGCAGGATTTCAACCGTCGGCTGCATGCCGTATCCTCCTTTGTCCGGCCGTTCCGGCGCGCCGTCCGGCACGACTGCCCAATAGCCGTGCCGCACAGTCGGCTGCAAAGGCCGGACATTCCAGCGGATGACCGCTTCGCAGCAGCTGCGAAAGCACCTGCCGCACCATGCGCAGGCCCTCGCCCGTCTCACGTAGGTTGCCCAGTCGCTCGCCGTATTCCTGCAGGAAGCGCCCGATGAGCACGTTGCGCCGGTATTCCTGCCGGAGCGTCAGGTCGTGGGAATGCACCACCGCTGCATCGGCGCAGTAAGCCAGCCGATAACCAGAATCCAGAAACGCCGCGCCAATGAGCATGTCCTCATTGGTCGGCAGCGGATGGGGGAAGCCGCCCACCGCCTCATAGGCGCTCCGGCGGTAGGCCGAGCAGACGTCCGAAAGGTGATATGCCCGTATTCCCAGCGCCTCACGGTCCTCCGCTCCCCACACCCGGCTCTGTGCAGGGTAGCGGTACTGCTGCACCGCTCGCACATAGGGCCTTGCATCCGGCCGGGGGAGCTGGCGGCCGCTGGCCGCCGCGACGCGCTCATTCGCAAAGGGCTTGAGCAGATGCTCAATGTAGCGTTCATCCGCCGGAAGAGCATCTTGCGTCAGGAACAGCACGAACTCACCCGCCGTCTGCCGCAGGGCTGCGTCCCGTGTGCCGCCATGGTCAAACTGGCCGCAAGGAACGGATATGACCCTTGCACCGTGCGCGCGAGCCAGTTCCGCGGTGCCATCCGTCGAACCCGAATCCACCACCAGAATTTCCTCCGGCGGCTGCGTCTGGCCCATGAGCGCAGCAAGCAGCGCGGCAATTTCGCCCGCTGCGTTGAGTGTGGGAAGAATCACGGAAACGCTCATTGCGTCATACCCTCCCCGCCATCCGGCCTGCTGTGTTTGCCGCGCTGCCGATATCCTCCTGATTCACCATCCCGCCCAAGGCGGTTTTCAGCAGGATGCGTATATCCAGCCCAAGGGACCAGTTTTCGATGTACCACAGATCATGCTCCACACGCGCCGGGATGCTGGTGTCTCCGCGCAGACCGTGAATCTGAGCCCAGCCCGTCATGCCGGGACGTACCTGGTACTTCACCATGTAGAGGGGCACCGTTTCCCGGAAGCGCTCCACATAGAAGGGAATCTCCGGTCGCGGGCCTACGAGACTCATTTCTCCGCGAAAGACATTAAAAAGTTGGGGAAGCTCGTCCAAGCTGATTTTTCGCAACAGACTTCCCAGCCAAGTGCGCCGGTTGTCCGTACTGCCCGACCAGGCGGTATCCTGCTCGTCGTTGACACGCATGCTACGGAATTTGCACATGGTAAACGGCTTTTTGTTCAGCCCGATGCGTTCCTGCCGGAACAGCACAGGTCCAGGACTGGAAAGCCGAATGGCAATGGCTAGAAGGAGAAACAACGGACTCAAGATGACCAACAGTAGCCCGCTCGCAACGATATCAAAGGTCCGCTTGATGAACGCGTTGGTCGGTTCGTCCAGCGGTGTAGTGCGCAGTTGAATCAGCTTGACGTTGCCTACCATATCGATGGTAGGGCGGGTGGGAATCACATCGTTGTAGAAGGGTACTACGCTGATTTTAGTGCCGCATTTCTCACAGACCTGGATGACATCCGCCGTCACACCCAACTCATCGGGCGCAAGCGCCAGAATCACCTCGTCAATACCCGCGTCGTGCAGGCGGCTTTCCAGCTTCTCAAGCAGCCCTTCGCCGGGGACCAGGCATTGCTCTACCTGAATGCCCAGCGACGGCTCAGCCTTAACGTTTTGCACATAGCGCCTGGCGAGCTTTCCACCGCCGACCACCAGCATATGCTTGAGATTGTACCCCCGTGCGCGCATGCGTCGAAGCAGGAAACGCAAAATCTTGCGCTTGCCGATGAGAACTGCGCTGCTGGAGAGAAAGTATACACCCAGCACGCCGCGTGAAAAGTCCTGTAACCGAAACAAGAACAGCGCCGAGGCGGCCGTGGCCAGCGCGATGACGTTACCCGCAAGAATACGCGCAGATTCCTGTCCCGACCTGTGCACACGGCTGGTGTAATAGACGCGGAAAAGCGTCAACAGACAAACCGTCCACACCGCGTAAATCATCGCCACCAGCATGCCTTTTGCGTTTAGGCTACTCAGTGCCGCCATGTTACCCGCTTTGTTTTTGATCACATCCAGCCATAGCCATGACGCGAAGAGATAACATAGCACAATCAGCACACCGTCTGACAGCACATTCAGTCGGTTTAGGGTTTTTTGGTTCCTATGAATCATCGATTTCGTCCTTTATCTTTCTATCTTGCAGGTGCCAAACATGGCGCATAAATCAGCTTGAGCGCCTTGAGTCGCGCGGCCCCAGCCTACACGACCGATAAGCGCCACTTTTCTTATAGAGTCAACTTCCAAAAGGATCACCCCGTTCAGTCATATGGCTGCTTTGGCATCCAGTTGTCCATGGAGGCGGTGGAGCTGACTGTAGCGCAGTTCACCTGCCAACTTGCTGGCCCTCGGGTAGTAGTACTCTAGCTTTTTGCAGTACCCATAAAATGCAAACACATACTTGAGAGACGTATAGGATACTCCCCACCAAGGCATCCTGCAGGCTGACGAGCCTTCAAAGAGCGCATTCGCCTTGTGTCGCTACATATCCGGTTGGTGGACAGGAGAGCCGTCAGCCACAAAAGACACCTATCGGAAAAATACTGCAGCAGAGGACACACACCTTTACCTCATTCCCCCGTACTGCCAATCAACAAAAAACTTTTCCGTGCTGGTGGGGTGAAAGACCACCACCTCGCCGGTACGGAAGAGCAAGCCATTTGTTGCTTGATATACAGTTTTGTTATGCACATGGAGATCGATAATAGATCGTCGGCACTTCCTTACATTGGATTTAAAAAAGGAAATGCTTCGCCATCCGCGACGTTCAGGCCGAGGCATCTGGCGAATATGTGGGAGAGTCCCCGTCACTGCGAAAGGTTCAGCATCTGACGCGGCGCTGTCCTTTGCCGAAACGGCGGCTTTTTCGGCAGAGTGTTCTGCCTGGAAAAACGCCGTTCTGCGGTTTTTCTTTTCCGAAACATAAAGGAAAAGAAAAACGGGAATGTTGCCGAAAGCAGTCTCTTTTGTGGCAACATGAGTGGAGTGGATCAACTAAACCCATTCCTACTCATACATTCTTAAATATACACGAATCAAAATGGAATGTCAACTGCTGTCAATAGCAAGAAAATACAACAAGATTATGGACTTTGCACCGTTTTTTCTGACATGGCAACAAGAAAAAATACATTCAGAAATTTGCGGACAAGGGTGTTGTAGAAATAAAAATTTTGGAATTTAAAGAAAAATATACAAGATAGGATCATAGAGAAAACCTATGCCGGAGAAAGGAATGATGTGGTGAAGAATGTCCTAGTTCCGTCAAGATTCCGTCGGGAGGGATGATGCCAGACAGGCCTTATCTAGTCCTAAATAAGACCGTGGAGCTGTTAATTTTTTTAGTCTGTATTTGGGGCATTTGCGCGCTGACATGGTCAGAAACCAACTGGAACCGAAAGGTGCGGACGATCTGCATGTGGTTCAGCGGGTGGTGCGGGCTGGGTGTGTGGACAACGGTGGTAGCAAGCAGGGCAGTTCTTATAAGGAACTGCAAAAATCAGCCAGTCTTGCGTCAGGCTGAACGCATTCTTTTTCTCGCCGACACATGCCTTATTTGACGCAACTTTAGCATTATATATTCGACATGCTTATTCGGTTTTCCTTATAAAGAAAGACCGTTGACTTGATTTTGTCAACGGTCTGACAGGCGCTGCCGCA
>OLSL01001908.1_pt1 | contig 17988 bp, 8 predicted proteins | sample 1672511 | NCBI WGS metagenome assembly OLSL01 (sample SAMEA3136694, study PRJEB25190) | human gut metagenome | biome: human gut; feature: human-associated habitat; material: faeces | place: Austria | collected 2013
AAAAAATATTAAAAAACAAATCAACTCAAAAAGTTAATTTTTTCCCATCCTCTTAAATTTTAACTTTTTTTATTAGCTTCTTAAAATCTTGTTTTATACTATATAAACTTTTTGGCTTTAAGTTCTAAGTAACCTTTATATTAATTATTATAGTAATATATTAATCAGTACGTTAATGTTATGCTGAGCTAGCTCATTAAGTACATAAAATTGTGAATTAAGGTAAAAAATTAAGGTATGACTAAATTTTTTGTCTTAAAGAAGAATTTAAAAAATTTTTTAAATTTGAATAATCTGGTTTGAAAATAATTTCAAATTAGTAAAAATATGATAGAGGAGGATAAACTCTATGGCTGATGATGTAAAAATTGTAATGTTTTGTTGCAACTGGTGTTCCTATGGAGGAGCAGACACAGCAGGTACTGCAAGGATGCAATACCCACCGAATATTAGAGTTATTCGTGTAATGTGTTCTGGAAGAATTGACCCACAATTTGTGTTAAAAGCATTTAAAGAAGGGGCAGATGGTGTATTTGTAGCTGGATGTCACATGGGTGACTGCCACTATGATGCTGGAAATTATAAGTTAGATCGTAGAATGAGATTAATCTACAAACTTGTTGAAGATATGGGAATTGGAAAAGAAAGAGTTCACCACGATTGGATTTCCGCATCCGAAGGTGAAAAATTCTCTGAAGCTGTTAAAATGATGGTTAACAGAATCAAAGAATTAGGTCCTGCACCATTAAAAGAACAATTAGATGCTGAAAACTAGATTGGAGGAGTTATTATGGCTGATAAAGTAAAAATAGGAACTATGTGGTTAGGCGGATGTTCCGGTTGCCACTTATCAATTGCTGATTTCCACGAATCTTTATTAGATGTTATGGAATTAGCTGATTTTGAATTCTCCCCTGTACTTATGGATACCAAATATGATGAAGTACCAGAATTAGATGTTCTCATCGTAGAAGGTGGAATTAGGAATGATGAAAACAGGGAATTAGCTGAAATGTTAAATGAAAAAGCAAAATTTGTTATTGCTTATGGAACTTGTTCATGTTATGGAGGAATTCCAGGACTTGGTAACTTATGGACTGTAGAAGAATTAGAAGAAGAAGCTTACATTAATTCATGTTCTACTGTTAATCCGGAAGGAATTATTCCTAATGAAGAAGTACCAGCTCTTGAAAGCAGAGTAAGACCATTAAGTGCAGCAATGGATATTGATTTAATTATTCCTGGTTGCCCACCTCGTTCTGATGTTGTAGCTGAAGCTGTTTTAACATTATTACGTGGAGAAACTATCGAATTACCTGCAACTAACCTTTGTGAAGTATGTCCTAGAGAAAAACCACCTGCTGGTTTAGCTATGGACTTCATTAAAAGACAATTTGAAGTTGGAGCTCCTGAAAAAGATTTATGTTTAATTTCCCAAGGTTTAGTTTGTATGGGTCCTGCAACTGTTTCCTTATGTGGAGCAGAATGTCCTTCTATTGGAATCCAATGTAGAGGATGTTACGGCCCTACTTCTAAAGTATTAGACCAAGGAGCAAAAATGATTAGTGCTATTGCATCTGATTACGGTGTCGACGAAGATAAAACTGTTGACCCTGAAGCTGTAGCAGATCAATTAGATGATATTGTAGGTACTTTCTACACTTACACATTACCTGCTGCTTTAGTCCCTATGAAAATGCAGAAAGGAGGAGAATAATATGGTAAAACTTACTATGGAGCCTGTAACACGTATTGAAGGTCACGCTAAAATTACTGTACAGCTCGATGATGATGGAAATGTAGTCGATACAAGATTACATGTTATGGAATTCAGAGGTTTCGAAAAATTCTTACAAGGTCGTCCAGTTGAAGAATTAGCTAGGATTGTACCAAGAATCTGTGGTATTTGTGATGTTCAACACCACTTAGCAGCTGCAAAAGCAGTTGACCAAATTTTCGGTTTCGAAGATGAAAAAATCTTACCAACAGCATATAAAATGAGAGAAATTATGAACTGGGGTTCATTTATGCACTCCCATGCACTTCATTTCTACTTCTTAGCTGCTCCTGATTTAATCATCCCTGATGGAACCAGAAAAACCAGAAATGTTTTCCAAATTATTAAAGATCAACCTGAAATTGCACTTCAAGCAATTGAACTTAGGAGAAATGGTTTAGAAATTGTAAGAAAAATCGGTGGTCGTCCAATTCACCCAACTTCCTCTACTCCTGGAGGTATTTCTACTGAATTAGATGATGAAACTCAAAAAGATTTATTACAAAGAGCTCAAAGGAACGTAGAATTAGCACAAGCTACTCTCGACTTAGCTAAACCTATTTTTGAAGAAAAAATGGATTTAGTCAAATCTTTAGGTTACTTTGGTGACACCAGACACTGTGGTCTTGTAAATGATGGTGTATGGGATGTTTACAATGGTGATGTAAGAATAAAAGATGTTGATGGTAGTATCTACACTGAATACAAAAACTTAGAATACAAAGATGTTGTTGCTGAACATGTAAAACCTTACTCTTGGTTAAAATTCCCTTACATTAAAGAATTAGGATATCCTGAAGGTATTTACAGAGTAGCACCATTATCCAGGATTAACGTTGCTGATAAAATGCCAGATGCAGCACCTCTTGCACAAGCTGCATTTGAAGAATTCCATGACAAATTTGGATATGCACAAGCACCATTATTATTCCACTGGGCAAGACTTATTGAATTATTAGCATCTGCTGAATGTGCTGCTGATGCATTAGATCAAGATTTATCTGGTCCAAAATTCCCAGAAGAATTAGAAAGAACTGCTGGTGAAGGTGCAGGTATTGTAGAAGCTGCTCGTGGTACTTTAATACACAACTATGCATGTGATGACAATGGTTTAGTAACTGAAGCTAACATTGTTGTAGCTACTATCCAAAACAACCCAGCTATGGAAATGGGTATTCAACAAGTAGCTAAAGATTACATCAAACCTGGTGTAGAAGTAGACGATAAAATATTCAACTTAATGGAAATGGTTATCAGAGCATACGACCCATGTTTATCCTGTGCAACTCACACTATGGATAGCCAAATGAGATTAGCTGAAGTAGATATTGTAGACAGTGAAGGAAACATCATTAAAAAATTCTAATTGAGGGGTTTTAATAATGATAGTATTTAATGAAGATGGCTGTATTAGGTGTGGTGCTTGTGAAGGTACCTGCCCAACCTCAGCTATTGATGTAACACCTACTTCCATTATTCACTGTGATACTTGTGGAGGAGAACCAAAATGTGCTGATGTTTGTCCTGAAGGTGCATTAAAAGTAGAAACATATTCTATTGCAGAAGGGGCTGAAGATCAAGTAAGATTAGTATTTAACTCTACTTTATGTAATTCCTGTGGTAAATGTGCCGAAGCTTGTCCGCAAGACACTATTAAACTTACTGGAAACGATTTAATGGAAGTTGAAGGTTTCTGTGTAATGTGTCAAAAATGTGTAAACATCTGTCCTGTTGATGTAATTGGTATTCCAGGTATTGTAGAACCTAAAGGCGAAGTTATTGACCTTGAAGGTAAAGGACCTATTTACATTAATGATTGTGTAGGTTGTGGAACTTGTGTAGATCCATGTCCTGTTAGTGCAATTACTCTTGATGAAATTGGTGGAACCATTTCAATAGCTGATGATGTTTGTATTAAATGTGGTTTATGTTCACAAACCTGTCCTTGGAATGCAGTATTTATTTCTGAGAAAAAACCTGCAAAACGTGCTAAAACCATTAATTCTTTCGATTTAGAATTATCTAAATGTATTGGATGTAATACTTGTGTTGAAGCATGTCCTGGTGACTTTATTAAAGCTAATGCTGCAAACTTGTCTGTATTAATTCCAGATGCATGTGCTGCATGCCAATTATGTATAAAACTCTGTCCTACTGATGCATTAAGTATGGATGTTGAATGGGCTGACGGAGTTCCTGCAGATACTGAAGGATTAGGTTATGATGCTGAAAAATGTGACTTTGTTGGTGCATGTGCTAATAAATGTCCTACTGAAGCAATTCGTGTAGTAACTAAAACTGGTATGTTATGTCCTGCATTAGAAGAAACAGATGCTGAACCATCTTTTGCAAGTTGTATTAGATGTGGAGCATGTGCTGCAGTCTGTTCCAATAATGCTTTATCTGTTGGTTCAATAGAAAAAGTTATTGATGGTGAAACTGTAACTAGAGACAGGATAGAATTTAACCCATATAAATGTGACGAATGTGGTGACTGTATCGAAGCATGTCCATACAATATGCTCCATGCAACAGGTAATGAAAAATTCCCAATTATGGGATTCTGTACCTTATGTGGTCAATGTATCGAAGCATGTCCTAAAAACGCATTATATGATGCATAGGTGTATCAACACCTTTCCATCATTTTTCTTTTTTTTAATTATAACTTATTCATTATTGTTTTACCGTTTTTTATGGTCATTACTGCTTCGCCAGTATATTCCTGACCGTCAAATGGTGAATATTTGGCTTTTGTTTTGAAATTTTCAATATTGAATTTGCCTTCTTTTTTCAAATCGATAACTGTAAAATCAGCATCTTTCCCGATTGATATTGATCCTTTATTTTTTAAATTGTAAACTTTAGCCGCATTTTTGGATAATATTTTTGGAATTAATTTTAAATCAAGATTTCCTTTGTTTACCTGTGTTAACAAAAGAGATACTACAGTTTCTAATCCGGGAATTCCTGGGGAAGAACTCCAAACTCCCTGATTTTTATCTTCAAGTGTATGTGGAGCATGGTCTGTTCCAATAATTGTGTTTTCATCAATGTCACTTATGTTTATTTTATCTTTTGCCTCTCTTAATGGAGGGTTTGTTTTTATCATTGTGCCGTAAGTATTGTATGTACTGTTGTCTAATAATAAATGATGTGGTGTAAATTCATAGCTTACATTATTGGATTTAGCTAAATTTAGGGATTTTTTAGAGCTTAAATGACAAATATGTAAATTTAAATTATTTGCACTAGCTAGTTCAATAGCCTGTTTTACAGATTCATCTTCTGCTTTAGCAGGTCTGGCATAACTGTAATCAATTGGAATATTTTCTTCTTTTTGTTTTAATCTACTGATTTCCTTTTTTATAATAGCTTTATTTTCACAATGCACTGCTACAAGGCCGTTATATGAAGTAGTTTTTTTTAAAGTTCCCAAATCTTTAAATATCCCTTCTAAAGTTTCATCATTTTCCAAATCCATAAATATTTTAAAGGATATTGGATTTAAGCTAATCATTTTTTCCATTTCTTCTAAAGTATTCCAACCTGCCTGAAGCTCATAATTTACAATGCTTTTTTTATCAGCAATGGCTATTTTTTCTTTTAGGGCTTTGTATGTGTTTGTTTTAGGGATAGTATTTGGCATATCTATAACTGTTGTAAATCCTCCATTAGCTGCACTTTCACTGCCTGTTTTGAAATCTTCTTTTTGTGTTAATCCGGGATCTCTAAAATGAACATGGGGGTCAATAAATCCTGGGAGAAGTAGTTTTCCATTAATGTCAATTTTTTTACCACCTTCAAATGGAATTTTGGATATTTTAGCTATTTTTCCATTTTTAATTCCAACATAAAAATTTCCAATTTTATTTATTAATTTACAGTTTTCAATTATTGTATCCATTTTATCCCTCCTTTAGTTTAGTTTGGTGTTTTAAGTTAATATTTGTTTAGTTGTTTATATTTTATTAAAAAGTTTTAAATATATTACATTTTAATAATTTAATTAATAGTCAATTTTTCTTTAATTTTTCATTGACTATCATGGAATTAAATGGAGGTGAAAAAAGATGAACTTTAAATTAAAGATTTTGCTTTTAGGATTGTTATTTGTTTTATGTGTTAATTCAGTTTCTGCAGTTGATTCTTTGAATAATATGACTTTAGATGATAATGTTATCTTGGAAGATTCTGATTATGTTGTTGATGAAACCATTTTAATTGATGGTGATGTTTCAATCAGTTCTGAAAATGGTGCTGTTATTTCAGCTAATAATGAAAATAGTATTTTTAATGTTTCAGGTAATTCTAAGTTAACTTTATCTAACTTGAATTTAACTGATGCTAAAGGAGTAAATGGTGGTGCTATTTACAATGAAGGTACTTTAATATTAAATAATTGTAGTTTTATAAATAATAAAGCAACTTTTGGTGGTGCTATTTACAATAATGGAACGATTATTTTAAATAACTGTACTTTTAAAGCCAATGTTGCTTCAGTCAGTGGTGGGGCTATATATAATCTTCAGGATGATTTAACTATTCAAGATTCCACTTTCATTGGAAATTATGCAAAAATTAAAAATGGTATTTTACAGGGAGGAGCAATAGCTAATTATGCCAATAATTTAACTGTTGACAACTGTTCTTTTGTAAAAAATCATCTATTTAATACTAACTGGTATAAAAACGGAAAAATGTATGGTGGAGCTATTTATAACTGTGGAGATAATTTATTAGTTAGAAATTCTAAATTTATTAAAAACTATATTTATGGGTACACAGACAATATGAATAAAAATGTGGATTTATCTGATAAATATGGATGTGCTGTTTACTCAAATGCAACTGTTTCAACTTTTATAAATAATGAATTTGATTCAAATGAAATATATGCTATGTTATCTTCTTATGTTACTAAAAAAATAAATTTAAGTAATAAAGGTATAGCTAGTGCTATTTCAGCATATAATAAAGTATTCATAATTAATAATACATTTTCAAATAACTCTGCTGCTGTTGCTCCTATAGATATTGATGATGGTGAAGGTTGTCTTATTTTAAATAATACGTTTATTAATAATAATGCACGTTCCCTTGCACAATCCATGTGGCTTAGTGGAAATAATATGCTTATTAGTGGAAATACTTTTTATAGAGATGGGAATGCTACTGATAAAGGTTATTTTGAAGATCCTAATTATTGGGAAGTTTATGAGATTTTAATTCTTGATGGAGTAAATAATACAATTGCCTTTAATTATTTCGAAAATTCTAATGGTATTCATTATCTTAATCCTGCTGGTGAAGACAAAACTGCGAATTTAACTATTAGTAATAATATATTTAATAATTCCAGGAAATCTATTTCTGTAGAACATGGAAATAATGTGGATATAACTTCAAATATATTTATAAATTCAAATTATGCAATTGATACTTACACTGGAAGGTATGTTAATATTAAAAATAACTATTTCTATGGTGGAGGTCCTGATGGTAATTCTCATAAGGGGTATGTTGATATAAATTCTCATTTCACTGTTATTTCAGGAAATGTCTTTAGAAAAGTAGGTAATAATGATAGTTTAGGTCCTATAATTTCTATTAAAGTAAGGGATAATATTACAATTACTGGTAATGCTTTTATTGAAAATACTGTTGCACATGGTAATGGAATTATTCATTCATTATTCGGTGGATTTTATTATATTGATGGTATAACTGATGTTGATGGTCCTTTAGGTAATGTTGAAGTTAATAATAATTATTTTGCAAATAATTCTCTTAATGATGGAGCGTTATTTGATTCTGTAGCTTCAAAAATTAACATTGTCCGAAATATTATTGAAAATAATGATGGTTTAATAATTTTAGCTAATGACACATATTACCAAATTCAATATATGAATTTCACGGATAATGAAATTAAAGATTTCACTGGAAATATTGAGGATTATATTTATCTTTATAATTCCAAAAATTTCAACGGATCTGATAATAAAAAATACACAGGAGAAAGTAGCTCATTTATAGATAAAATATTTGATTTTATTAAAGATTTATGGGATGACTTTTTCAAAGGTAAAGATTCTATTAAAGATCCAACTAAAGTTGATGATAATAAGAATATAAGTAATTCTACATCTGAAATTACTAATAATACTGATGTTGATAATTCTACAACTAACATTACGAATAATACTGAAATTAATAATACAAATGTAAGTAATTCTACATCTAACAACACAGAAATTATTGATAATACTACAAATACAGATAATTCCACATCTGATGTCAATAATAACACAACCATTCCAGATAATAATACTTCTGAAGATAATACTAAAAAAGATGATTCTACATCTGAAGATAATAGTAAAAATACTGAATTTGATAATAATGCTACAGACTCAGATAGTGGTTCTGATGTTGGTGATAGTTTAAATATGTTGCCTTCATATAGTCACAGTGATAAAACTAATGATGAAAATCCTAGTGAATCCAAATCTACAAAATCAAATGTTGGTGCAGGTCAATCTAGTCCACGGTCACCTGGTGCTTCTTCTTCATCAGAAGCTTATGAAATTGAAAAATCCAATGTTTCTAAAAATATTAATGATAATAATTATTTGATATTTTTTATTGTGGTTATTGTGGTTATATTTGCATTGTTAGTTGTTGGATATAAGAAAAAATAATTTTTAAAATTTTTCAATGAGGTTTTTATTTCCTCTTTTTTTTTAAATAGTTTGTTTTTTTATAATACAATTTAAGTATATCTGTTGCAAATAACTTATTTTTGTTTAATTTTACTTCTCTTTTTTTGAAAATATATATTTAAATAATTTAATAACTATATTGAAATATGTCAAAATTATTTTATTTTTCTACAAATATTTTTGATTATATATAAAATGGAGGATTTGTATTAATGAATTTTAAATATTTAATATTCTTATGTTTAATGTTCATTGTTTCAATTGGTGCTGTAAGTGCTGCAGATGATGTAAATAATACTGTAGATAATACAGTTGATGCAGATACAGCAATAAATAGTGTATCAGTTGATTCAGTTATTATGGATAGTCCTATTTATGCAAATAATGCTAAGGAATATACAATAACAAATGATAATTATGAAAACTATTTTGATAATGAAACTGGTGATATATTAGATACTGCTCCTTTTAATAATGGGGATGTTTTAAAAATTGATAATGTATCAGATAAATGTTTCGTAATAAGTAAAAATTTAACTATTTTGCCTGCTGGGGCTAATACTACTTTTACAAATGTAGGATTTAATTTTGTTCCTGGAAGTGAAGGTTCTATTGTAAATGGAGTAACTATTAATAATACTGTTGGTAAATGGAGTAATAATGATGCTGTATTTTTAATACCTATTTTAATTCAGCATACTAAAAATATCACAGTTATTAATTCCAATCTTTATTCATCAGCAAGTACTGTACCAGCTCCAAATAATGTTGTTTATATGGTAAATGCATCTTATTGTAATATTAGAAATAATACTATTTCTCAATCTTCAGGTAAAGTGCCTGTGAATATTGTTTCATCAAGCTATAATAATATAACTGATAATAAGATGTATTCTAAATCTGCAAATGTTATTTTTGTTGGATTAGGTTTTTCATCTCTTGCTGTAGCTGGTGTTAGTGAAGGTAACTTATTTAAAAATAATATTCTTGATGGAAATGGTATACGTAGTGCAATGTGTTATGCTATTAAATTACAAGGTAATTCAAATGTTGGTAAAACTATTGGTCAAAATACATTTATAGGAAATACTATATCTAATGCATATGATGGTATTTATATTCAAGATGATGTAAATGGTACAACTATAATAAACAATACTTTTATTAATGTAAGAACAGGTATAGAAATGGTTCATCAAAGAGCAGTTGTTGAAAAAGCATATATTTACGGTAATAATATAACTGCAACTACTGATGCTATTGTAATTACAAGAGGATCTGCAACAATTGAAGATAATGTAATTAATGCTGGAAATAGGGGAATATTTTTAAAACCATTTTCTTCTGATTTATTAATTTTAAATAATCATGTTGTTGCTAGAGGACAATATGCTGTATGGTCTGATAGTAGGAGTAATAATGTAACTGTTATGGGTAATTATCTTGTTTCTAGTTCATTTAAAGGAGATAATGCTGTTAAAGCTAAAGATAAAAGTAAAGTATCTGGCAATGGACCTTTGGATATTAATGTTGCTATAGATGCAGACATAACTAAAAATGCTACAGCTACTATTAAACTTTCACCTATGGTTAATGGTACTATAACTATTAGCTTCAATGGAAAAATAGAAACTATTGATTTTAATGGTTCAGGATCTCTTGTTTATGATTTAGGATTATTAGAATTTGGAGAACATAATATTACTGTAACTTATAATGGTAATAATAATTTTAATGGCACTACTGTTACTAAAACTTTCTTTGTTGATAAAATCAATACTGGAATTAAACTTGTTGTAGGTAATGTTAATGTTGATGAAACTGCAGTAATTAATGTAACACTTACTCCTGGAATAAATGGAACAGTAAAAGTTGTTGTAAACGGTCAAACTTATAATGTAGTTATTAAAAATGGTATTGGAACTTTAGAAGTAAAATGGTTAAAAGCAGGTAAATATGATGTATCTGCTTATTTCACAGGTCAAAATTATTATAAAGACTCATTTGCTTCAGCATCATTTAGTGTGAATAAATTAAACCCAGTCCTTAGTATTAATGCTAGTTCTATTAACTGTGGCGAAGATGTTATTATTAATGTGTCTTCATCTGTATCTTCTATAGAAGTTGAATTAGTTATTCGTTTAGACAATTCAAATTATTATAGATATGATTCTTTCTATATATATGGTCAAGAATCAAGAAAAATATCTGATTTGCCTGCAGGAAGTTATTTGGTTCAATTTATTGCACCGGAAGACACTAAAAATAATAGAGCACAAACTACAGTTCGTTTCACAGTATCCAAATTAGCTTCTTCTGTTGCAGTTGATGTTGATGATATTGTTGTTGGTGAGGATGCTGTTATTGGTGTGTCTGTTCCGGATATTGTTTCTGGTGTAGTTAATGTTACTGTTAATGGTAGGTCTTATAATGTTGCTATTGTTGATGGTAAAGGTGTTTTAACTATTTCTAATTTAGTTGCTGGTGATTATGATGTTAATGTGAATTATGCTGGAGATAATAAATATTTACCAAGTAGTAATTCTACTAAATTTACCATATCTAAATTACCTTCTTCTGTTCTTGTTAATGTTGATGATATTGTTGTTGGTGAAGATGCAGTTGTTAATGTGGTTTTACCTGATGATGCTACTGGTAGTGTTACTATAACTGTTAATGGTAAAGATTATGTAGTTGATGTTAAATATGGTGTTGCTAATATTGCTATTTCTGATTTAGCTAAAGGAAACTACAATGTTTCTGTAAAATACTCTGGTGATAACAAATATTTACCTGGTGAAAATACTACTCAGTTCCGTGTTGCAAAAGTATCTGATTATAATGTGACTGTTGATATTGTGGATATTATTGAGGGTGAGAATGCTACTGTGACTGTGGTTGTTCCTGATGATGGAACTGGTGAAGTTATAATTACTATTGATGGTAAAGAGTATAAAGGTAGTGTTGATAATGGTGTTGCTAAAGTTGTTATCCCTGATTTAAAAGAAGGAACATATAAAGTTGTCACATTCTACACTGGAGACAATAAATATGATTCTATGATTGTTAATGGAACTATAACAGTTAATAAAAACACTAAAACCACCTTAACAATGGACGATGTTGTAAAATACTTCAAAGGTGCTCAAAATCTCACAGCTAAACTTGTTGACGCATTTGGAAACCCAATAGCTAACGCAACTGTTTACTTCACAGTAAACGGCAAAGTTTATGCTAAAACAACTGATAAAAACGGCACAGCTTCCATGGGTATCGGATTAGTTCCTAACGAATACAAAGTAAATGCTGTATTTAACGGAACCAAAGATTATGATAAAGCAACAGCTAATGCAACAGTAACAGTTAAAAACACTGTATTGGGAAATGACACTACATTATACTTCTGCAACGGAACAAAATATGTAGCTAAATTCTTAGACAGCAACGGAAAAGCATTAGCAAACACGACTGTAAAATTCAACATTAACGGTGTGTTCTACACCCGTGTAACTGATGAAAATGGTACAGCTAGTTTAACTATCAAATTAGATCCAAAATCATATGTTATAACAGCTTACAACCCAGCAACCGGTGAAGAAAGAGCTAACAACATAACTGTCATGCCAACTTTAATAACTAAAGATCTCTCTATGAAGTTCCAAGATGGTTCTAAATTTAATGTAACTATTCTTGATGGTCAAGGTAAACCTTTAGCTAATCAAAATGTAACATTCAATGTAAATGGTGTATTCTACAACAAAGTTTCAGGTGCTGATGGTGTTGCAAGTTTAAATATAAATTTAAATGCAGGTAAATACATTATTACTTCAATGTGGAATGGTTATCAAGTTGGAAACAATATTACAATTGCTTAAGGGAATTTAATATTCTCTTAATTTTCTTTTTTTATATTATTTATTTGGTCTTTTTATCTTCTTTTTTTAAATATGATATTTTTATTATTCATATAAAAGTTTTAAATATGGTGTAGTTTAATAGATTAATTGATAGTCCTATTTATTTGACTATTTATGAATTTAAATGGAGGTGAAAAGTAAATGGATTGTAAATTAAAATTTTTATTTTTAGGATTGTTGTTTGTTTTGTGTATTAATTCAGTTTCTGCAGTTGATTCTTTGAATAATATGACTTTGGACAGTAATGTTGTCTTAGATGATTCTAATTATATTGTTGATAATACTATTTTAATTGATGATGATGTTTCAATTAGTTCTGAAAATGGTGCTACTATTTCAGCCAATAATAAAAATACTATTTTTAATATTTCTAGTAATGGTAAGTTAACTTTATCTAACTTGAATTTAACAAATGCTAAAGGAATCAATGGTGGTGCTATTTACAATGAAGGTACTTTAATATTAAATAATTGTACTTTTGTAAATAATAAAGCAACTTTTGGTGGTGCTATTTACAATAATGGGGCCATGATTTTAAATAATTGTACATTTGAATCTAACACGGTTTCAGTTAGTGGTGGAGCCATATATAATCTTCAAGATAATTTAATTATTCAAAATTCCTATTTTGCTAATAATTTGGGAACTATCAGAAACGGTGAATTAAAAGGTGGAGCAGTTTTTAATAGTGGATTTAATTTAAAAGTTATTAATTCTAAGTTTGTTCATAATGGATTGTATAATAAAGATTGGTATGAAAATGGAATTCAATATGGAGGAGCTATTTATGATTGTGGTGGAAATTTAACTGTTGGAAATTCTGTTTTTGGTAAAAATTTTATTTATGGTTATACTAAAAATCAGGGTACGCAATTAAATTGGAAATATGCATCTGCAATTTACACAATATCTCCAGAATCTACACTTATAAATAACTTATTTGATTCTAATGAGATATACTCAATGGCATCTTCTTATTTGAAACTTAAAATATCAAATGAGGGTCTTTCTTCTGTTTATACCTTAAAAGTAACAGCTATTAATAATACTTTTTTAAATAATAGTGCTTATAATCCTGTATTATATATTGTAGGTAATAATAGTTATATTGCAAATAATTATTTCTTAAATAACAGTGCATCAAAACATAGTTTAGGTATATCTATTTATGTTCGTGGTCATAGTACAGTATTTTTCAATAATACTTTTATTAATAATACTGGTGGAAATAAAATGTTGGATGGTGCTAATATTTTCATTTCTAAAGGAGGGCATGAAGTTATTGAATATAATTATTTTGAAAATGGTAATGGAATTGCTTATGAAGGATTTTTAGAGGCATTCCCAGAAAACTATGTTACTGAGGAGTCTAATGTAACTATTAGGAATAATATATTTAACAATTCTTTCATAGGAATATATTTACATAATGCTAGTATGGTGAATATAGACAGTAATATATTTATTAATAATAGTATGGGTATTCACACATATATTGGAAATGATCTTAATATTACAAATAATTATTTTAAAGGTGGAAATTCAGTTAATTTTGGAACTGGAATTGATTTAAACACAAATAGGACTTTAATTAAAGGAAACATATTTGATGGTTTGAAGTCTAATATGGGTGATATTAAAGGGTCATGTGGTGGAATAATTTTCATCAAATCTCATTATGATGATGAGGTTGTAATTGAAGGAAATTTCTTTATAAATAATGAAATTTTTAATAGATCAGGATTGATATCTGCATCAATGCCTACAGTTAAAGTTTCAAATAACTATTTTGGTAATAATACTCTTAATGGAGGCAGTGTCTTTGATTTAGATAATTCTAAGTTTGAAATTATTGGAAATATTATTGAAAATACTATGGGATTATTATTTAAAACAGACAGTGATTTCTATTACTTTAATGATGTTATATTTGGTGAAAATCAAATTACAGATTACACTGGAAATATCCAAGATTATACTCAATTTAAAAATAATGCTTCTACTTTAAAAGATTATGCAAATGAAAAATATGGAGATGATAGTAATCCTATTTTTGATATGATTCAAGAGATTATTAAAAATATTTTCGATTCTTTTAATAAAAAATATCAACCTCCTGTGGAAGATAAACCATCTAATAGTACTGATGTTCCTGATAATTCTACTGTTGTAGATAATAGTACTTCTAATGGTACTGATATCTCAGATAATTCTACTTCTGAAGACAATAATAAAAATCACAATGAGGATAATATTGAAAGTAATTTTACTGATTCAAGTATTAATTCTGATGTTGATGATATTTTAGACAAATTAACTTCATCTAAAGAAACTCCTGGGTGTGATAGTGGAAATCCTGTTGAATCTAAATCTACAAAATCAAATGTTGGTGCTGGTCAATCTATTCCAATTTCAAATAGTCATTCTTCTTCACCAAAAGCTCATGAAATTGAAAAAAGCAATGTTTCTAAAAATATTGAAAATAATAATTATTTAATTCTTATTATTGTAGTTATTATAGCTATATTTGCATTACTTGTTATTGGATATAAGAAAAAATAATTTTTAAACTTTTTTTATTTTTTTTTAGTCACATTTAACTAATATGTTTAACATGGTAATATATCTGTTTTTTTTATTGTTTTATCAGTAAGTTTAAATATATTAAGTTCAATATATTAAATTGTCAAAAATAGTTGATATTTTTACTAATATTTTTGATTAAATTAAAATGGAGGAAATTCATTAATGAATTTTAAATATTTAATGATATTGTCTTTAATGTTTATCATTTCAATTGGTGCTGTAAGTGCTGCTGAAGATGTAAACAGCCCTGTTGAATCAATTAATATTGATGATATTCCTGTAGATTCAATTATTATGGATGGTCAAATTGGTACTAATGATAATAATGAATATACAATAACAAATGACAATTATGAAACATATTTTAATAATATGACTGGTGATATATTAGAAGATGCTCCTTTCAGTGAAGGGGATGTTTTAAAATTTGATAATGTATCTGATAAATATTTTGTAATAAATAAAAACTTAACTATCTTGCCTACTGGTTCAAATATTACTTTAACTAACGTTGGTTTTAATTTTGTTCCGGGAAGTGAAGGTGCAACTGTTGATGGTATTACTATTGAAAATAATGTTACACAATGGGTGAATAATAATAAGATTCAGTTAATACCAATTTTAATTCAACATACTAAAAGTATAAATGTTATTAATTCTTATGTTCACTCATCAGCAAACTTTGCTATTGCTTTAGCAAATGCAACATATTGTAATATTAGAAATAATACTTTAAGTACAATAAAAGAAAATGCTGGTGCATGGGGAGGTAAATCTACTTTTTTAGTATCTGCATCAAGTTATAATAATGTATCTAATAATAATATACTTTCTACTTCTGCTAATCTTATTTATTTCTTATATGCAATTCCTGGTGTTACACTAAATTCTGGTATCAGTGAGTTTAATGTATTTGAAAATAATTATTTAAATGGAACTTCTGGTATGAGTAGTGCAATGTGCTGGGGTATTAGAATAATGGCTAATGATAAATATGCTGTTGGTCAAAACACATTTACTGGTAATTTAGTATCTGATGCAATGAAATGTGTCAGTATTCAAGGTAATGTGGAAAAAATAATTTTAACTGGCAACACTTTTGTTAATACAAAAACTGCAATTGAGGTAGGATCTACTATGAGTAATGCTACATTTATCATTGAAGGTAATACTATAAACTCAGATTATATTGGAATTTTGCTTGGAAAAGGAACTGCAGTAATTGAAAAGAATATGATTAATGCTACTGGTTATGGAATTCAAATTAATGGAGCAAACAATGCTACTGTTTTTGATAATTTAGTTATTTCTGATAAAGATTATGGTATATATGTTTCTGCAGGTACCAATAATTCTATAACTAACAATTATATTATTTCTAAAACTTATTATGGAAATAATGCAGTTACTACAAAAATCAATGATACTATAATAGAAAACAACACTCCTACCGGAGCTTCTATTGATGTAGATGTAATTGCTAATATAAATGAAAATGCTACAATTAAAATTAATGTTTTACCATTTGATGCTTATGGTAATGTAACTATTAAGTTTAATGGAAAATCTGAAACTATTAATTTCAACGCTTCACAAACTATTGTTCATGATTTGGGAGTTTTAGGTGCTGGAGATTATAATGTTACTGTAATTTATAATGGTAATGCTAAATATAACTCAACCAACATTACTAAAACTTTTTCAATCGGTAAAATTTCTGATTATAATATAACTTTAAACAACACTGAAATCATTGCTGGTGAGAATTCAACTCTTGTTATAATTTTACCTGAAGATGCAACTGGTGTTGTCAATGTTACTATTGGAAAAGATTCATACAAAGTAAATGTAACTGGTGGAGTAGCTACTGTAAAAATCAACTCTTTAATTGCTGGTGATTACAAAGTAAATGTTACCTATTCAGGAGATAAAACTTATGAGGTTTCTAATAATGTATTTAATTTAACTGTTACTCCAATGAAAGTTGATTTAAACATTTCAGATATTGTGATGATTTATCATGATGGTACTAAAATGGTTGCTGTTTTAACCGATATTAAAGGCAATCCTATAGCTAATGCTACTGTATACTTTACTATTAATGGTAAAACTTATGCTAAAACCACTGATGCTAACGGTACTGCTTCTATGGGACTTAATTTAGTGTCTGGTGTATATGGAACTACTGTTTCATATAATGGTTCAGAAGTGTATAATAATGTATCTAAAAACATTACTGTAACTATTAATCCGACAATTGTAGCTGATGATTTGGTTAAAATGTATCAAAATGATACCAGATTCCATGCTAAATTCACTGACAGCACTGGAAAAGCACTGGCTAACACAGAAATCAAATTTAATATTAATGGTGTTTTCTATACCAAAAAGACTGATAAAGATGGTATGGCTGATTTAGGCATTATGTTAAGACCTGGATCTTACATTTTAACTGCTTACAACCCTGTAACCGGTGAAGAAAAAGGATTTAACATAACAGTAAAATCATTAATTGCGGCTCATGATATAACTAAATATTATATGAATGCATCTGCTTTTCAAGCAACTATCTATGATAAAAACGGATCCTTAGCAGTAGGTAAAAATGTAACATTTAACATCAATGGTGTATTTTACACTAAAACAACTGATTCAAATGGTGTTGCAAGCTTAGGAATAGCTTTAAGACCAGGAAACTATACCATTACAACAATGTATGATGCTTTGGATGTAGGTAATAATGTAACTGTTATTTCGACTTTAGTAACTAAAGATTTAGATATGAAATATTTAGATGGCAGCAATTTCACTGCTTTAACTTTAGATGGTCAAGGTAAACCATTAGCTAATCAAAATGTATCATTTAATGTAAATGGTGTCTTATATCACAAAGTTACTAATAAAGATGGTATTGCAAGCTTAGGAATCAGATTAATGAGTGGAAAATACATTATTACATCTTACTGGAATGATTTCCAAACAG
>OLSL01001911.1_pt1 | contig 17973 bp, 14 predicted proteins | sample 1672511 | NCBI WGS metagenome assembly OLSL01 (sample SAMEA3136694, study PRJEB25190) | human gut metagenome | biome: human gut; feature: human-associated habitat; material: faeces | place: Austria | collected 2013
ACCCTCGCATTTATTGCGAGGGGTTTTTGTTTAACAGGAAATTCCTATAGAATTTTTTATTGAATATACTTTCGGGCAGGTTTGCACTGCGGCTGTCAGAAAAGTATTCATCGGGGGTTATAATAATTAAAGGAGGCAGTTATGATACAATTGGGTAAAACACAATGTCTTAATATAATAAAGAAGACTGATTTCGGTGTATATCTTGGGACAGAAGATGATAAGGTGCTTCTTCCAAAGAAGCAGGTGCCTGAAGATATAGAGATAGGAGATGCACTTACGGTATTTGTATACAGGGATTCAAGCGACAGGCTTATAGCTACAACTAACATACCTAAGATTGAGTTAGGCGGACTTGCAAGACTTAAAGTGTCAGAGGTAAGCAGTATAGGTGCATTTCTTGACTGGGGACTTGAGAAGAATTTACTGCTTCCTTACAGGGAACAGACAACACACGTTAATACGGGTGATGAATACCTTGTAGCTTTATATATAGACAGGAGCAACAGACTTGCCGCAACAATGAAGGTAAGCAGATATCTTCAGACTACAGATAAGTATGTAAAGGATAGTGCTGTATCAGGAACTGTTATTGGAATTAAGCCAGAACACGGAATATATGTGGCTATTGATGATAAATACTACGGATTTATAACAAGAAATGAAATGTCAGATGATATCAAAATCGGAGATGTAGTCCATGGAAGAGTTATAAAGGTAAGGGAAGATAATAAAATAACAATAAGTATACATCAGAAAGCTTATATACAGATGGACGAAGATTCAACACTTATCTATAATAAGATAGTTGAACTTGGCGGAAGCCTTGGATTTACAGATAAGGCAGACCCGGAGGTTATAAAGAAGTATTTTAATATGAGCAAGAATGCTTTTAAGAGAGCAGTAGGAAGACTTTTAAAGCAGGAAAAGGTTGTTATTACAGAGAATTCAATAGTTTTAAAATAATAATAGTTCTAAAACAATATTTCTTGAATAAAGATAATTATTGTTATACAATTTAACCTGATGTGAACAATATATGTGTACATTCAGATTAGATATGCACAGTTACACATCAACTTTTATATATGCGAAGGCATTAGAAGGAGGATAATATGCAGAAAGTTATTAGTACAGACAAAGCTCCAAGTGCAATTGGACCATACTCACAGGCTATTGAGATTAATGGAATGGTGTATACATCAGGTGTTATTCCGGTTATTCCAGCAACAGGAGAAATTGCTGAGGGCGGAGTAGAGGCTCAGGCAGAACAGGCTTTTAAAAATCTTTGCAATCTTGTAGAAGAGTCAGGTTCAAAGGTTGAGAATATTGTAAAGACAACAGTATTTATTAAAGAAATGAATGATTTTGGAAAGATTAATGAAATCTATAAGAAGTACTTCAAAGAACCATTTCCAGCTCGTTCTTGTGTAGAAGTTGCAAGACTTCCTAAAGATGTATTACTTGAAGTGGAAGCTATCGCATGGAAGTAAAAAAGATTAATTGTTTTATGCCGGTATTGATTGTTTCGTATGTATTTCTTTCATCATTAGTATCATTGCTGATGGTTGTGGCAATTAATCAGCTGGGTATTCATATACCAGGCTGGGTGTCTTACGTTATCAGCGAGACAGTCATTATTGTAATAGGGCTTATATATATTGCTGTTATGGGAATAAGCATAAAGCGAGATATGCAATATCATATAATTGCATTTAAAGATGTAATTGTTTCTGTACTTGCGGGTTATATGATGATACCTATGGTGCTGTTTATTAACAACGTTTCAATGCTTTTTTCAAAGAATTATCTTGAAGCGGCATCACAGACATTGCTTACATATCCATTTGTGGTACAGATTATACTTATGGCAGTTATACCAGCACTTGTTGAAGAATTCATATTCAGAGGCTTGTTTTATGGAACGTATAGAAAATGCGGAGTATTAAAGGGAGCTCTTATGAGTGGTCTTGTGTTTGGATTATTCCACCTTAATATTAACCAGTTCTGTTATGCGTTTGTCATTGGTGTTGTATTTGCGTTTTTGGTAGAGGCTACAGGTTCTATATGGTCATCAGTGCTTGCACATTTTGCGATTAATACTTATTCAATTACGATTATACAGCTTCTTAAGATTACAGGTACTTATGATACAATGCAGGAAGCGGCTGGTGAAACAGTAGTACAGAGTTCGTCAATTTCTATGTTACTGACACTTGCTATGCTTCTTGGAGTATCGATTGGATTTATGTCGCTTGTGTATCTGTGCATTAAGAAAATGGCACAGCATAATGGAAGATGGGAATATATCGTTAATGATGTGAAATCTTTCAGAGTGCAAGAAAATGCTGCGTCAGAACAGTCAGTTCCGCAGCAGAAGATTATGACAGTTCCAGCAATCGTTACAGTTATTGCAGTTGTTATATATATGATTGTAAGTGAAATATTTTAATTGAGAAATTAAATGAGTTAAGATAATTAATAATGAGCATAATTCGTATGCAGAATAATACGCCGTCAGTTATCAATAAAGATAATTGACGGCGTATTATTGGTTTAATGTATCAGATAAAAGGAGTAAGAAATATTCCGTTATATACGAATATCAATATTCTGTCCTAATTCAGGATTAACAGATGCTTCCATCATCTTAGTAAGACTATCTCCTGATGTCTCAAGAGTGTCAAGAGATTGTCTGAGCACAGCAACCTGAACATCATTCACTACATTGATTGTACTTAAGTTAGTAGATAATCCAGCTATGTCCATATATAAATCCTCTCTTCTTTGGAATAATTAATAGATTAATATAATTATAAGCACATAACAGCCATAATGCAAGGGTAAATAGCTGAATATATATAAAGATACTGCAAAAAATAGTAACAGGACAATAAGCAGGGAGGCTGGATAATAAAGATAATAAGACATAGACCAGGAAATATTGAGAATGAAGATAAAAGAGAATGTCAAAAATATTAATTTAAAAAGGATATATATAATCACAGGAACATTTCTTATGGCAATTGCATATAAAAGCATATATGATTCTGCCGGAATGGTTACAGGCGGAATATCAGGAATAAGTATCATAATAAGAAGATTGTCATTAATTGCAAAGGAAAGCTGGAAGTCGGAGTGGCTTCCACAATCTGGCATACCGATATGGCTCACTAATATTATGCTTGATATTCCTTTATTCATATGGGCATACTGCAAAAAAGGCATAGATTATATTAAAGATACGCTTGCTGCTGATGCACTGCTTACATTTTTTATGGCAGTACTTCCAGCGGATACAAGAGTAGATGTAAGTTATTTAAAGACTGCCATAATTGGAGGCATAATGGCAGGTGTTGGTATTGGAATGGTATTAAGGACAGAGATTACGACGGGGGGAACGGATCTGCTGGCGGGTCTAATTGTTGAAAGAAGCAGATATTTAAGTGTGGTTGTAATTATGAATATAATTGATGCTCTTATAATAATAGCAGGGGCGTTTGTATTTGGAATAAGGGTTACGATGTATGCAATTCTGGCGATTGTTATAACAACTTTTATAGCTGAATTTATTATAAGATGGCATATGAAAGTTAAGAGTTTTGGTGATGTTAGTGAAGATTGATTGAGTAAATTTGTGCAAAATACACATCAATTTAATAATTATGGTAAAAGTGATAAAAAAGCAACTGCGATATTTGGCTAATTACCATATAGCCAAGGACAGGCATTTAGTGTAGAATAAGCAGTATCAGAAAGCGTGCATACGCTTTTTATATTTTAGGAGGAAAGTTTTCAATGGCAAGTTTATCACTTAAAAATGTTTGTAAAGTATATCCTAACGGCTTTGTAGCTGTTAAAGATTTCAACCTTGAAATCGCAGATCAGGAATTTATTATCTTCGTAGGACCATCTGGTTGTGGTAAGTCTACAACTCTTCGTATGATCGCTGGTCTTGAAGAAATCAGTTCTGGTGAATTATGGATCGGAGACAAGCTCGTTAATGATGTAGAGCCTAAGGATAGAGATATCGCTATGGTATTCCAGAATTATGCGTTATATCCACATATGTCAGTATATGACAATATGGCATTTGGTCTTAAGTTAAGAAAGGTACCTAAGGATGAAATAGATAAGTCAGTTCATGAAGCTGCTAAGATTCTTGATATCGAGCACTTACTTGATCGTAAGCCAAAGGCTCTTTCAGGTGGTCAGAGACAGAGAGTTGCTATGGGACGTGCTATCGTTCGTAGCCCTAAGGTATTCCTTATGGATGAGCCTCTTTCAAACCTTGATGCTAAGTTAAGAGTACAGATGCGTGTTGAGATTTCTAAGCTTCACCAGAGATTACAGACAACTATCATCTACGTAACACATGACCAGACAGAGGCTATGACACTTGGTACAAGAATCGTAGTTCTTAAGGATGGTATTATACAGCAGGTAGATACACCTCAGAACCTTTACAATACACCTAACAACATTTTCGTTGCTGGTTTCATTGGTTCACCTCAGATGAATCTTATCGACGCTACAGTAGCTCAGGAAGGTTCACAGGCAGTTCTTAAGATGAGCGAAGAAGTTGTTATCAAACTTCCAGCTGAAAAGAGCAAGAAGCTTATCGATGAAGGTTATGTTGGAAAGACAGTTGTAGTTGGTATCCGTCCAGAAGACGTTAAAGATGATCCAGAATTTATCGCTGCTCATCAGGATACTAAGTTTAAGTCAACAATCAGAGTATATGAATTACTTGGTGCTGAAGTTAACCTTCACTATGAAATTGGTGATGTTACATGTACAGCTAAGGTTAATCCTAGAACAACAGCTCGTCCAGGTGATGAAGTTGAATTCGCTATGGATGTTGCAAGACTTCATGTATTTGATAAGGAAACAGAAATGGTAATTACTCACTAATTACTATACATAATTAGATATTTGTATTATTCAAATATAATTATTTTATAAAATTTAGAGGAAGTGTATAATTTCTATACATTTCCTCTTTTTTTTTTTGTCATTTTGCTTTACAATGATATAGTAAATGTCAAAAAGATGCGAAGGAATGGAGTATAATATGATTTCAAATCAGATTTTACAGACAACCGTTGATGGGTTAAAAGAAATATCACGAGTTGATTTATGTGTTATTGATGCAGAGGGCAAGGTTGTAGCTAAGACATTTGATAATGTTGCTGAATGTACAGCAGATGCACTTGTATTTATAGATTCACCAGCAGATAGTCAGGTGGTTAATGGATATCAGTTCTTTAAGGTTGTTGAAGATGGCAATCTTGAGTATATAATATTGGCTAAGGGAACAACTGATGATGTATTTATGTTAGGAAAGCTTGCAGCATTTCAGATACAGAATCTTTTAGTTGCTTATAAGGAAAGATTTGATAAGGATAACTTTATAAAGAATCTTCTTCTTGATAATCTTCTAAGGGTTGATATGTATACAAGAGCTGAGAAGCTTCATATTGATACGGATGTAAAGAGAGTTGTATATATTATTGAGACTAAGCACGAGAAAGATATTAATGCATTAGAGACAATAAGAACTTTATTTGCTTCAAGAACAAGGGATTTTATCACAGCAGTTGACGAGAAGAGTATAATACTTGTCAGAGAGGTTAAGAGTAATGAAACTTACGAAGACCTTGATAAGACAGCAGAAGTTATTATAGATATGTTAAATACAGAGGCTATGAGTTCTGCACATATTGCTTATGGTACTATTGTTAATGATATAAGAGAAGTATCACGTTCTTACAAGGAAGCTAATATGGCTCTTGATGTAGGCAAGATATTCTATAGTGACAAGAATGTTGTTGCATATAACAGACTTGGTATTGGACGTTTAATATATCAGCTTCCACTTCCACTTTGTCAGATGTTCATAAGAGAGATATTTGACGGAAAGTCACCTGATGATTTAGATGAGGAGACATTATCAACAATTAACAAGTTCTTTGATAACAGCCTTAATGTATCAGAGACATCAAGACAGTTATATATCCACAGAAATACTCTTGTATACAGACTAGATAAGCTTCAGAAGACTACAGGCCTTGATTTGAGAGTGTTTGATGATGCCATAACATTTAAGATTGCACTTATGGTAGTTAAATATATGAAATATATGGAAAGTAAAGATACATACTAATTTGGAGGAATATTAATAATGATTATAATGGAAGATGTTACCAAAACGTATACATCTGGAGTTCCTGCTTTGAACGGAATTAATCTTCACGTTCAGAAAGGAGAATTCGTGTTTATAGTAGGTAAGAGTGGTTCAGGTAAGTCAACTCTTATAAAGCTTCTTCTTAAGGAACTTGACCCAACATCGGGTAAGATATACGTTAATAAAAAGTACCTTAATAAACTTACAAGAAAGAAGTTACCATATCTTAGAAGAGATATCGGTGTTGTATTTCAGGATTTCAGACTTTTACCAGATCGTAATATATACGATAATATTGCATTTGCACAGAAAGTTGTCGAAGCTCCTAATAAGAAGATTAAGAGCAGGGTTCTTGCTATGCTTTCAATGGTAGGACTTCTTGATAAGTATAAGTCATTTCCTAATGAGTTATCAGGTGGTGAACAGCAGAGAGTTGCCATAGCCAGAGCACTGGTTAATAAGCCAGCTATATTATTGTGCGATGAGCCTACAGGTAACCTTGACCCAGCTAATTCTAATGAGATTATGAAGATATTAGATCAGGTTAACAAGCAGGGAACAACAGTACTTGTTGTTACTCATAATATGGAGATAGTTCAGCAGATGAAGAAGAGAACTATTACTATGAGCGAAGGCAAGATTATCAGTGATTTGGAAAAAGGTGGTTATTTCTATGAAGATTAGATCGTTATTTTATCATATTAAAGACGGATTAAAGAACATCTATCGTAATAGATTGTTCTCTCTTGCGTCTATAGCAACAATTACAGCGTGTATATTCCTTTTTGGTGTATTCTATGCACTTGTATCCAATTTTCAGTATATGATTCATAAGGCTGAGAATGAAGTATGCGTAACAGTATTTTTCGATGAAGGACTTACAGACGCAGATATTAAGAAGCTTGGCGATACGATAAGCCAGCGTAATGAAGTGTCAAGAATTCATTATACATCAGCTGATGAAGCGTGGGAGAATTACAAGGCTGAGTATTTTAAAGATTACCCAGAACTTGCAGAAGGTTTCAAGGATGATAATCCTCTTGCTAATTCTTCATCATATGAGATATATCTTAATGAAGCTTCAAGTCAGGCTACACTTGTAACATACCTTGAAAATCTTGATGGTATAAGACAGGTTAACCGTTCAGAGGCAACAGCAAGTGGACTTGCCAGTGCCGCAAGACTTGTTAGTTACATAACAATAGCAATTATAGTTATTCTTCTTGCAGTATCTATATTCCTTATTACTAACACAATTGTAATAGGTATTACTGTCCGTAAAGAAGAGATTTCTATTATGAAGTATATAGGTGCTACAGATGCATTTGTTAATGCACCATTCTTCGTAGAAGGTATTGTAATTGGACTTGTTGGTTCAATTATTCCAATAGTTATTCTTAGATTTGTATATGAGAATATTATTAATTTTGTTATGAATAAGTTCTCGATACTTCAGAATATTCTTGCATTTATGCCGGTTAATGATGTATTCAGAATACTGGTTCCAGTAGGAATTCTTCTTGGTATCGGAATAGGTGCATTAGGAAGCTTCTTTGCTGTAAGAAAGCACGCTAATGTATAGCAGATAATATTAGCCAGACATAGGACTGCTGCATTGAATTATATGATTATGTATTATATATGAAGATTATATTATGTGATTGTATATGATATGTGGAAGTCCTATTTAAAAATAAAAATGGTATCCGACAGTATAGATTGTTATGCTATTGTTAAGCGGCTGTTTGTATGCATTTTATAAATGGTCTGACTGAATGGAGGAGTTGTATGAGGAGAGCATTAGCAAAAAGGCTTATTCCATTGTTGATGGTACTTGTGCTTGTAATACCATATTTTGCAGTGTCATATTATGATGTATATGGAGATGATAAGCAGAATCTCAATGATGCTAACAGCAAGAAAAAAGATTTGCAGAGCCAGTATGAACAGACAGAGAAAATAATTGAAGACTTAAAGGCACAGAACGATGATATGATAGCTTATATTGCCCAGCTTGATGCACAGATGTCCAGTGTTGACGGTGAGCTTAATGAGGTTAATGAGCAGGTTGAGCAGATAGAGGCTGAGATAGCGGATACAGAAGAAAAGCTTGCACAGGCAGAGATAGAGGCAGAAGAACAGTATAGTTCAATGAAGCTTAGAATTCAGTTTATGTATGAACATAATGATGAAACATATTTTGCATTGCTTATGAATTCCCAGAGTATGGGTGATATGCTTAATAAGGCGGAATATATTACAAAAATCTCACAGTATGACAGGGAAATGCTTGAAAAATATAATGCTACTGTTACTTATATAACTGTCGCTAAAGCACAGTTAGAAACAGACAGGGAGACACTTGTAACCAAGCAGGAGGAGCTTGAAGATAAGAGAGCTTCACTTTCACTGCTTGAGTCAACCAAGAAGAGTGAAATGGCTTCATTACAGAAGAATAAGCAGCAGCAGGAGAATTATAAAGCTAAGATAGAAGCTGATATAAAGGCTCAGGACGAATATATTGCCAAGATAGAGGCAGAGATTAAGGCCAAGGAGAATAGTGGAAGTGCCAATGTTGTAAAATATGATGGTGGAAAGTTCAAGTGGCCTACAGAGTCAACAAGGATAACCTCACCTTATGGTGATACAGAGGGCAGAAGCTCTCCGCATAAGGGAATTGATATCGGTGCACTTAACAGAGGCGTTGCGGGTGATGCTATATATGCGGCGTATGATGGTGATGTGGTAATTGCGACATTTAGTTCATCAGCGGGTAATTATATTATGATTAATCATGGTGGTGGATTGTATACAAGATATCTGCATGCTTCAAAGCTTCTTGTCAGTGCAGGAACACATGTAACTAAGGGACAGAAGATAGCACTTATGGGAACAACTGGTGATTCTGACGGAGTTCATCTACATTTTGATGTAAGATATAACGGAAGTTATGTTTCACCTTGGAACTACTTAAGCAAATAAATATTAATAAATGCAGAGGCATATAGGTATGGACAATCAAAATAACAACATTTATTCAAATGATAATGTCAATAGTGACGATTTTAATGCTGGTGATAATATCAATGCAAGTAATAATGTTAATGCAGATAATGACAACAATGCCGGTAACAGAATTAATAATAGTGCTTCGGATAATCGTGGAAATATTGGTGATTTGTATGGAATGAATGATTTAAGAAGAAATGCACAGCCGCCAAGAAAGAAGAAATCACAAGGCTTTGCAAGTGGAATGATTATCGGTGCTGTATCAGCATTTATGGCTGTTATACTTCTAATATTAAGTGTGGCAGCAGTGTGTATAGCTAAAGGCTACATTCATATAGGTGTTAATGGAGATGTATATATACAATCTGATGCAGTCACAGATTCAGACGGAATTGGAAGTGAGGTAGAAGGCAAGCTTAATGCAATTGATTCTGTGCTTGAATCCTTTTATTTTGGTGATGTAGATGATGAAACCGCCAAAGATAACATTTACAAGGCGTATCTTAGTTCATATGGTGACAAGTATACCATGTATTATACAGCGGATGAATATAAAGCCTTAAAGGAGTCAACAAATGGCAAGTTCTATGGCATAGGAGCAGTCTGCCAGCTTAGCGGTGAAGGTGGTGTTCTTCTTGTAGATGTATATGATAATGGGGCAGGTTATCAGGCTGGACTCAGGAGTGGCGACAGGGTTGTAAATGTTGATGGCAGGGACATAACAGGTATGGAGCTTTCATCAGCCGTTGCACTTATTAAAGGCGACAAGGGTACATCTGTCACGCTGGAGGTCATTCGTGGAACTGAGCGACTGACATTTTCTGCGGTAAGAGATGCTGTTGAAGCAAAGACAGTGTCATATACACTTCTTGATAATAATATAGGTTATCTTTCGATATCACAGTTTGAAGAGGTAACAACAAAGCAGTTCAAGGCGGCTGTTGAAGATTTGCAGTCACAGGGTATGAAAGGACTTGTAATTGATATAAGAAACAATCCAGGTGGATTGCTTGATACGGTTGTAGGTATGCTTAAATATATGCTTCCTGACGGACTTATTGTGTATACAGAGGATAAGCAGGGCAATAGAAAAGAGTATAAAGGTCAGGATAATGATGAGTTCAATCTGCCACTGGCAGTCATTGTAAATGGCAATAGTGCCAGTGCCTCAGAGATATTTGCAGGTGCTATACAGGATTATGGCAAAGGAACGATAATTGGAACCCAGACATATGGCAAAGGAATTGTGCAGACAGTTAAACCACTTACAGATGGAAGTGCAATAAAGTTCACAATTGCCAAGTATTTTACACCAAAGGGTCAGGATATACACGGAAAAGGTGTTACTCCAGATATGGTAGTGGAATATGATACTGATGCAGATGTTGATACCCAGCTTGATGAGGCAATTAAGAATGTGGAAGCACAGATTAATTAAATATATGCAAATGGAAAATATATAAATTACAGTAAGCCTGATGGCTGATATGCAGATTGGCAGTTTGTTGAAATCTGTTGTGTATCAGCAGTCAGGTGATTTTTGTTATAAAATAAAACAAATGTTCTGTTTTGATAGACAAAGGCATTTATTTGTAGTAAAATCAATATATAAGGTAAATACTATTAAATAATATTGTTGTTGACTATTTTACTATAGATTAACGAAGGGAGAATTGTTATGGAATTCAAGTTACACGCTCCTTATAAACCGACAGGAGATCAGCCCCGTGCAATAGAGAAGCTTGTGCAGGGATTTGAAGAGGGTAATCAGTTCGAGACACTTGTCGGTGTTACAGGCTCTGGTAAGACATTTACTATGGCGAACATAATACAGCATGTACAGAAGCCTACTCTTATAATCAGTCATAATAAAACATTAGCAGCTCAGCTGTACTCTGAGATGAAAGAGTTCTTTCCTGAGAATGCAGTAGAGTATTTTGTATCCTATTATGATTATTATCAGCCAGAGGCTTATGTGCCACAGAGCGATACTTATATAGCCAAGGATTCTTCGATTAATGACGAGATAGATAAGTTAAGACATTCAGCAACAGCGGCATTGTCAGAGAGAGATGATGTTATTATAGTAGCATCAGTTTCGTGTATATATGGTCTTGGTGCACCTATTGATTATAAGAATATGGTTATCTCACTTCGTCCAGGTATGGAAAAAGACAGAGATGAAATGATAAGAAAGCTTATAGATATACAGTATATGCGCAATGACCAGGATTTTAAAAGAGGAACATTCAGGGTAAGGGGAGATGTTGTAGAGATATATCCGTCAGCTTCCAGTGGAGATGCTGTGAGAGTAGAGTTTTTTGGTGATGAGATAGACAGGATAAGCGAGATTGATTCTCTTACCGGTGAGGTTAAATGTAACCTTGACCATGTTGCTATATTTCCTAATTCACATTATGTTGTTGAAAAAGAGAAGATGGAAAAGGCGATTGAGAATATTAAGAAAGAGCTTGCAGAGAGAATAGAGTATTTCAAGAGTGAGGATAAACTTCTTGAGGCACAGAGAATAGAAGAACGAACGAACTTTGATATAGAGATGATGCAGGAAACAGGCTTCTGTTCAGGTATTGAGAATTATTCAAGACATTTAGCAGGGCTTCCGGCAGGGTGTCCACCATATACGCTCATGGACTATTTTCCAGATGATTTTATGATTATTGTCGATGAGTCACATATTACTATTCCACAGATAAGGGGAATGTATGCAGGCGATCAGGCAAGAAAGACGACACTTGTAGACTATGGCTTCAGGCTTCCTTCAGCGAAGGATAACAGACCGCTTAATTTTCAGGAGTTTGAGAGCAAGATATCACAGATGCTTTTTGTATCTGCTACGCCTAGCAGGTATGAGGAAGAACACGAACTTATGAGGGCAGAGCAGATTATAAGGCCTACAGGACTTCTTGATCCAGAGATAACAGTTAGACCAATAGAGGGTCAGATAGATGATCTTATAAGTGAGATTAATAAGGAAGTTGAGAAAAAGAACAAGATACTTGTAACTACACTTACCAAGCGTATGGCAGAGGATCTCACAGATTATCTTAAGGAAGTCGGCATAAGAGTCAAGTATCTTCATGCGGATATTGATACATTAGAGCGACAGAAGATTATAAGGGATATGCGACTTGACGGATTCGATGTGCTTGTTGGTATCAATCTGCTTAGAGAGGGACTTGATATTCCAGAGATAAGTCTTGTGGCTATTCTTGATGCTGATAAAGAGGGCTTCTTAAGAACAGAGACTTCACTTATCCAGACGATAGGACGAGCTGCCAGAAATGCAGATGGACATGTTATTATGTATGCAGATACTATAACAGAGTCTATGGAAAAGGCTATATCTGAGACGGAAAGACGTAGAAAGATACAGCAGGAGTACAATGAGGTACACGGAATAACCCCTCAGACTATAAAGAAGGCAGTAAGAGATCTTATAAGTATATCTAAGGCAGCAGAAGCAGATAATTCAAATGGAAGGCTTGATGTAGATTATGAATCTATGAGCATTAAAGATCTTGAAAAGGTTAAGAAGCAGATTGAGAAAAATATGCGTAAGGCTGCAGCAGAGCTTGACTTTGAACAGGCGGCTATGCTTCGTGATAAGATGATCGAGATTAATAAGTATATTTATGAGGATAAGAAGTCAGGCAGATAGAATTAATAGCTATTATACCAGGTGAGGCTATAAGTTCAAAAGCAATATTACGCAGTCAGAATTATAAAAAGCAGTTGCTGATTACGGAAAAAGCTTTATGTACCTGAGATGATTAAGGATTAAGAAAGAAGAAATAACGGAGAAAATAGAATATGGAAAAAGGCGATTACAGGAATTATATAAGAATAAGAGGTGCAAGTGAGCATAATCTTAAAAATATTGATGTAGATATACCAAGGGACAGTCTTGTAGTACTTACAGGTCTGTCTGGTTCTGGTAAGTCAAGTCTTGCCTTTGACACTATATATGCAGAAGGCCAGAGAAGATATATGGAGTCATTATCTTCATATGCAAGGCAATTCTTAGGACAGATGGAAAAGCCGGCGGTAGAGAGCATAGAAGGACTTTCACCAGCTATTTCCATAGACCAGAAGTCAACTAACAGAAATCCACGTTCAACAGTTGGAACTGTTACAGAGATATATGATTATTTCAGATTATTATATGCAAGAATAGGTACACCACATTGTCCAAAGTGTGGCAAAGTAATCAACAAGCAGACTGTAGACCAGATGGTTGATACTATTATGGAGCTTCCAGAAAGAACAAAGATACAGATATTAGCTCCAGTTGTAAGAGGAAGAAAAGGTGAACATAAGAAGCTTTTTGAACAGGCTAAAAAGAGTGGCTATGTAAGAGTTATTGCTGATGGCAATATGTATGAGCTTACAGATGAGATAAATCTTGATAAGAACAAGAAGCATAATATAGAAATTGTTGTTGACCGTCTTGTAGTTAAAGATGGAATTAGCAAAAGACTTACAGACTCAATAGAAACAGCACTTAAGCTTGCAGAGGGACTTATGACAGTTGATGTTATAGATGGTGAGCCGATTAACTTTTCACAGAGCTTTTCGTGCCCGGATTGTGGCATAAGCATAGATGAGATAGAGCCAAGAAGCTTTTCGTTTAACAATCCATTTGGTGCGTGTCCTGATTGTTACGGACTTGGTTATACAATGAATTTTGATGCAGAGCTTCTTATACCAGATGATTCATTAAGCATCGATGAGGGAGCTATAGTTGGTATGGGATGGCAGTCTGTAAAGGATGAGGGCAGCTTTTCAAGGGCTATTATGAGTGCACTTGCAAAGGAATATAACTTCAGTTTATCAACACCATTTAAGGATTATCCAGATGATATTAAGGATATGATTATAAATGGTACTAAGGGCAGAAGTGTTAAAGTGCATTACAAAGGCCAGAGAGGCGTTGGAGAATACGATATAGCATTTGAAGGCCTTATCCATAATATGGAGAAAAGATACAGGGAAACTTACTCAGACAGTGCAAAGCAGCAGTATGAAGAATTCATGCGCATAAGACCTTGTAAGTCCTGCCACGGACAGAGATTAAAGCCATCATCTCTTGCTGTTACGATAGCAGATAAGAATATATATCAGATTACAGATATGTCTATTGTTAAGTTAAAGAAGTTTTTAGATGAGCTTGAACTTACAGACAGACAGAAGTTTATCGGTGCAGAGATACTTAAGGAGATTAAGGCAAGAATACAGTTTCTTATGGATGTAGGACTTGATTATCTTTCATTATCAAGAGCTACAGGTACGCTTTCAGGAGGAGAGGCACAGAGAATAAGACTTGCGACACAGATAGGTTCAGGACTTGTTGGTGTGGCTTATATACTTGATGAGCCAAGTATCGGACTTCATCAGAGAGATAACGACAAGCTGCTTGGGACACTTATACATTTGCGTGACCTTGGTAACTCAGTTATTGTGGTTGAACACGATGAAGATACTATGCGTGCCGCAGATTATATTGTTGATATAGGACCGGGTGCCGGACGTAATGGAGGAGAAGTTGTTGCGACAGGAACAGCAGCTGATATTATGGCATGCAAGGATTCACTTACAGGTGCATATCTTAGCGGAAGAATCAAGATTCCAGTGCCGGCGAAGAGAAGAAAGCCGACAGGCTGGATAACTGTTAAGGGTGCAAGGGAGAATAATCTTAAAAATATTGATGTTGATATACCACTTGGAGTATTTACATGTGTAACAGGTGTATCGGGTTCAGGAAAGAGTTCCCTAGTGAATGAAATTCTGTATAAGCACCTTGCTAAGTCTTTAAATCGTGCAAGATGTATCGCTGGTGACCATGATGATATTACAGGAATCGAGCAGCTTGATAAGGTTATAGATATTGACCAGTCGCCAATAGGAAGAACTCCACGTTCTAATCCTGCGACATATACGGGTGTATTTGATATGATAAGGGATCTTTTTGCTTCAACAACAGATGCTAAGGAAAGAGGTTATAACAAAGGACGTTTCAGCTTTAATGTAAAGGGAGGACGTTGTGAGGCTTGTTCCGGAGATGGTATTATCAAGATAGAAATGCATTTTCTGCCTGATGTATATGTTCCTTGTGAAGTGTGTGACGGAAAGCGTTATAACAGGGAAACACTTGAAGTTAAGTATAAGGGAAAGAGCATATATGATGTACTTGATATGACAGTTGAGGATGCAGTTGATTTCTTTGAAAATGTGCCATCAGTCAGAAGAAAAATAGAAACTCTTAATGACGTTGGACTTTCATACATTAAGTTAGGACAGCCATCTACAGAGCTTTCAGGTGGAGAGGCACAGAGAATAAAGCTTGCTACAGAGCTTTCAAAAAGAAGTACAGGAAAGACTATATACATTCTTGATGAGCCTACAACAGGACTTCATTTTGCAGACGTCCACAAGCTTGTTGATATACTTCATAAGCTTGCGGAGGGCGGTAACACTGTTGTTGTTATCGAGCATAATCTTGATGTTATCAAAACAGCCGATTATATTATAGATATGGGACCAGAAGGCGGCGACAGAGGTGGTACAGTTATTGCAAAGGGTACACCAGAAGAGGTTGCCAAGGTTAAGAAGTCTTATACTGGACAGTATGTTAAGAAGTATTTATAAGGATGGTGCAGATGACGGCATTGTGGATGAAAGTTCAATGATAGAAGATGTTTAAAATATCTAAATTGGTAAATTTGAAAATTGCAGGTGCTGGTCAGTGTTATAAATTATAAAAAAATATCTTTTATAGTTACTTTAAATAATATAAAGTGTAAAAATACGACATTTGATTGCTAGGAGAAGAAAAATGGTATCAGGCATTATATTTGATATGGATGGCGTTCTTATAGATTCAGAAAGACAGTCTAATGAGGGCTGGCTATGGGCGGCAGGGCAGCTTGGAGTGGATATGCCTATGTGGCTTATAGACAGCTTTAAGGGTGCTCCGGCAGAGCTTTGCTGCAAGTTCTTTGATGATTATTACAAGGGTGTGATAGATTATTGGGAAGCGAAGGAGCTTAGAACACAGCATGTATACAAGATAAGGGAAACAGAAGGTATTCCTGTTAAAAAGGGCGTAAAGGACATATTTGAATATATAAGAAATAATGGATTAAAGTGTGCAGTTGCTACATCAACAAGGCGTGAAAGTGCTGAGAAAACACTTCATGAAATAGGAGTGTGGGATTATCTTGATGCGGTTGTATATGGAGATGAAGTCGAACATGGAAAGCCAGAACCAGATATATTCCTTCGTGCGGCTAAGGCAATAGGCGTAAATCCGTCAGAGGCAGTAGTAGTTGAGGACAGCATTAATGGCATTAAGGCTGGATATGCGGCAGATATGAGAGTTGTTCATATTCCCGATACAATAGCAATAGATGATGATATCAGGAAGCTTACATATATGGTATGTGCTGACCTTAATGGACTTATTGATGTTGTGGAAAGTATTAACAAACCAGTTATTAACAGGGAAAATGTTATCAATGCATTTGCAGAGTATGTAAGAAATTATGACCCATCAGATGAAAAGATAAAGCTTAAGATAGATCATACATACAGAGTAGCAGGATTGTGTCAAAGAATTGCAGAATCATTAGGTTTAAGTGAACCGGATGTGGATATTGCGTGGCTTCTTGGAATGTTACACGACATAGGAAGATTTGAGCAGATAAGGCGTTTCGGTACATTTAATGATGTCCAGTCAGTAGACCATGCAGAATTCGGGGCAGACCTACTGTTTAAGGAAGGTCTTATAAGGAAGTTTGCAGAAGGGTATTATGAAGAATGTGAGCTTGCACGTTCAGGGAATGAAGAAGCTGAGCAGATAATAAAAAATAATGAGCACCACAATAAAGATACAGGACTTCTTGAAATGGCAATAAGACAGCATAATAAGTATCGTGTAAAAGAAGACCTCACCGAAAGACAGCGTATGTTTTGTGATATACTGCGTGATGCAGATAAGGTTGACATATTTAAGGTAAATGCAGATATTCCTATGGAGATTATATATGATGTAACAACAGAGGAACTTAAGAATGGAATCATAACCAAAGAGGTACTTGAGAGTTTTTATAAGAAGGAAACAGTACTTAAAAGTGTAAGAAGGAGTGCAGTTGACCATATAGTAGGGCATATATCACTGCTTTTTGAACTTGTGTATAAAGAAAGTTATAGACAGGCCAAGGAACAAGGTTATGTATATAAACTGCTGGATTTTAAGTCTGATGTACCTGAGGTTAATGCAGAATTTGACGATATGAGGAAATATGTAGACGAGTTCCTTATGGAAATATAAAGCTGTATAAATCTGAAATTAAGCGGTATAAGCATACAACAGATTAATAATAGGAGGTTGTGTTGTATGGATTGTAATAAAGATTGAAGAATATGCTTGTCATTATACCGCTTGTTTACTATAATAAATGTATATATGAGTTGTAGATGTGTTATATATACTGATATATACTTTAAATGCAATGGAAAAAAATATAAAACAATAAGAGCTGTAAATTGATATAAAAAATTGTTATGTAAAATATCTAATTAATATATGTGTGTGTTATATGTATATATTATATATGTATATGTTATATATATGTATATTATGATACAAGGGGCACAAGGTCTAAACCCACATGGGCTCGCTCATAGGTGGGTTTAGACCTTGTGACACGCCCCCGATATGAGCATAAAAGTGGGATGATAATCCCACGATATGTGAA
>OLSL01001918.1_pt1 | contig 17904 bp, 20 predicted proteins | sample 1672511 | NCBI WGS metagenome assembly OLSL01 (sample SAMEA3136694, study PRJEB25190) | human gut metagenome | biome: human gut; feature: human-associated habitat; material: faeces | place: Austria | collected 2013
TTGTACGGATATCCTGAACCATTCCCTTGAGTCCGTTTTCAAATACTACAACCTCGCCATACATAGCGTGATCAATTCCATAAACAGTTGCAATTCCATCTCCTACGGAAATGACCGTTCCTACTTCCTGGTTCTGGCTGATTTCATCATAATTCTCTATTTCTTCTTTCAGAATGGAAATAATCTCATCTGGATTGATTGCACTCAACGTGTTCACCTCCGGGTCAATTTCTGTTCCAGCTTGCGGTAACGTCCCCGCAGGCTCCAGTCATATTCGCTTCCGCCTGCCAGAAGGACAAATCCTCCGATCAGGCTTTTATCTTCTATCATTTCTATTTCGGCTTTCTGCGCCCCAAATTCCCGGCATAAAAATGCTCTGATACCATCAAGCTGTGCATCCTTCGGTGCTGTTACATAACGCATGACTGCGTGTATGGTCTTCTCATGCTGTCGGCACAGTTCTTCGTAATCTTCAAAAATTTCCTCGATCAGATCAATTCTGTGATGCTTGCAGACGACCTTGATGAAACTCTTCATTTCCTCAGGGATCACTCTGTTGATCACTTTTTCCTTGATCTCAAATGGTACCAATGGGTTCTTCAGACTCTGTGCGAGTTCAGGAACCTCCCGGAATATTTCTTTTGTATTCTGTATGACCTTTCTGGAAACAGAAAGGTCATACAGAGTTTTTGCATAATTAACGGCGGTCACTGTCATCTGGATCACCTGCTTTTTCTATAAATTGGTCATACAAGGATAAATCCTGGTCTGCTCCACTGTTTTTACCAATAATTTTACCGGCAGCTTCCATAGCAAGAGAGGCAACATCATCTTTCATCTGACGCATAGCATTCTCGCGCTCTGTGTTGATGTCCTCCTGCGCTTTGACAAGCATTGCAGATACCTTTGCCTGTGTATCTTCCACAGTTTTGTCTGCCTGTGCTTTGGCTTCTTTTCTGGCCTGCTCCATAATCTGGAAGGATTCTTCTCTGGCGGATTTCAACGCACCCTCATACTGTTCTTTAAGTGCCTTCGCCTGATCCTCCTGCTCCTTTGCTCCTGCAAACTGCTGATCGATCATAGCCTTTCTTACGTCCATCACTTTGATGATCGGTCCGAATAAAAACTTCTTCATCAATAAATAAAGAACTAACAGGTTGATGATCGTAAAGACAAGGTTGATGTCAATTTTTATCACCTGGTCCACCTGCCTCTCTGTATTTTTCGGTTCTTTATCATTAGCCCAGCATGATGATGATCAGAAGTCCGATTACGAAACCGTAAATAGCTGTTGCCTCGGCAAGGGCACAACCTAACAGCAGGTTCTTACTGATCTTGCTCTCTGCTTCCGGCTGTCTTGCGATAGCTTCAACTGCCTTGGAAGTTGCGATACCAATACCAATACCTGCTCCAATACCTGTAAGAACTGCGATAGCTGCTCCGATTGCTACTAATGTTGACATACTTTTTTCCTCCTGAATAGATATCCAATTTTCTTTTGTCTTACTCGATTGCTTCCTTGATGAACAAGGATGTTAAAAATACAAATACATAAGCCTGTATGAATCCGTCAAAGAAATCAAAATACAGACTGAACGGTATGGGAAGAATTGCCGGACATATAAATTCAAGCAATTTCATTACAACAAAGCTTCCCAGAACATTACCAAATAATCGCATACACAGAGATGTTGGTCTGATCGCAAGCTCCAGAATATTGATCGGAAGCATGATCGGCACAGGCTCTGCAAAGCTCTTAAGGAATCCCTTAAGTCCTCTCTTATGAAATCCTGCATATTCAATCAGAATAATGCTCATAAGCGACAATGCTATGGTAACATTCATGTCCTTCGTCGGTGGTGTAAACCCAAACACACCTGCTATATTGGCTATTCCAATGAAAATTACGGTTGACATCAGATAAGGGACATACCGTTTTCCCTCTTCTCCCAGAATTCCCACAAAGAAATCCTGGAGGAAACTTACTCCTGATTCCAGAAGAAGCTGTTTTTTGCCTGGATTCTCGACTTTAAGGTTTCGAACCAGTATCAGAGAAAGTATTACCAGAACGGCCATAATGACCCAGGTAACCGCGACGCTCTCTGCAATCGGTATTCCGCCGAACACTGGTATCGTAAACAATGTCTTGCTCTCAAGCTCTTCTGCCAATGTGGCTGATAAATTCCCCGTCTTTCTCCCTCCTTTTCTCCGACCGAACCAACATATTGGTCATACCGGTCTGTCATTTGATTCCTTTATTTTACGCTTTGTCAAAAAAAAGTCAATATCCATTCTAACTGTTTTGTACAAGAAGTTTGTCATATTTTATACATTTTGCATAATTATATTAAATATAACTTCATATTATAAGTGATACTTCTCCATAAGATAAGACCGAAAATGAGCCGTCTGCTTCCTGTACTCTGAGCCTTCCATCCGGACAGATTTCCAGGGCCTTCGCCTCACGTATTTCCTGCCCGTCCACGATCCGGACCTCTCTTCCGGGGACAAGATTTTGCTGTATATATTCAGGCGGAAGCCGTAGTTCCCTGGTCTCTTCAAGCAGGGAATTGATGATCTCTGCTGCCAGCCGGTTGCGGTCCAGTTCTGCTGCTGCCTCCCTGTCCTTATAAAGTGCTCCTGCAATCCCCTTTAGTTCAGATGGATATCCCTCAGCTGCTTCATACAGGTTCAGACCGATCCCCACCACTGCAAAATCAATCTCCCCACTCTCAAAATCTGTAACAGCCTCTGTCAGAATGCCACAGACCTTCCTGTCATGATAATAAAGATCGTTGACCCATTTAATATCAAGAGGGATTCCCGTTACCCTGAGAACCGCCTTGTAGACCGCCACAGCTGCCTCTGCGGTGAGAAGAAGGCTCTCCCTTAAACTTCCCTGTGGTTTAAGGATCACACTCAGATACAGCCCTGCCTCCTCCGGAGAATAAAAGCTTCTGCCTCTCCTTCCCCGCCCTGCAGTCTGCTTTCCTGCTACCACACAGCCTCCATGACCGGCAGTTCCTGTCACTGCCGCTTCTTTCGCCGCACGATTCGTAGAATCTGTTTCCTGATATACCTTCAGATAAACTTCTGGTGAAACTAAAAAAGGCCGTATTGCCTCAACGGAAAGACGATGACTGTCCTTCACCAGCATATAGCCCTTATTCTGTCCTGCTTCTATTGTATATCCTTCTTCCCTGAGAGCCTTCACTGCCTTCCAGATGGCCGCTCTGGTACAGTGAAGTTCCTCAGCAAGTTTCTCGCCAGAGAGAGTTTCTCCCTTCTGCTGTTCTAATATTCCTAAAAGTTTAGATTTTACCGTCATATTTTTCTCCATAATTTCTAAGGGTTTTTTTAAGAAATGCGACATATTCCCTGCGGATATTATCCGGTGATACGATCACAGCCCCACTGCCAAGTCCTGCAAGCCAGCCAAAAAACTGTGTACCAACCTTGATCTGTGCCTGCATGGAAAAATGATTTTCATCCTTGGGGATCAGCATAACATCCTGTCCGAAATGATCCAGCACAGTCCCTACAAACTGATTCTCAAACTCCATCCGCACACTTCTCTCCATGCCTCCGAACATTCCAAAGGTACCGGAAGAAAATTTCCCAAGATCAAAATCCCTGAAAATATTACCGCCGTTTCTCTTCTGTTTCTCAATGACCTCCACATGCATCATCTTATCCACCCGATAATGCTTCAGCACTCCACTGTTCTCATTCAGACAGAGAAGATAATAATTCTCATTCTTCCAGATCATCTTCCACGGGCTTACCTGATACCATTCACCGTTCTTCCTGGGCTTCAGCTCCCTGGACAGAGTCCATTCATAGTAGTGGAACCGAATCTGCCGATTATTCGATATCCCCTCATAGATGGTCTGGATATTGCTGTAAATCTCCTCGTTGACTGTCTTATTGCCTGGCTCGATAAAAAGCTGCTCCCGAAGCTTCTTGGCCGCTTCCGGGACAACAAGGCTCTCCAGTTTGCGCAGCAGTTCTCTGGATTTCTTCTGTGTTACAAATCTCGAAGACTGCACTGCATCCATAAGAAACTTCACTTCCGGAAGCTGAAATTTACGGTTTGCTATATAAAATCCACCAACCTTCCCACGGCGGTTGCGGATATCAAGTCCGTAGATCCTCAGTGCCTCGATATCATCGTAGATCGTCTTGCGCTCCACACTGATTCCGTACCCTCTGAGATACTGTGCCATGTCCTTCGCAGTTATGGGATGCTCCTCATCTGTCCGCTCCAGCAATACATCCATCAGGTATAATATTTTGAGTTTCTGGTTAAATGATTTCGGCATGTAATATAATATCCTTTTAATTCTGCTTTTATTTATCGGTCAGTGCTGCCACTACACCGGAATATACTACCACAAAAGCCAGTGCCATCGCAATCCAGTCAGCAGAATGCACATCAATCTTCATGACCATGGCGCCCAGGATCATGATCTCCACCGTTACCAGTATTCCGAGTATCATCGCCATAGCATTGGAAAATTTCTTCCTCTCCGTATGATTCTCTCTGTTCTCTGTCTCATAGTGTCTCTTTGCTGTTTCTGCTGTGTTCATCATAGTAAAATCCCCTTTATATCGTATTATGGTCCGAGAGTTCCGAATATTTGTTCTGAACATATTTTCCGAACATCTTTTCGATATAAAGAGTATCTCATATTAAATGTCCAATAAAACGGGATGAACTTAAATTTTCGAATATACGTTTGCTATTTATCTGCGAACACAATTTTATCTACATGATATGTGCCATTTTCGACTGTCATAACTGCCATTGAGATGTCCTGCCCGAAACGGCTTCTTCCGCAGCTTCCCGGATTCAGCCATAGTCTGCCATCGATTGTTTTTTCAAAATAACTATGGGTATGACCAAAAATCACGACCTGCGTGCTGCCAAGCTCCCATGCCACATCTTTTTTGTTATGTGTCATAAAGAACTCCACTCCTTCAATCCTGAAATGAAGGGTCTTTGCGATCCCGGCCGCCCATTCTCCGTCATTATTGCCACGTACAACATAAATAGAAGCAAGACAGCGAAATTCATCAAGAAGTTCCGGCCTGGTCACATCACCCGCATGAAGAATGCAGTCACATGTTTTGAGGATTTCCAGAACCTCCGGCCTTAACAGTCCATGCGTGTCTGAAATAATCCCGATTTTTTTTGCCATAGGATGCCTCTCTCTTTCTGTCAGAGCTGATGATCTTATGTAACTGTTCAAAGTAACGATCTATCAGTAACCTTCTATGCGTCTTTCCTTTCGGAGTGCATTGCGCTTCTGAGCTCCGAGCCACTCGGCTTTTTCAGATTCTGTCTCGACGATCAGACCGGGAACTTCTACCTTATTGTCATTTTGATCCAATGCAACCATAACCTCATAGGCACGGTTGATGACCTTACGCGTTCCGTCAGGGCTTTCTACGTAGGTATCGATCCGTACTTCCATGGAGGTTCGGCCGACATAAGTCAGCTTCCCGATCAGAACCACGGTATCTCCCAGATAGGCTCCTGCCTTAAAATTCAGATTATCCACGCAGGCAGTCGTCACGATCGTCCCTGCATGTCTGTACGCTACGATCCCCGCCATCTCATCGATCCACTGCATCAGAACGCCGCCAAAAAGTCTGCCGTAACCGTTGATATGCTTATTCATGATTAGATAGGTATTCTCCGTGCGGGAATCCTCCATATGCTTCATCTTTCTCATAATTTTTCTCTTTTCTTATAACTATAATCCCTGTTTCTGAAACTGTACAGCTGCTTTTTCATATTCCGACATCGGCACGCCATATTCTCTGCCCATGCGCACGACTTCATATACAAGTCCATCAATCTCAGACTGCTTTCCAGCCATAACATCTCTCTGCATGGATGTTGTGGATTCCGGTGCGAGATTTGAAAGAATCTTGAGGTTTCGTTCCACAAGGTCTTCTTCAAATTCAATTCCCATTGCATGGGACAAATTAACGATTTCACGCATCAGTTCGCAGATCATCTCACGTTTCTCGCCTTCCTGCTGAAAATCAACTGCCGTGGCATTGTAATATAAACCTGCCGTTCCGATCGGTGATACATAGGAAAACTTCACCATCGCATCTCTGCGGATATCCGGTGAGAGAATCACTTCCAGATTTTCGGATAACATATCCCGTGCAATCGCTCTCATGCTTTCGGTTTCTTCAGAAGGAGTCCGCGCACCAAAAACAACCCGAAGGATCCTGCCATGGCGAAGGATCACTCCCGGCTCCTCGATTGCCGCTGATACATAGATGCATCCATCCGGTACGGTGAGATCTGGAAATTCTTTCTGTAATCTGCCGCCGGTTCCATAAATATTCAGAATTGGAAGAACTACTGTCTCCGGACCGGCAATCCTGCGGATATCCGGGATCAGATCCGTCAGGGAATAGCCCTTGACACACACCAGGATCACGTCCGGCTGCTCTGTGTATTCTTCCATCCGGCATGCTTTGACAGGAATGGTCTCTTCTTTTCCATCCCAGAGCTGTCTCATGGTAAGCCCCTGTTTCTGCATCGCCTCAAGATGGCAGCCTCTCGCGATCAGAGTTACATCCTTTCCTGCTTCTGTAAGATAAAATCCAAGAGTCCCTCCGGTTCCTCCTGCCCCGATGATTGCGTATTTCACACCAGATTCCTCCTTTAAATTCTGTCGTATTTACTTTCAAAACAGGCCCCTCGTCATATGAGGAGCCTGAAGTATTCATGAAGCACTTCCGCGCTTCTTCTAATATCAAATATTTTTCTGGCAGATATCCTCCAGACAACATTTGTCACAATATGGCTTCGTCCGTGCCGTACAGACTTCACGCCCATGATAGACAAGGCGATGGCAGAAGTCACTTCCCTCTTCCGGAGGAATGATCTTCCATAACGCCATTTCCACCTTCTTCGGATCCTTGATTCCGTCAACCAGACCGATTCTGTTACACAGACGAATGCAATGTGTATCCGTCACAATTGCCGGCTTGCCAAAAACATCCCCCATGATCAGATTCGCACTTTTGCGTCCCACCCCCGGAAGCTTCAGAAGCTCCTCAAAGGTTGTCGGGATATTGTCATTGTAGTTCTCGTGAAGAATCCTCATGCATGCACTGATGTCCCTTGCTTTGCTCCTGCCAAGGCCACATGGACGAACGATCGCCTCAATCTCCTCCGGTTCTGCCTTTGCCAGAGATGCCACATCCGGATACTTTGCATAAAGATCCTCCACAACCACATTCACTCTTGCATCCGTACACTGGGCAGCCAGTCTCACACTCACAAGCAGTTTCCATGCCTGGTCATAGTCCAGCGTACATCCTGCATCCGGATATTCTTTCTTAAGTCTGTCGATCACTTCCAGTGCCAGTTCTTCCTTTGTCATTTCTCACACCTCAGCCTAAAAAGTACCGAAAATACGGTCGCCGGCATCTCCAAGACCCGGACAGATATATGCGTGATCATTCAGCTCACGGTCCAGATGTCCCACATAGATCTGTACATCCGGATGTTCTCTGTGAAGACGCTCCAATCCTTCCGGTGCTGCAATAACAAACATACATTTGATTTTTTTGCCGCCATGCTGCTTGATCATTCTGACAGCATCTACCGCAGATCCTCCAGTTGCGAGCATCGGATCCGTCACAATGATCTGTCTCTGTTCGATCCGATCCGGCAGCTTACAGAAATATTCATGCGGTTCATGGGTCTCCGGATCTCTATAAAGCCCGATATGACCGATCTTTGCAAAAGGAACCAGTGTGGTAATGCCATTCACCATACCAAGACCTGCACGAAGTACCGGTACGATCGCCAGCTTCTCACCTGCGATCATAGGTGACATACAGGTTTCAATCGGTGTCTCAACCTCTACATCCTCCAGCGGAAGATCTCTCAGTGCCTCATATCCCATCAGCACCGCGATTTCCTCAATCAGCTTACGAAATTCATTTGTCCCTGTGTTTTTGTTTCGAAGCATGGATATTTTGTGCTGGATCAGAGGATGATCCATAATAAATACATTCTCCATAGTTACCTCCAAATACGATTTTTTGTTCGCCACTTACTTACCGAGGCAATGGCTTAAGTTGTTACTGTTCACTCCGTTCACAGCAACTTGTTTTCTATCGTGATTATACTCTATTTCTCAATCATTGACAACCATCTCAAAAGTGTTACACTTAACTTATATTTATCGCAGACAAGGAGAATTTTATGACGGATTATGAACAGATTTTTCTCTCTTCCGGGCAGGAGAAACAGAAGCTTGCCATTGCCCTGAAACGTTTTGCAGAAGTCAGCGAACCTGACTGGCAGGAGCGCTACCAGAGTTATCTGCGGACAAGATTTCGTCCTGCCATGACAGAACTGATCCACAGCGGTGACCTCGAACGGATCCGGAGATTATGCAGCTTCGCTTCACTGACTGCCCCCACACTGGAACAGTTTATTCAGGAGGCTTCCGTCTCCGGTCAGACAGAAATCCTTACCTTTCTGCTCCGGTTAAAAAAAGACTCCTTCGGCTTTCATGACAGGGAGTTTTCTCTATAAAAAATAATAAGGAATCAGCACAGGAATCAGTCATCCAGGATTGACTCCCATGCCCGGTGATATCATATGGAGTCCTTTGATAAACATTCTCTCTATCAGAAAATCTGGGAGCTGACACGCGAACAGCTCTCTGTAAAATATCCATTTTTCCGGAAACTCCTGTGGGATTTTTCCTTTCAGGAATCTGAAGATACCCAGACCGCCGGAACAGACGGCAGCATTATCTATTTTAATCCTGATTTTGTGATACGAAGCTTTCAGAACTCCGCCACAGAACTGGAGGAACTTTTTCTGCACATGCTGTATCACTGTCTGTTCCTTCATCCTGTCATGGACATACCGGCAGATCCTGTACTCTGGAATCTCGCCTGCGATACTGCGGTCCAAAGAATTTTGCATAATGAAAAAAAAGAATGGGATTCAATGAAAATCTATCAGAAATTTTCTGCGTCAGAAATCTCCGAACAGACAGATCCTGCCGCCTCCGCTCCCGAATCAGACTCAGTCATCACACTGGATGACCATGCCTTCTGGAAATATGTCCACCGGGATCAGTTTCTGGAAAAAATCCACAAGACTCTCGCCGGCATGTCAGGCGTCTCCAGTCTGGGTCTGTACGGAAATGGCGGCCGGGGCAGTTCGCCCGGAAATCGAACCGAGGAGCTTTCTGTCGAAGAAAAAGGTAAATACGATTTTCATCGTTTTCTCAGACGCTTTGCCGTCCACCGGGAAGAAATCCATACAGACACCCAGAGTTTCGACTATATTCCCTATATATACGGACTGGAACACTATGGAAACATCCCCCTGATCGAATATCTGGAATATCAGGAGGTGACCCGTCTGGAAGAACTTGTCATCGCGATCGATACCTCCGGTTCCTGCTCATCTGACACGGTTCGACGTTTCATGGAAGAAACCTATGGAATCCTCAGTGACCAGGAGAATTTTTTCCGCAAAATGAACCTCTATATCATACAATGTGACTGCTTTGTACAGGACGTGGCACACATTACCTGCGAGAAAGACTGGAAGGATTATCTCAAAAATCTCAAAATCCACGGACGCAGCGGAACCGATTTCCGACCTGTTTTTGACTATATAGAAAAGCTTCGCAGCGAGAGGAAACTGAAAAACCTCAAAGGTCTTCTCTACTTCACAGACGGCGACGGAATCTACCCGGAAAAGCCCACCGATTATGAGACTGCTTTTGTTTTTTACAAAGAAAAAGCCCTGCACCAGAAGGTTCCCGCATGGGCTGTAAGATTATACCTTGATACCGAAAAATCCTGAATCTCCGCTGAAAGGGTCATGTTATGAATATCAAAGAAGCTAAAGAAGAAATTCTGCATACCATACAGATCTACACCCGAAAGGATGCCCACGGACAGTATCTCATGCCCTCCGTACGCCAGCGTCCCGTCCTTCTTATTGGTCCTCCCGGAATCGGAAAAACTGCCATCATGGAGCAGATTGCCCGTGAATGCGGCATCGGCCTCACCGCCTATACCATCACGCATCACACCCGCCAGAGTGCCGTAGGACTTCCCGTCATTGTCAAAAGAAATTATCAGGGACATGAATATTCCATCACGGAATACACTATGAGTGAAATCATTGCCTCCGTCTATGAAACCATAGAAAAAACCAGCTGTAAAGAAGGCATCCTGTTTATCGATGAGATCAACTGCGTTTCAGAAACCCTGGTTCCTACCATGCTCCAGTTTCTCCAGAATAAAACCTTCGGTACGCATCCTGTTCCTGAGGGATGGATCATCGTTGCTGCCGGAAATCCGATAGAATACAACAAATCAGCCAGAGAATTTGACATTGTCACTCTTGACCGTGTGAAACGGATCGATGTGGAACCGGATCTTGCCGTATGGAAGGAATATGCCTGGGCAAAAGGGATCCATCCGGCAATTCTGTCTTATTTAAGTTTACATAACGACAGATTCTACCATGTAGAAAATACTGCTTCCGGCGTACATTTTGTCACAGCACGAGGCTGGGAAGATCTGTCTTCTATCCTATATGGCTATGAAGATCTTGGGTTTTCGCCGGACGCCTCTCTGATCCTGCAGTATCTCCAGGAACCGGAAGCTGCCAGAGACTTTGCCGGCTATTATGCACTCTATGCAAAATACCGTCAGGATTACCAGATTCCACAGCTCCTCTCCGGGCGTCTGTCCGAAGAGAAATTCCAGAATCGCTGCAATCTCGTGCAGCAGGCCTCCACCGATGAAAAAATCTCTGTCGCAGGTCTCCTTCTTGATGGATGGAACAGTTTTTTCCAGAAATTCCAGAAAGAAGACCAGTTCACAACTACACTTCATGAAACACTGAAACAGATCCGCACTGCCCTGCTTCGAGGAGAAACTCTGGATGGGATCATTTCACAGCGAAAACAGGCACTGAAAGTCAGAGTGGAAAATCATCTTATCTCATCTGAAGAATACGATCAGGCCGATCAGATCACAGAAATCCTGGAAAACTGCCTGATCGAGACACGCAGAGAACGGGCTGCATCCACTGACGCTGTTCTTGATATTCTCCGTGATGCCTTAAGCGACGCCGTTGACAGCCGCAAAACCGCTGCCGCCCGCACTTCGCTTGCGCTGGAGCATGGCTATCGTTTTGCAAGCGAAGCCTTCGAGGATGGACCGGAACTGCTTTTCCTTACTTCTGATCTCGGTCATAATCCAAAAGCAGTACAGTTTATCAGCACCTTCGGATGCGAACCCTATTTTCATTACAGTGAGCAGCTGATGTTCCAGGAAAAACGAAAGTCTCTGCTTCGCGAAATCGAAAACCATTCTTAAAGCCAAAAAACGGGCAGATCCCTTTGTTATATCCAGGGATTTGCCCGTTTATCATTTATAGATCATATCCAGTCTCTGCCATCAGAATTTCTGCGAATCTTCGGTCCCATCAGACTATTTTTGCGCTCCAGTATCTGACGAAATTCAGATGCATACATCACAAAGGACATTGCCATACATACCGCACATGCTCCGATCAGTACGTTTGCCGTCGAGTACGGAAGTCTCACTCCCGCTGTCAGAACCATGACGACCACATAAGAAACTGCGGTATTCAGCTTTCCATGCCACTGTGCTTCTCCTGTCGCTTCTGTCTCCATCATGACCTTCCAACCCATCACAAGCATATAGGTTTCCTTCACCGCAAACAGGATCAGAACCAGCTTTACCAGCGGATAACGCGACATCAGACACGCCAGCATCACTGCCTGCATCGCCTTGTCTGCCAGCGGATCAAGGATCCTGCCGATCTTGCTGACCTGATGAAAGGCTCTCGCGATTCTTCCATCCAGAAAATCGGTCGCTGCAGCTGCCATAATGATCATAGTCAGGACCGGCCTGTTTCCTCTCATTCCATGTCTCTCACAGATACCAAGGAAAAGTACTGCGAGTCCAAGCCTGATAAAACTCAGAAGATTCGGTACTGTAAGGATTTCCTTACGCGTAAAAATCTCCGCCAGTTTCTCCTGTCGAGCCGGAATCACACGATAGAAAAGCTGATAACACAGAATATTCAGGATCAGTGCAGTCATTACATCTGAAACACAGTGCTGTTTCAAAAACATCGTTGCCAGAACGATCGAAACTGTCAGGACCGTCTGAGCTGCAGTAAACAGCCTGTTTTTCCTGCATCGCTCATTCTGGAAAAGTGCTATGCAGCTTGCCACAGAGTTAAATACATGGATACTTGGAAAAATATTCGTCGGTGTATCTATTTTGTACAGATATCGCACTGCCGAAACAAAAACTCCGCTCTCCCCGGTCAGATCCGGACGAAGATTCTGTCCATTCGGATACACATAAGAGACCAGGATAAAAAGAGTCATACCCACTGCCAGAGTACCAATATACTGATAATATTCTTTCTTGCTCGAACAGAACAGTGCAAAGTAAACGATTGTGCCAATCAGGAAAAAATACCACAGCACATATGGAATAATAAAATACGGGCAGAATGGAATCCTGTCATCTGCCAGGGAATGGATGATATGTATCCTCGCTTCACTTTTCTCTACAAGCATAAAGGACAACATATAAAAAACTCCATACAACGGAATCATCCACAAATGTTTTGATTTCTTCAGATAATCCAAAATATCACCTTTCCAAAAACGCTGGCCTGTGCCAGGAGATAATTTTCAGTCACTTAGTTCTCGTTTCATTTATCTGTAGGTAATAATATACCCATTCACAAGATTTAATCAATCCACAAAATACCCAAAATAAATGATTTTACAAAAAATTCACCATCTCTTTGCATAAAGATAAGATAAAAATAAGAAATTCTTTTGTTTTCTCCGGACGCAAAAGAGGAAGTGCTTTTATGCTGCACTTCCTCTCTTCCTCTGTGTATCCTTACACAAGACCTGCTGGAATTCTCTCAGCTTTTCCTTTGCCTCAGGACTTAAATTCTGCGGTACCTGAATCTGTACGGTCACGTACTGATCTCCATGTACAGCGGAATCTTTCATAGACACAATACCTTTACCTCTCAAACGGATCTTGCGTCCGGACTGTGTTCCCTCCGGAATCTTACAGATTACATCCCCGTACAGAGTAGACACCTTCGCCTCACCGCCAAATACGGCTGTTGTAAATGGAATATTTGCTGTTGTGTAAATATCCATTCCTTTACGCTCAAAGCCAGGTTTCGATGTTACATTGACCTTCAGAAGAAGATCTCCTGCCGGACCGCCATTGAATCCCGGATTTCCTTTTCCTTTCAGCCGGATGCTCTTGCCATCCTCGATGCCTGCCGGGACATGTACCTTAAGTGTCTGAACCGCACCGTTTCCGGATGGATCAGACAGTCTCAGCATTCTGTCACAGCCAAATGCTGCCTCCTCGAAGCTGACACTTACTTCAGACCGCAGATCACTGCCTTTCGCCTGAGCACTTCTTCCACCGAAGCCACCACCAAAACCGCTCTGGCTGTGGAAACTCTGACCTCCGAAGCCACTGCTCTGACTGCTACCCTTACCGTGGAACATATTTCCAAAAATGTCTCCGAAAATATCTCCCATATCGTCCATGTTTCCATTTTCGAAATGGTATTCACGATAGCCGCCATTACCATCCTGATGAAAGTTAAAGCCGCCAAAACCACTGCCATCAAAACCGCCCTGACCATGAAAGCCCTGACCGCCGCCATAGGCACCGCCGGTACCTGCACCTTCCTCAAAAGCTGCAAAGCCGTACTGATCGTACAGTTTCTTCTTCTCATCATCACTTAAGATATTATATGCCTCTGTGATCTCTTTAAACTTCTGTTCCGCATTCTTATCCCCCGGGTTCATATCCGGATGATATTTCTTTGCAAGTTTTCTGTATGCTTTTTTGATTTCCTTCGCATCGGCATTCTTACCGATTCCAAGAACTTCATAATAATCTCTCTTAGCCATAACTGCCACCTCCGGTTATATTTGTATAGAAAAGAAGATGCGGTCGTAAACTCCCGCATCCCCTGCCCTTGTCTTTTTTGTTCTATTTGTAATATAACACTTGTTTCGTAGTATGTCAAGATGGTGCGGAAAGATTTTTTGGTTAAATGAAAAAGTTAATACTCCCTTAAGTTTTCTTCCTTTACATATCCTACCTGTTTTCCATCAGTTACTTCATAGCATCCTCCATACTTTTCTCCATTAAAATAAACCTCTGTGTCTTTTTTTAATCTTCCAAATGGAACTCGTATGTCCATTGGATACCAATAAAATCTAGCAATATAATCATCACTTGAATCAACCATTATATACAAGTCCGAATCCTGAATTACCCGTAATTTAGAATTATCATTTTCAAGAATATTCTTCATTTCATTTTGAGAATATTTTTTTGTTCCAACAAACAGCATTGTACATACAAGTACAAGAATTCCCATGCAATGTAGCAAGGCCCAAATTCTATACTGTCGACCTTCACATCTGTGTGAATTAAATAGAATTATAGTCAAAACAACAACTATTATAAAATATATTATAACTGCTTTTAACAAATCAGTAGATCCATTTATGAGACTTAATGTTTCATAAATCACTTCAAAACCAACTAAGAAAAAAGCACCGCCTAAAAATGCATTCAATATATAAATCTTTCGCCTTTTGGAAATCGCCTCGCTTATTTCCCCAATTAGAAAAAATATTCCCATTAATGTAGTAAGTATTAATGCAATATTATACAAATGATTGATTACAAAATATACTCCACAAACAGCCAAAAGGATTATTGCCAAAAATATAAACTCAATACTTACAAAAAATATAATCATATTATATCCTCTTCTTATTCTATATAATACCAGAAATATATTTCTTGATAATTGCTAACGGATTCTCGCTTCAATCAGTTCTTTTGCTCTTTTTCTGTTTTCCAGATTAGCAAGTGAAATATTTTTTCCATCTACTTTGAGTACGAGAGTCCCAAGTATTGAATTTTTTACAGCGGAGATTTCATCATAATCATATTCAAACTCTTTTGTCTGCAGTACATTTACCATCCTGACTCCTGATACAGACAACTCTCCCACTATCAGTTTTATTTTTGTACTTCCCCACCACGCTAATAAGCATTCTGCAGCAAGCGCAAGTGACACAACGCCCCACAAAAACAGATCCCAGCGTTTTCCTGCATTACGATTCGGGTCAAGATTTCCTCCATATAACTCTGCACGCTGATAAAAACACAGGAGAGCCGCAAATACAAGTGCAACTGCTGATGTGAAATAAATTATCGGTGTTTTTGCAGAAGCCTGAAACACAATATCTTTCTTTTTCGTTCCCTGCACTGTCCTTTGTACAGTTTTATGTACAGGTGCAGGCGCAGGTTCTGCCTTTACCGCTCCTACCGGATTTCCACATACTGAGCAGAATTGGGCTCCTTCTTTAAGTTCTGATCCACAAACATGACAAAACATCTCTTTTCCTCCCTTTATTCTCTTTTATATCTCGTTTATGTAAAATCACAAACTTATTGATATAATAAATAATTTTAAGAAATTTCTAACCACATCACAAGGTGGGGCGGATTTTGTGGACAGGTTTTTATGGTGCTTTTTACCAATTTTTGTCTAATTTTTGTGCTCTTAATATAACGAATATGCTATACTAAGTATTAATCACTGAAGTCAAGAAAGGATTTTTACTTATGTCTGTATTTTCTGATATGCTTAGAAATTACATCCACGAAAAGGATGTCAAAGTAGGAGCATTAGCACATTACTGCAATCTGGAACGTTCTACTGTTTATAAATTTATTAATGGAAAACGTGAACCCATGTCTGCAGAACTGGTGGAACAGATCGCTTATTTTATAAAGCTGACACCTCTTGAAACACATCAGCTTAGAGAGGCCTGGAAAATGACCCGTATGGGAGAAGATGCTTATTATATCCGCAAAAGTATTGATCACTTTTTATGTGATTTTCCAAATAAGTCAACGCCTCCATCATATGATTTTACTCCCTCCCACGTAAATTTAACCAAACAACTGTCTTTCACTCAGAACTGTCTTCTGCTGAATTCCAGACAGGCGATAGATTCTTCTGTTCACCAGATTTTATTATCTGAGGCAGCCAAACCGAAGGGACAGATTGCTCTTTTCCTTCAGCCTGACTATCCGTTTCTGCTTCATCTGCTGTCTACGATTCAGCCTGCAGGTTCATTACAGATCGATCATATTTTCAGTCTGAACCGTACTGCACAGTTTACAGACGCACATGAGCTTTATGAACTTTATTACCTGCGAAATCTGTTTCCGGTTTATATGAATAAGCTGGATTATCATATTCATTGTTTTTATACAAATGAAATCTCACATTTGCAGAATCTCTCTGCTCTGCCATATATGATTCTGACCTCGGAATTTGCCATCACATGTTCTTCTGATTACCAGACGGGAATTCTATACCAGGATCCGGATATCCTGCAGGCATTGTGGAATCTGTTTCATTCGCATCGGGATCTTTGTCAGCCTGCCTTTCAGACTTTTCCGATTATTGCAGATGATCTGCCATCCCTTTTTCAATTTGTTGCTAATACAAGAGCTTCTGCCGATCTGATTATTTTTATTCAGCCTGAAGCATGCATTCTCCCGTTTTTACGTCTGGATTTGCTGAAAGATATTTTTAATTATGACATTCCTGGGGCAGATTCTGTTATAGCCATGGCAGACGCTTTGTTCAGCAATAATATGCAGCTGATCAACGATGAAAAATTTATTATCTATTTTACAGAATACGGAATGACCCGTTTTCTGCAGGAAGGTTTATTTGAAGAGATTCCACCAACATTCTATCATCCGTTAAATGTCGAGCAGCGCATCCGAATTCTTCGTGAAATCGCCCAATGCTGTCATGATGGTTCCTACCGCATCTTAAAGAAGCCTCTGAATCATCTGTCTGAGAACCTTCGCATGTGTCTCTGTGGCAACACCTGCTCACTCACTTACCAGACAAATTCCGGTGATCATATGTGCTTTGCGATCACGGAGCCATTTATCCTGCAGATCTTCCAGAAGTTCCTGACAAACATGGATCCGGATGTTTACTACAAACCTGAGGAAGCTGAACAGATTATCAAGCATATGATTGAACAGCTGGAAACCAATAAATAATCTGTAGAGTAGGCGGATGAAATTTTCATCCGCCCCTCATCAAACCGTGCATGAGGTTCTCCCTCACACGGCTTTCCGACATTCTTCTTTCTACAGCATTACGTCATGCTCTAGCCATTTTCTTTAATCCTTTTTCGTAAATGCTATTTCTTACAAATCCCACCTTTGACATACGATTACGTCTCTGGTGTTTCTTGTTATACCATCTTGTAAAAGTGCAAATAATGTACCAGTCTAGAGCCTGCATCCACTTTTCGTTTCTCTTGGTGGAATAATAATTCTTCCATCCTGTGATTTTCGGATTCAGATTCTTTATTAAATCCTCTTCCTTTGCAACTAGCAGACTTCGTCTGTTTACATTCCTCTTGACTTCGGCTTTCATTTTCTTCATGGCTTTTCTGCTTGGGTACTGATACGTTTCCTTGTACAGTTGTCCTTTGCGTGTTTCCGTTGTCATTCTTCTGTGGTGCATTCCGAGAAAGTCAAATCCCTCTTTTCCGTCCCACATGCTGACTATCTTTGTTTTCACTGGATGTAGCTTTAAATCCAGTTTTACCATGATATACTGCAATAAATTCAGTGCGTGATTTGCACTTTTCTTATTCTTGCAAATGATTACCGTATCATCTGCGTACCTTACAAGAATACCGTGAGTAAGTCCATACTTTTCCCACA
>OLSL01001919.1_pt1 | contig 17900 bp, 20 predicted proteins | sample 1672511 | NCBI WGS metagenome assembly OLSL01 (sample SAMEA3136694, study PRJEB25190) | human gut metagenome | biome: human gut; feature: human-associated habitat; material: faeces | place: Austria | collected 2013
CTCGGCCTCGTCCGCCGCGCCCTTTGCGCTGTCAGCCAGCGCCTGCGCCCGAGAGAGCAGCTCACTCAGCGCCGTCTCCAATACCGCCGCGTCGCGGTCGATGTCCGCGATACGCGCCAGCTGTCCGTCGATCTGTCCCTGTAAATTCTCCCGCCGCTGGTCTGTGCTGGTCAGTTCCTGTTCCAGCCGGCGCAGAGACTCGTTGTTGTGCTCCACAGAGGTCTGCAGCACCGCGATGGCCGCAGACTCCTCGCCGGCGGCGGACTCCGCCTCGGTCACCTGACCGCGCAGCGCGTCAGCCGCCACGTCGTTCTGCCGCATCTCCTCGGTAAAACGCTCTCCCTGGGCGTAGGCCTCGTCCAGCGCCGCCTGGGCCTGGTCACAGGCCTCCTTGGCCTGAGCCGTATCGCTCTCCAGCTTCAGCTTGGCAGTCCGCAGGTTTTGCAGCTGCTCCAGCCACACGGAGATCTCCAGCACCCGCAGCTCATCCCGCAGCACCAGATACTTCTTCGCCGTCTCCGCCTGCGCCCGCAGCGGCTCCACCTGCAATTCCAGCTCGGCGATCTTGTCGTTAATACGCACCAGGTTTTCCTCGGTGCGCTCCAGCTTGCGCTCGGACTCCTCCTTGCGGTGCCGGTATTTGCTGATACCGGCGGCCTCCTCGAAGATCTCCCGGCGCTCGCCGCTTTTCACAGACAGTATCTCGTCGATCTTGCCCTGTCCGATGATGGAATAGCCCTCCCGGCCCATACCGGTGTCCATAAACAGCTCGTTCACGTCCTTCAGCCGCACGGACTGCTTATTGATATAGTACTCCGACTCACCGCTGCGGTAATACCGCCGTGTCACGGCCACCTCTGCCTCCTCCCGGGTGGGGAAGATATGCTCGGTGTTGTCGATGACCAACGTCACCTGGGCAAAGCCCATCTGGTTCCGCTTCTCCGTACCGCCGAAGATCACGTCCTCCATCTTGGCGCCGCGGAGCTGGCGGCTGTTCTGCTCGCCCATGACCCAGCGTATGGCGTCGGAGATGTTGGACTTGCCGGACCCGTTTGGTCCCACGATAGCGGTGATGTCCTCGCCGAAATTCAATACCGTCTTGTCGGGGAAGCTTTTGAACCCCTGTATCTCAAGTGCTTTTAAGTACAACTGCGTCACCTCTTATACTTTGGCATACCTTAACTAAGATAGTATACTATGGAAGTCCCCGTTTTTCAAGAAAAACCGCGCGCCCGCACAAATAAATATCCCCCGGCTCCGCCGGGGGATATTTATTTACTTCCGCCCCTTTGCGATCTGTCCGTACAGTGCCTCCAGCGCGTCGCCCAGTGTACCGATCCGGTCGATGATACCCTCTGCCACCGCCTGCTCGCCGTACAGCACCGTCCCCACGTCATTGGCCATGTCGCCGCTGGAGAGCATCAGCTCCCGGAACCGTTCCGCGGTCACGCGGCTGTTGGCCGCCACGAACTGAATAATGCGCTCCTGGAGGCGTTCAAAATACCTGTACGTCTCCGGCGCGGCAATGACCGTCCCGGACATCCGCACCGGATGCACTGTCATGGACGCCGTGGGCGCGATGAATGTCTCCTTCCCGCACACCGCCAGCGGTACGCCGATGGAGTGCCCGCCGCCCAGCACCAGCGTCACCACCGGCTTCGTCATGCCCGCCGCCAGCTCCGCGATGGCCAGTCCCGCCTCGATGTCGCCGCCCACGGTGTTCAGAAGCAGCAGCACCCCGTCCACCTGTTCGCTCTGCTCCAGCGCAGCCAGCAGCGGCAGCACGTGCTCGTACTTCGTGCTCTTCAGATTGTCCGGCAGCAGCGTGTGTCCCTCCACCTGCCCCACGATGGTCAGGCAGTGCACCGTCCCCCGGCTGTTTTTCACCACAGTGCTGCCCATGTCGATGATCGGCTGTACCGGCACCGCCGCTTTTTCCTCGTTCTTTTCCCGGTTTTCGTCGTTGCTCATATCCGCGCCTCCTTTTTGCCGTAGCTTGCGCGGATACCGCCTCTTTCATGCAAAAAGAGCGCCTCCCGGCGCTCTTTTTCGTTATTCGTTATCTTCTGTTGTGGGGATACCAGATCTTCTGCTTCTCCGCCTCGCGGATCAGTTCCTCCCGGAAGTCCGGGTGCGCGATGGAGATCAGCTTCTCCGCGCGCTCCCACACCGTCAGTCCCTTCAGGCACACGCAGCCGTACTCCGTCACCACGTACATGGTGTTCACGCGGGTATCCGTCACCACGGAACCGTTCTGCAGGGTAGGCCGTATGCGGGAATGCAGCGTGCCGTCCTTGTCTGCGTGAGTGGAGCTGAGACAGATAAAGCTCTTACCGCCCTTGGACAGATACGCGCCCAGCACAAAGTCCTGCTGACCGCCGGCGCCGCTGATCTGCTTGGTGCCCGCCGTCTCGCCGTTCACCTGCCCGTACAGGTCCACATCCACCGCGTTGTTGATGGAGATAAAGTTATCGATGGCCGCGATGGTACGGATGTCGTTGGTGTAGCTGATGGGCGCGGCCATGCACGCCGGGTTGTCGTCCAGATAGTCGTACAGCTTCTGGGTACCGGCGGCAAAGGCGAACACCTGCCGGCCCCGGTCGATGTTCTTCTTCATGCATGTGACCTTCCCCGCCATAGCCAGATCCACATAGGCGTCCACATACATCTCCGTGTGTACGCCCAGATCCTTCAGGTCGGACTCGCACAGCATGGCGCCCACGGTATTGGGCATACCGCCGATACCCAGCTGCAAGCAGGCACCGTCGGGTATCTGCTCCACGATCAGCTTCGCCACCGCCCGGTCCACCTCCGTAGCCGTGCCGCTGGGCTGGACGCCCATGGGGTCATTGCGCCCCTCCACGATCATGTCCACCTCGCTGACGTGGATACAGTTGTCAAAGCCGCCCAGGCACCGGGGCATATTCTCGTTGACCTCCACGATGACCACCTTGGCCATCTCGCACACCGCCTTCACATGCGAAGCCGACAGTCCGAAGTTGAAGTACCCGTGCTTGTCCATCGGGGCCACCTGGAACATGGCCACGTCCGGCGGCGTGATGTGGTCGTAGTAGTACCGGGGCAGCTCGGAGTACCGCATGGGCTCATGGAACCCGGCGCCGCTGGCGATATGATGGCGCTCCACACTGCTCATGTGGTGAGAGTTGAAGATGATATGGTGCACCGGGTCCTCGATGTCGAAGATCGCCGGCTTCCACAGGCTGATACCGCCCCGGACCTTCACATCCTCCAGCTCCGGTGCACGGCGGGCCAGCGCCTCGTCCAGCACCCGGGGATGAATGGCGCAGAAGCCGTAGTCCACCCAATCACCGGACTTGATGACCTTCACCGCCTCGTCCGCGGTGGTCAGTTTCTGCTTGTACAGCGCCTGAAAATCAGCAAAAGCCATGTCCTGTTCCTCCCTGTTCTTTCCTGTTCCTTCCGCTGAAGGCTGAATTCTTAATTGTTAATTTTACCACAATACAGCCGGCGGGGAAATTGACGAAACCCACAAGAATTCCCGGGAATGCTTGTGCAAAAATGAACAGGTCCGGCATGGATATCATCCGCTCAACGCCTCTACCTCCTCCGACATGATCACCCGTATCTCGTTGACCGCCGTGTCGTTGTTCTTTTCGCTCTGGCACATCTTTGCCGCTGTCCCCACCAGCGCCTGCAGGATACCTCCCAGCTCCTTGACCTCCTTCAGGCTGCCCTCTCCGCTTTCCAGCCGTTCCGTAGCCCCAGCAGCCGCCGTCTCCAGCAGCTTTGCCGTAGCCATCAGGCATCGCCGGAGTATCTGCTTTTCCGCCTCCTCCCGACCGATCTGCCACTGTCCCTTGATCGCATGTCGCCACACCGTCTGCGTACACACATGGTACTCCCTTGCCAATCGCTGATAGGTATACATTCCCGACTCATACTTACGCCTTACCTCTCCCCAGTTCACGTCTGCTCTTTTCATATGCGCTCCCCCCTTCCTGCGATCCGGTTCTGCCCCTATGCCAAGAAACCGGGAGAGTTGCCCATAAACAGGCAACTCTCCCAAAATTATTTTTCTTTTTACCCGCTTCATCCCCCGTCCCTTTCGTACGGCACGCTTCTCCCATCGTCCCGCTCTTTCGCGACCCGAGATCGCTCTTACTTTGCCTTGAACTCTATCCACTCATTGTCCATAAGGACAACTACCAAGTCTTCCTCAATAACAGCATACGGAGTCCCCAGGTCTCTGTTGAAGTTTGCCTCACCATCTTTTCGGGGAACGCCATCCTCCGCATACGACGTGGTGTACTGAATAACACTCTCGTCTACTTCAACGGGAACAGCATTATCGGTCGAATAGTAATTTATCCCATTTACCATTATCGTCGCAGGATAGTCCCCAACATTCGACTTTCCGCAGCCCGCCATAGCAACAACGCAAACCAACGCTAACACTGATGCCATCAACTTTTTCATACGATCACGCTCCCCCTGTCAAATTCCAATTGATCCGTTCTATCTTCAGCACAATGCTCTTAAATTCTCTTGCCCACCTCGATTGTACCATGCCTCTCCGCAAGGTCGCAAGATATTTTCCCCTGCACGCCATTGTGAAAACAACCAAAAACACCTCCGCTGCCTGTGGGGCAGCGGAGGTGTTTTACGATCTAATTACTCCTCGTCGGCGTCCTCGTCAGCGGCGGGAGCCAGCAGCGCGCGGATGGACAGGGAGATCTTCTGCTTCTCCTCGTCGATGGCGGTGATCTTGGCATCCACCATCTCGCCCTCGGTCAGCACGTCGCCGGGCTTCTCGATGCGGCGATCCGCGATCTGGGAGATGTGGATCAGGCCATCCACACCGGGCACGACCTCGGCGAACGCGCCGAAGGTCATCAGCTTCACGATACGCACGTTGGCCACATCGCCCACGTGGTAGGTAGCCATGAACTTATCCCAGGGATTCATGCTGCGATCCTTCACGCCCAGAGAGATCTTGTGCTTCTCGGGATCGAAGGAGATAACGTACACGTCCAGGGTATCGCCCACGGAGACGACCTCGGCGGGGTTCTTGATACGGCTCCAGGACAGCTCGGAGATATGTACCATACCATCCACGCCGCCGATGTCCACGAACACACCGTAGGAAGTCATGGACTTCACGGTGCCGGTGTAGTGCTTGCCGACCTCGATGTTGTTCCAGATCTCCGCCTGGGCGGCCTGACGGGCCTCATAGGTCACGGCCTTGATGGAGCCGACGACGCGGCGGCGGGCACGGTTGACCTCGGTGATCCGCAGGGACACGGTCTGGCCGATCATGGTGCTCAGCTCAGCGCCGCGGGGCAGACCGGACTGGGAAGCGGGCACAAACACGCGCACGCCCTTAACATTAACGACGATACCGCCCTTGTTCTCCTCGGTGACTTTACCTTCGAGAGTGGTCTTGTCCTCGCGGGCCTTCTCGATATCCTCCCAGACCTTGACAGCGTCCAGACGCTTCTTGGACAGCATGGCATAACCCTCCACGTCGTTGACGCGGATGATATAGGTCTCGATCTCGTCGCCGACCTTGACGACGTCCTCAGGCTTCACATTGGGATCTGCGGACAGCTCGTCCACAGAGATATAGCCCGCCTGCTTGCAGCCCAGATCGACCTGCACCTCGGTGGGGCCGATCGCCGTTACAATACCGGTTACCTTCTCTCCTGTATTCAAAGTCTTAAAAGATTTTTCCAGCATTTCCTCGAAGCTCTCTTCCGTAGCTTCCATGTTCTTGATCTCTTCGCTCATCGTTGCATATACCTCCTTAATGATGCCCGCAGGCGTGGACGCGCCGGCTGTAAGCCCCGCCACAGAACATCCGTTAAGGGACCCGACCCGCAGCTCCTCCGGCCCTTCGATCTGATAGACCCGGGCGCAGCGTGTGCTGCAGATCTCCGCTAAATGTCTGGTGTTGGCACTTTTACGATCTCCGACCACGACCATAACGTCCGCCCGTCCGGCGATATTCGCCGCCTCGGATTGACGTTTTTGCGTAGCATCACATATTGTATCAAAGATTTCGGCGTTTGTACACTGTTTTTTTAAAAATTTTACACACTCTTCCCATATCGAACGAATACAGGTCGTCTGTGCGGTAACCAGCAAATCCATGTCCTTCCGCGCCGGGTCCGCCGCCACCCAATCAGCCAGCTCTGCCGTGTTTTCCAGCACCACGCTGCGCTCACAGCGGCTTGCGGCGGCCATCACCTCCGGATGGTGCGCTTCTCCGATAATGATGGGTGTCCGGCCCGCACGGGCTGCCCGTTCCACCAGCCGGTGGATCCGCAGCACATGGGGACAGGTGGCATCCATGATCTGTGCGCCCCGCTCCTCCAGCACCCGCAAAGCCTCCCGTGTCTCGCCGTGGGCACGGATGATCACCGTCTCTCCCGGCCGCACCTGCTGAGGGCTGTCCGCCTGCCGCGCACCCAACGCCTCCAGCGCTGTGATGACCCGGTCATTGTGTATGATACTGCCCAGCATAACGCAGCCGCCTTCCCGGGCAGCCACCTCCGCCATGTGCACGGCCCGTTCCACGCCGTAGCAGAACCCCGCCGTCTTCGCCAGTATCACCTGCATTCAATTCCTCCCAGGGCATAGGCCCGCCGCATGACCTCATGGGCGTTGGCAGTATATTCCTCCGCCGTACCCTTGCGGCCGGTGTACTCCGGCTCGAAGGGCTCGCCGATTATGATGGGCGTCTTGCGGAATATGCGCTTCTTCGTGCCGATATATACCGGCGCCAGCTTCACGCCGGCACGGATGGCCATCATGCCCGCGCCGGACTTGACATCCGCCTGTCCCGGTGTCTTCACCCGTGTTCCCTCCGGAAACAGGAACAGGTTCCACCCGTCCCGCAGGCTCTGTATGGCGGTCTTCACCGCCCCAATGTCACTGTTGCCCCGATCCACCGGAAACACACCGATCGCCCGCAGGAATCCACCCACGATGGGGATGGAGAACAACTGCTTCTTAGCCATGATCCGCACGTTGAACCGCTGGGGCATGGACAGCACGAATAGGATAGGGTCCCAGGCGCTGGAGTGATTGGCGCACAGCAGCACCGGTTCTCCGCCCTCCAGATGCTCCGTTCCCCGCAGGTCCACCGGCAGAAAAAACAGCACCAGCGGGCGCAGCACCCGCCACGCCGCCGCGTAAAACTTATTTCTCACGATGCCACACGCCCCCGTATCACATCCAGCAGCAGCTCCAGGCTGGCCGCGAAGTCCATGTCCGTGTTGTCGATCATAATGGCATCATCCGCCGGCCGCAGCGGCGCCGCCGCCCGGTGGGTATCGTTATAATCCCGCTGCTCCATATCCCGCAGCACCTCGTCAAAGGGCTTCGGCGTGCCCCGCTGCTCCAGCTCCAAAAACCGCCGCCGCGCCCGCGTCTCCACATTCGCGCACAGAAACACCTTCACCTCCGCGTCCGGCAGCACCACGGTCCCGATGTCACGTCCGTCCATGATGACGCTGTGCTCCCGCGCCAGAGACCGCTGCAGCTCCATCAGGAACGCCCGCACCTCCGGTATGGCCGACACGTCTGAGGCGTACTTCGATATCATCGGCAGGCGTATCTCCTTCGTCACGTCCTCGCCGTTGAGATACATCCGCTGCAGACCCTCCTCGTCATACCGCAGGGCCACAGTGATCTCCGGCAGCGCCGCGATCACCGCCGGCGCGTCCGTTGGCGCGATGTCATGCCGATACATATACACGCCGATGGTCCGATAGATGGCCCCGGTGTCCACATATAAGATATGCAGCGCCTCCGCCGCCGCCCGGGCCAGCGTGCTCTTCCCCGCGCCGGACGGCCCATCGATGGCCACTGCGTACTGTCTCTCCGTCATGTCATTTCCTCGCTTTCTGCGGCGCTCAGCCCCGCCAGATACCCCGTCGCCCATGCGATCTGTAAATTAAAGCCCCCCGTATAGGCGTCCACGTCCAGCACCTCGCCGGCAAAAAACAATCCCCTCACCCGCTTCGACGCCATGGTGTTTGGCGTTACCTCTCCCACCTTCACGCCGCCGGCGGTGACGATCGCCTCACTGACGGGCCGCGGCCCGGTAAGCTCCAGCGTAAAGTGCTTCAGCACCTGCACCAGTGCCCGGCGCTGTTCCTTTGTCAGGCTGTTGGCCTTTTCGCTTCCGGTCAGCCCCGCCCGGCGCAGCACCACCGGCGCCATGCTGTGGGGCACCAGCCCCGCGGCGATGGTCCCCATCTCCCGGTTGGGATTTTCTCCGATATCCCGCAGCACCCGCGCGTCCAGCTTCTGCTCGTCCAGCGCCGGCTTCAGGTCGATCTCTATCGTATAGTGCTCCCCCTCCCAGCGCCGCAGATGGGCGCTGGCGGACAGCACCAGCGGTCCGGACACCCCGACGTGGGTAAACAGCAGCTCGCCGAAATCCCGGAACACCGCCTTCTTCCCGTTGTATACCGTCACTGCCACGTTCCGCAGGCTCAGGCCCTGCATAGCCGGACAGTCCTCGCCCGCGCACACCAGCGGCACCAGTGAGCCCCGCGGCGGCACAATGGTGTGTCCCAGTGCCTCCGCTATGCGGTAGCCATCCCCCGTGGACCCGGTGCCGGGATAGGACACCCCGCCTGTGGCCAGGATGACCGCCTGCGCGGGGTACGTTTCCTTCTCCCCTTTTACGGCGCATACCGCGCCATCCGCCGTCTCCACTGATACGGCCCGGTCACGGGCCCACCGCACCTTCCGGCGCTTCAGCTCCCGCTCCAGCGCGTTGGTGATGTCGAAGGCACTGTCGGACACCGGGAACACCCGGTTTCCCCGTTCCACCTTCAGCGACACGCCCAGCGCCTCGAAAAACGCCATGGTGTCCCGCGGCGTGAACCGTGTCAGCGCACCGTACAAAAATCGCCCATTACCGGGAATGCTGGCAAGCAGCGTCTCCCGGTCACAGTCATTGGTCACATTGCACCGGCCCTTGCCGGTGATATTCACCTTCTTGCCCAGCCGTTCGTTGGGCTCCAGCAGCGTCACCGCCGCGCCCTGCCGGGCCGCGGTGATGGCCGCCATCAGACCGGCGGCGCCGCCGCCGATCACCACGATCTCCTTCGCCATGTCACTCGTCATCTTTCCCGAAAATACTGTACCTGGACCACACCTGCTCCATATCCGCCAGCGTGGCGGACAGGTCATCCCGCCGCTGCTGCCCCACCGCCAGGATCAGCGCGTTCAGCAGGCTCAGCGGCGCAGCCATGGAGTCCACGAAGGAGATCATGTCGCAGGGCGCCAGCAGCGATACCGCCGCCATGCCGTACAGCGGAGACAGTGCCGAATCGGTGATCGCCACCACCTCCGCGCCCCGCCGGCAGGCAAACTCCACCGCGTGGATAGCCATCTTGGAGTACCGCGGGAAGGATATTCCCACCAGCACGTCGCCCCTGCCGATGTGGGCCAGCTGCTCATAGATCTCACCGGCGGCGCTGGACTGCACCAGCGTCACGTTCTTGAAGATCAGGTGCAGGTAGAAGTTCAGATACCCCGCCAGAAATGAGGAGGACCGCACACCCAGGATATAGATGTGCTCCGCCCCCAGCAGCTTGTCCACCGCCCGGCTGAAGGCATCCCGGTCCAACTGCTCGATGACATTGTGTATGCTGTTCATATCCCGCTGCATCACACTGCCCAGAATGTCCGCGCCGGACATCTGATCCCGCGATACCTGTATCCGCTGGATGGAGGTCAGCTTGCCCCGTATCAGCTCCTGCAGGGCCTTCTGCATCTCCGGATAGCCGTCGTAGCCCAGCTGCGCGGCAAAGCGCACCACCGTGGACTCACTGACGGAGGCCGTCTCGCCCAGCCGCGCGGCGGTCATAAACGCCGCGCGGTCATAATTGTCCAGTATAAACGCTGCGATGCGCTTCTGTCCCTTCGAAAAGGTATCCATCCCGGCCCGGATGGTCTGTAGCACGTTTTCATTCATGTTGATGGCTTCCTTTGATAGATTGCAGCTCCTCCGCTGTCAGATACCGCCACTTTCCCGGCGGCAGGTCACCCAGGGCGATACTGCCCTCCGCCACCCGGCACAGCCGGGTCACAGTCAGTCCTGCGGCGGCACACATCCGCCGGATCTGCCGCTTCTTACCCTGGTGGATCACCACCCGGTATTTCGCCGTACCATCCTTCCGATACAGCTCCGTCACCGCCGCCGGCACGATGGGCTGTCCGTCCAGTCTGTCCACCGCCGACAGCTGCCGTGCGCTGTCCGCCGCCGCGCCAGTGACCGTAACGATATACGTCTTGTCCACCTGGTGGCTGGGGTGCAGCAGCGCATGGGTCAGCGCCCCGTCGTTGGTAAACAGCAGTAATCCCTCCGAGTCCAGGTCCAGCCGTCCCACGGGATACACCCGTGCGCCGCAGCCCCTGACCAGCGATGCCGCCGTAGGGCGACCCCGTTCGTCAGAGAGGGTGGTCACATAGCCCCGCGGCTTGTGCAGCATCAGATACACGTGCTGTGCCGCGCCCCGCAGGGGCCGTCCATCCACCCGGATATCGTCCGTCTCCGAATCCGCCTTGTCGCCTACACGGACCCGCCGTCCGTTGACGGTCACGCGTCCGGCGGCGATCCACTCTTCCGCCGTCCGGCGGGAGCACAGCCCCGCGGCGGCCAGCAGCTTCTGTATGCGCTCGGTCATGGCGATACCTCTCTCCCGTTTCCCAGTGCGCCGAGCAGGCGCGTCTCCAGCGTCTCCTGTATGCCTATCAGCAGGAACCCCCAGCGGTACAGTGCCTCGTGGTCGTTCCAATCGTCCCCGTCCCGCAGTGTCACCGCCACCAGCCGATATCCCGCCTGCTCCGCGCAGGACACCAGCGTCCGCCCCGCTGCCTTCGTGTACCCGGTCTTCAGCCCCACGCACCCGTCCAGGCGGCTCAGCAGCTTGTTGTGGTTGGTCAGCGTCCGTCCGCCGATGACCGCCGTCCGTGTGGAGACCATCCGCCGCAGCGTCGGCTCATTCACCGCCGCGCACCCCAGCAGCGCCATGTCATAGGCGGTAGAATAGTGCGCCTCGTCATCCAGTCCGTTGGGATTGGCAAAATGGCTGTCTGCCATTCCCAAAACGGCGGCCTTTTCGTTCATCCGTTCCACAAAAGGCGCCGTACCCCCGGCACATTCCGTCAGCGCCAGTGCCGCGTCATTGCCCGAACACAACAGCAGCCCGTACAGCAGCTCCTCCAGCGTCAGCTTCTCCCCCGGCCGCAGGTACATGGACGACCCCTCCGCCATGTGGGCGGCAGTTACGGTGATGACCTGCGACGGCTCCCCCAGCTCCAGAGCCACCAGCGCCGTCATCAGCTTGGTGGTGCTGGCGATGAGCATCCGCTTGTCCCCGTTCTTTTCATACAGCACCTGCCCCGTGTCCGCGTCCATCAGGACGCAAGCCGTGGCGGAGACCTCCACAGCCTCCGCCACAGCGGGTATGCACGTCAGCACGGCCAGTGCGGCGCACAGCGCCGCCAAGATCCCTCGGGTCACAGAAAGCCCCCCTCATCACAGGATGCTCTCAGTCTATTCCCGCGCTGCTTGTCTTCTTGTCTGGTATCAGAAATCCTTGTTCCGCTTCTTATCCACGAAGCCCTCGACCCGATCCAGCAGCTCCGGCACCATCTCGATGACCCGGTCCACGGTGGTGATGGCCGGCGTACCCACCGGCAGCATACGGGTCACGCCGCCCTTGACCACCAGGAAGGCCATGGGCTCCACCCGCACGCCCGCGCCGCAGCCGGCGCCGGAATGCTCCTTGTTTTTGCCGTAGTCACCGCCGCCGCAGCCGAAGCCGTAGCTCAGCCGGGAGATGGGGATCAGCGTCACGCCGTCCGGCGTGGTGATAGGTTCGCCCACGATATTGTTGGCATCCACCATCTCCTTGACCTTCTCCATAGACTCCACCATCATGCTCTTGAGGTCATTTTTCTTCTCGGTCATTTCCATTGTCAGCTCTCCTTTGTCGAAGTTGATGTGGTCGTATGTCCCGCGCCGTCCGGCGCTGTGTGTACTGTTTCGCGCTGCTTTGCAGCGTTCTGCGCCGCCTTCGCCTTCTCCGCGGCGCTCTGCCGCTTCCGCATGGCCAGGAGCCACCGTATCACCGGCTTGGCGAAGGCCCAGCCGATGGCGAACAGATCCCGTATCTGCAAACTCACGCCCAGCCGGCCTGTGAGCCGCAGCTGCTCGCTGTCAAAGTCCACCTCCACGTGGAGGCCGGGGTCCGGTATCCGCGTCAGCTGCTCCAGCTGCGGCATTACCGTCCACATTCCGGCGTTGATATAGCCGTACAGCTCCGCCGCCCCCGCCGGGTCCATCGCCCCCGGCAGCACCGCCGACAGCTCCAGCGGGTCGATCAGCAGCCGCTGCCGCGTCTTTCGCAGTCCGCCCTTCAGGGCCGCCCACACCGCCGGCAGAAGCGTCTTGATATCCTGCGCCGACAGAGACAGCTTTTTCTTTTCCTTCCCCTTGGTGCTCTCCTCCTGCGGTGTCTTTTTCTTCTTTTCTTTCTTGGGCTTTTTGGGCTTCTCCGGTTTATCCGGTTTGGGAAGCATCTGTATCCGCGCAGGCCCCGCGATCACCGTGACGCTTGTGTCCGCAATGTCGCCCGCGAAGTCTGCCCGCACGCCGATACGCAGCAGTGACAGCAGGAAGAAAAACAGCAGAATGCCCAGTATGATGTACACCGCCGTCATCGTGCTCCCTCCTCCCGCGTTATCTCTCCCGTATGCTTACAGCGCCTCCGCGCCGTTCTCCCCGTCCGCCGGTACCGTATCGTCGTCCAGCCGCAGCTGTCCGTCGGCCTCCATTCCCGGCAGCTGGGGCAGCTCCTCCAGCGAATTCAGATGAAACGCCCGCAAAAATGCCTGTGTCGTCCGGTACAGCCGCGGCCGCCCCGGCACCTGCAGCCGTCCGCACTCCTCGATCAAATGGCGATCCAGCAGCAGGCCCACCGTGTACGAGCTGTCCACGCCCCGTATCTGGTCCACATAGGCCCGGGTGGTGGGCTGATAGTACGCGATGATGGTCAGCACCTCCAGCGCCGGCTGGCTGAGCTTGGCGGGCTTACGGATCTCAAACGCCTTGCGGATCTGGTCGCCGTACTCCGGCGCGGAGCACAGCTGCCAGCTGTCCTCCATCCGCAGCAGCCGCACGCCCCGTCGCTCATAGCTGTAATAGTCCTGCAAATGCTGCAGTACCAGCTCCACCGTGGGGCGGTCCATGTTCAGCGCCACGCAGATGCGGTCCACCGCCACAGGCTCGCCGGAGGCAAACAGTATGCCCTCTACGGCGGCCTCGATATCCTTCATTTCCAGTGTATCCATAGGTCTCCCCTTACATCAGTTCTTCGGGCGCGTCGCCCTCTGCGGTGACGGTGCAGTCGCTGGCCGCGCCGGCCAGCTTGATCAGATTGTTCCGGCACAGCTCCAGAACCGCCATGAACGTGGCCACCAGCTCACTGCGTGTCTTGCTGCCGCGGAACAGCAGCAGAAAGCGCGTAATGCCCACACCCCGCAGCCGCCGCAGGATCTCCTTCGCCTTTGTCTCCACAGGATATGGCTCCCGCTTCACGATCTCGTCAAAGGCCCGGATAGGCGGTGCCTCCGGCGCGCCCTGCCGGTCCGTGACCTCCTGCATGGTCAGCACCAGATCCGCCGGCTCCTGGTCGTACTCATAGATCTTCCCGCGCTCCATAGGCTCCGGCGGCCGGGTCAGAATGTTCCGCCCGAATTCGCTCAGGGGTGCCAGCCGTTCCGACAACATACGCACCCGGGCATAGGCCTCGCCCCGCTTGCGCTCCTCCAGCGACTTGATGAGGGCGTCCATCTCACTCTGGGCTTCCTCGTCCTCCAGGTTCAGCAGCATACGGGTCTTGATGAACATCAGCTGGGCAGCCATGGTGATAAACTCGCTGGCCACCTCCAGATCCATCCGCTTGCGCTTTTCCAGATAATCCTGGTACTGCTCCAGTATCAGTGCGATGGGGATATCCTGTATCTCTATCTTATTTTTTCCCAGCAGGTACAGTATCAGATCCAGCGGCCCCTCGAAGTCTTCCAGCGGCTCGTCGCCCCGCGTCTGTACCACCTTTTCCAGTTTAAAAATAGGATCGTCCAAATTTACACCTCAAAACCGACCAGCCTGCACAGCAGGGTAAATGTCCAGCGTATGGCGCTGTTCAGCGCGTTGCTGCCGACACCCACGGAGATAACTACCAGCAGCACCAGCATACCGAAGCGCTCATAGCGCATGAGCCAGTTGTACGCCCGGTCCGGCAGCAGCACCGCCAGCACCTTTGAGCCGTCCAACGGCGGGATAGGCACCAGGTTGAACAGTCCCAGACCCACCGACAGCGACGCCGTATCCACCAGGAAGGAGAACCATGTACCGCTGAAGCTCCCCGTGGTCACCGCCCGCAGGAACTCGCCCCGGGCGATCAGCAGCAGCAAAAGCGCCAGCAGGAAGTTGGATACCGGCCCGGCCAGTGCCGTCAGCGCCATGCCCTGCTTTGGCTTTTTGAAATAATGCGGATCCACCGGCACCGGCTTGGCCCAGCCGAAACCCGCCGCCACCATCATGATAAGGCCCAGCCAGTCGATGTGCCGCAGTGGGTTAAGGCTCAGCCGATGCGCCCGCTTGGCCGTAGGGTCGCCCAGCGCATAGGCCGCCAGGCCGTGGCACGTCTCGTGTATGGTCAGGCACAGGAACACGGACGCCACGCGGAGCAGTATGCTCTCCAGCGAGCCGAAGTCCAGTGCGTTCCAAAGATTTGTCAAATATTGCAACAGCAGCGCCTCCGAGAGATAAAATGACAGCTTTCCTGCATTATAGCAGAAACCGGTCGGAAAGTCTACACCCATTGTCACCGTTCCGACCACTTTGTAACCATTTTGTATCCGTCTTTCCACCGGTTCGTAGCTTTTCTGTAAAGATGCGTACCACTATATATGGTATGCTGTAAGCACAGAAGGAAACGAACATTCCCACACCATGAAAGGAGAACAACTACTATGGATAGAACGAAGCTCATCACCTCTCTGGTCATCCTGTGCCTCGCCTCCGCTGTGGCCGCATTCCTGATGCCGCCCGCCCACGGTGCGCTGCTCTCCTTCGTGAGCATCGCGTCGGCGGCTGTCATCGCTGTCCTCGCCGTTGTCACGCTGGTGCGGATGCTGATGCAACGTCGCGCGTTTTGACATAGAGGGCGCAAGTCAACTGTGTTTATTGAAAGCAAGCAGTCAACCGGACCGTATGTAGGAAGCTGTCCATCATAGCCATGTGATCTCCCCCCTACCGCACATATCTGTTCCGTACCATATTATTTTCTCCCCAACTACGACCAACAAAGCGGCAGACCCGCAGGCATTGCCTGCGGGTCTGTCGCTTTTTATGACTGCCGATTTATCCCTTCAGCGCCGATACCGCCGCCCGTGCGGCTGCCGCCGCGTCCTCGGTGTATACGTCCGCGCCGATCTCATCGCAGAAGCTCTGGCTGATGGGCGCGCCGCCCACAAATATCTTCACCTGGTCCCGGATACCTGCCTCCCGGGCCAGCGTCACCACCCGGCGCATCTCGCCCATGGTGGTGGTCAGCAGGGATGAGCAGGCGATCACGCCGCAGTGCTGCCGCTTCGCCGTCTCCACGAACTGCTCCGGCGTCACGTCCACGCCCAGGTCAATGACCTCTACGCCGCTGCCCTCCAGCATGATCTTCACCAGGTTCTTGCCGATGTCGTGCATATCTCCCCGGACGGTGCCGATACACGCCCGGCCCACCGTCTTGGCATTTCCGCCGGTCATCAGCGGCTTCAGCTCCCCCAGCGCCGCCGTCATGCACCGGGCGGCCATCAGCATCTCCGGCACGAAGGCCCGGTTGGCGGAGAATGCCTCACCCAGATCGTTCATACCCCGGATCAGCCCACCGGACAGGATCTCCTGCGGCGTCCGACCCTGCTCCAGCGCCTCCCGGCACAGCGCCAGCACCTTTTTCTGCTGTCCCTTTTCCAGCGCCGCGGCCAGGCGGGCCAGTACGTCGCCGTTCTCGACAGCGGTGCCCGCCGCCTGCCGCACGGCGACAGCCCGCACCCGGCGTGGCACCGACGGCAGATCGAACTGCGGCACGTGCAGCGCCCGGTTGTAGTCCGCTATGGCCCGGTCGATGTACTCGTCCACATGGGGATACACCGCCCCCGGCAGGCCATAGGTGATGGAGGGAATATAGTGCCCACCCGGGCAGCACCGCCGCAGGGTATCCATGGCATAGCCGTAGACCTCCTCCGGCGCGGCATCCGCCCGGTCGATGGCGGCGCCCATACCGCCCATCAGCACCAGACGCCCGTGCAGCTTCTGCTGGAGGGCCGGTATATCGTTCTCCGGCAGTACGCCCTGCCACACCTGAATGCCGATCTCCGCCATATCCTCCACGATCGGGGCCAGATAGGAGTCCGCGTGATGTATGGCGATCACGCCCCGGGACCGGATATAGCCGTAAAACCGCCGGTACGGCTCCTTGAAGAATTCCCGCCACATCTCCGGCTTCATGAACAAAGCGTCCTTGGTGCCCCAGTCGTCGTGAGAGAAGATCACGTCCGGCTGCAAATTGTCGATGAGCAGCTTCACGTACAGCAGCCGATACGTGGTGATGTAGTCAATGAGCGCGTGCATCTCCTGTGGGTGCTCATACAGGTTCGTCAGCGTGTCCTCAAAGCCCATCAGGAAGTGGCACTGCTCGAAGATACCGGTACCCATAAAGCCCGCCAGCAGCTTCTCCTCCCCGCAGGCCGCCCGTGCCGCGGCGCGGCACGTCTCCCAGCCCTCCGTGCAGGCGGCGATGTCCGGCGCGTGCACCGTCTCCCGCCAATGGGTGATGTCCGGGCACACCGCCAGGCCGTCCGTGGTAACGGGCATAGGCCCCGGCGCGTCGGCGGGAAAGCTGATGGTGGTGCCCCAGCGGTCTTTGCTGACGGTCCCCCGCTTCCGGTTGCCCCGCAGATAGGTGTTGATGGGATCGTTCAGGCACATGTGCAGCGCCTCGTACTGGCACAGCTGGCGATCCGGCTGGCCATTGGGCTTCAGCAGCTCCAGAAAGTTCTCCTTGGGTGTCATCATATCATTTCACCTCTTCGGTATAGAGTAGGCATGATGTATACGTCATGGTTCGCGGTCCGTAGTTATACGACAGTCCGGACCGCAGGCACACGTCCCCCACCAACAGTCCGTAGGCCTCCATAGAGGACATCCGCTTGTCCGGGAACCGGCAGGGTCGGTCCGGACAGGTACACCGTCGGCACACGGTGCACGCCCCTGCTGACAGGGGCAGGCAGTCCGGCAGCAGCAGCCGCGCCTGCCGCGCAAAGTCCGCAAAGGCCCGCTTGTGCCGCCGCTGGATCGCCTCCATCCCCTCGTAGTCGAAGTCATCCGTCAGTGTACCGGTGGTCTGCACCAGCACCCCGGCGTCAAAGCATCCCATGGCCGCCGCGGCATCCTCCAGCGTCCCGCAGCCGGGCGGACAAGCCCAGTTGGCATTCCACTGTCCGCACCGGTCCGCCCGGCACATCTCCCGCACCTCCCGCCGGGGCGTCAGCGCGTTCATGTCCACCGGCGCGGCGTGGGAGAACCCGTTTTCCGCCACCAGCGTCATCAGTTTTGTTCTCATGGCAAATCCTCTTGACAAAGCCGCCCCGGGCTGATAAAAATAGTAGTGGAATTATTATAAAAAGGGGTGTTGCCCGTGTCAAGTATCCGCGTGACCCGCGGCGGAGATGTTTTTCGCCTCCCCTGCAATGATACCGATACCCTGCTGGCTCTGCTGCGCCGCGCCGGCTGTACCCTGCCCGCCGCCTGCGGCGGCCACGGCCGCTGCGGC
>OLSL01001922.1_pt1 | contig 17894 bp, 17 predicted proteins | sample 1672511 | NCBI WGS metagenome assembly OLSL01 (sample SAMEA3136694, study PRJEB25190) | human gut metagenome | biome: human gut; feature: human-associated habitat; material: faeces | place: Austria | collected 2013
TTTGACATTTCATGTGCTGTGTGTTATAATGTGCATGGGAGGTTTTGCGATATGACGGACTTCCGATTTGCTTTGGCTATTTTTCCGTTTCCTTTGCGTTTGGGGTGTTTGCCGTGGCGCAGGGACTCAGTGTTTTGGAGGCGGCGCTTATTTCGCTTACAAATCTTACGTCGGCGGGGCAGCTTGCCGGTGTGCCTATTATATGCTGCTGCGGGGGGCTTTATGAGCTTGCGCTGTCGCAGCTTGTCATTAATTCGCGATATGTTTTTATGTCTGCGTCGTTGTCGCAGCGGTTGGATGAAAGCGTCACCCTGCCGCAGAGATTCATTATTGCTTTCGGAAATACCGATGAAATCTTTGCAGTTGCTATGTCAAACGGAACAAGTCTTAAAAGCGGTTATATGTATGGTCTTATTCTGACCCCCGTTATGGGCTGGACGCTTGGAACCCTGACGGGCGCCGTTGCCGGTAACATCCTGCCTCAGATTTTAGTGTCGGCGTTGGGCGTTGCAATTTACGGTATGCTGACGGCAGTTGTGGTTCCTCAGATTAAAAAGAGCCGCGGCGCGGCTCTTTGTGCGGCCTTTGCCGTTACACTCGGTTGCTGTTTTGAGTATATCCCTGCACTAAAGCGGGTGCCGGGCGGCTTTTCCGTAATTATAAGCGCCGTTATCGCCGCTGTTTTGCTTGCAGTTTTAATGCCTGTTTCCCCGGAGGACGCCGATGCTTAAATCTGATTTCTTACCGTATCTTTTGGTCATGGCAGGCGTGACATATCTTTTGCGCATGGTGCCGCTTGTTTTTCTTCGCAGTAGGATAAAAAACTCCTTTGTAATTTCCTTTCTGCACTATATTCCTGTCGCCGTGCTCAGCGTCATGATTGTACCCGCCGTCTTTTACGCGTCGGAGAGCCTTGTATCGGCAGTTATCGGCTTTGCAGTCGCAGTCGTTTTTTCTTATTTGGAAAAAAGCCTTGTTCAGGTTGCCTGTCTGTCCTGCGCCGCAGTATTTTTGACTGAGCTTTTGTTAAAATTATAGTCTGTATTTTTCGTCGAACTGCGCGTAAATACTGTTAAACTGGGCATTTTCATGCTTTACGTCATGCAGATATCTGTGTGTCTCAAAGCTGCCGTGCGATAACTCTATTACTGCCGCAGAGATGTTTGAACAGTGATCGGATATTCGTTCAAGGTCGCCCAGCAGATTTGCAAAGGTCAGCCCCTGCTCTACGGTGCATGCGCCGCTTTGCAGACGTTTTACATGGTTCTTGTGCATTTTTGCCGTAAGCTTGTCAATGACCTGCTCGAGCGGCTCGGTATTTACGGCAAGCAGCGGGTCGTTATTTAAAAAAGCGGCCGATGTTATCTCGGTTATCTCTTTTACCGCCGCGCTCAGCACGGATAGCTCTTTCATCGCCTCCTTTGAATATCCTTTTGTTTTTTCCAAAAGCTCGCCGGTATCAAGGCTTATATGCAGCGCGTGGTCGCACATGCGCTCAAGGTCGCTCACCGTGTACAGCATTCGCGAAACACTTGCGCTGTCATAATCTGACAGTGATTTTTCCGCAATGCGTACAAGGCTTGTCAGCAGCATATCCTCGTACATGTCGGAACGTTTTTCATTATCCGATACCATATCGGATACCTTTTTGTCATACTTTGATATCTGCTCCAGGGATAAAAGTACCGTATCCCGCGAAAGCTGCGCCATCTCTCTCGTTTTCGACATACACTCACTTACGGCAATGGACGGAGACATAAACAGCCGTTCGTCCAGCGCAGGTATTCCGTCCTTTTTAGGTGCGCCGTCCTTTACAATCCTGCATATGAGCTTTTCGAGCTTTTTGGTGAACGGTAGAATGAGCAGCGTAGATAAAATATTAAACGCTGTATGTGCCGCTGCAATTCCGACAGGATTTATTGCCTCTGAGAAAAATGAACCTCTGGCGGTTAACCGGAGTATTTCAAACAGCGTGAAAAACACCGCTGTTCCTATTACGTTTACGGATGTGTGTGCAGCTGCTACGCGCTTTGCGTTTTTGCTGCCGCCAAGACAGGATATCAGCGCTGTGATGCAGGTGCCTATGTTTTGCCCCATGATTATCGGCAAAGCGGTAGACCATGTTACGGCGCCGGTCAGTGAAAACGCCTGCAAAATGCCTACCGATGCGGATGACGACTGAATAAGCGCAGTAATAACGATACCTGCGATGAGGCTTAAAAACGGATTTTCAAACTTTACCATGAGCGAGGCAAATTCCGGCGTGTCTGCGAGCGGGCTTACAGCGCTTGTCATAAACTTCATGCCATATATGAGTACCGCAAACCCGATGAGCACCCGTCCTGCGTCCCGCCGCCTGCTCTTTTTGGCGGACATTATTAAAATCACGCCTAAAAGCGCCAAAAACGGCGTGAAATTTTCCGGCTTGAGCATAGACACCAACATGTTGCTGCTTTCAATTCCCGCAAGGCTCAAAATCCATGCGGTAAAGGTGGTGCCTATGTTTGCACCGAAAATAATGTACAGAGTTCCCGTAAATTCCATTATTCCGGAATTTACAAGCCCCACAAGCATAACGGACGTTGCCGACGACGACTGTATGACCATTGTTATGACCAAGCCAAGAATCAGGCTGAGCGCCGGCTTTTTCTGCGCGCGCTTGAGCACCCTCTCCAGTCTGCCGCCGGCGGTCTTTTCAAGGTTTTCAGACAGTGTCAGCATACCGAACAGGAAAAACGAGATGCCGCATATAAATTGTATAATGCTGTAAACGTTCATTTTTCACCTCCTAAAACAGTATGTTTTACTTCATAAGTTAGTATCGACTGTTGTTAAAAAAATATTTGTAAAAATTAAGAAAGCCGCACGAAAAATATCCGCGCGGCTTTTGTGTGGAAAGTTATATTAGAAAAAATATTGCTGTATTGCTCTGCCTGCAATTTTGTCCGAAGGTCTCCCCACGGGTTTGTATGCAGACTTACGACGGCAATGCCTGCCGCCGGGAGGGCTCCCGCCGAAAAACTCGATAATCCCTCCGCCTCGTTAACCAAGCTTTAAATTTTGGTCTGGCGCTTTTGAAATTCCCTTGAAAATATCTGCCCACCTTTCTGCTTTCAGTATAGCATAAAGACGGGCAGTTGTCAATTTACACCAATTATTTTCGTGCACTGAATATAATTATTTGACGGTTTTTTGCAGCTTTTTCGGTAAATCTGCGTGCATTTTCAAGACGTTTGTCATCAAACGACCAAAACGGATCGTCCATAATAAGCGGGAGATTTTGCCTGCCGGAAATCAGATCGCTTACCGCTGTGCGCATTGCAAAATAAACTGCGTCCGCCGTGCCGCGCGAGAAATAACCCAGCTCGTGCATGGTGCCGCCTGACTTGACCCGCAGGTTAAATCCGCGGTCGAGCATCACGCTGTCATACCTGCCGTCTGTTATTTGTTTTAGCGGCTGACGGGCACATTCCGTAAGAATAGGTGAATACATTACGCTTATGTATCTGTACGCTTCGTCAAGGGCTTCTCTTGCCGTGCTCAGCACCCGATCGTTATACAGCGCATTTTCAAGCTCTGAGTTCAGTTCTTTTTCTCTTTGCTTTGTTTCAATTAATCCGAGACTGAGCTCGGCGTATTTTTTGCCTTTTGCCGAAAGCTCCTTTATCTTTTCAATAGTGCGGCTTTTTTCCTCCGTGATTTTAAGCAGTGCCTGATTGACCTGCGCTTCGCTTATGCTGTCAATCCCGACAATGCCAACTTTTCAAGCTCGTCCTTGCTTTTGTCTGTCAGCAGCTCGCACCTTTGAGCTTTCAGTGCCTCGATGCTTTGAAGCCTTGCCCTGCTTTCAGCCTGTATTTTTGTACGCTTATGAAGACTTTCGGCGTCGGATATCTTGTATTTTTCTTTTATATCCTGACATTTTTCAACACAGTCTCCAAGCTGATTTTGTATGCTTTCAAGCTCGTTTCGGGCATTATTGATTTCGGCGCGGCACTGAGCAGCTTTGTCTTTTGCCGATTCGTATTTTTCAAGTGCCGCACACAGCTCTTTTTGCGTCATGCCAAGCTGTGCGGGTATCCGTACCTTTGCTTTGAATACGACCGCGCAGATAACTGCCGCCGCGCCGGCAGCAGCCAGCAGCGCGCCGGGCAGAATAAGACCGTAGAGCATAACGGAAATTCCCATGACAACGGTTAGTACACCCGCAGCGCACAGGGGTGCTCTGACGCGCGGTCTGCGGTCTGCGAGCTGTCTTAGCCCTGTTTCGTTTTGTGAAATTGTGTCGTATTCCGGAAATCCTTCGCTTAGCTTTCGTGCGTCGGTCTCTGCTTTATCAAGTCTTTGCTTTGCATCTTTCAGCTGCTGCGTCAACAGCTCGCGCATAGCGAATGTTTTGGAGATTTCCTGCGCGGTCTGACTGTCGATTTGCACTGTATTCTCATAGTCGCCGAGCTTCTGAGCATAATTCCGTATCTGGATTTCAAGCTCTTTGAGCCTTTGCAGTTTTCGGCGGGCGTCCGCACCTTTTGCCGCAGGGAGCATTTCCCGGTATTTTTTTTCCTCGGTATCAAGAGAGGCGACTGCTTTTTCAAGTTCAAACAGCTCATTTTGCGCATCGGACAGTGAGGTGAGTTCGCTTTCAAGCTGTGATATTGTGACAGATAGCTCACCCAACTCTTTTTGTATATCAAATATCCGCCCCGACTGGCGTCCCGTATGACGGTATTTTGAATGCTTTCTGCGCAGTGCTTCCGCCGCGCTTTCGTAGGATGTGCCCTCGTCGCCGGTGGTTACAAGATTTTTAAGCGCCGCCTCCAATCCGCCCGTGCCGGAGAATTTTATATCGGTCTGACGTATTAAAAATGTGCGCTCAAACGTTTCCCTGTCCACGCCAAAAAGCATTTTTCCGGGTGAATCCGAAATCGGAAGCTCTTCTCCGCCGCTGTCCCGCATGACGACAAGTTTTTTACGGCCGTCGTTTTGCATACGTTCGATACGTATAAGCTTTCCGTTTTGCGTAAGCTCCATGGCGCCGGACAGTATGGCCTCACCCTGCCACGGCAGATACTTTTTAAGAAGATTTTCCTCAAGCGGCAGTTTTTTAGAGGTGGTTTTTGTAAAGCCGTACAGCATAAACAGGATAAAGTCGGTGATAGTGCTTTTTCCGTACTCGTTTTCATGCACAAGCTCGTTAAGTCCGGGCTTCAGATTCAAGGTAAAATTTCGGAATTTTCCAAACGAGATTATTTCCAAACTCTTTATTACCGTCATTTTTCTTCTCCGCCTCTGATAGCAATAACACCTTCTTTTATAGCGTCCTCGATTATCTGCCTGCCGAGCTCGTCCGCGTCTTTCAGCCTGTCGGCAAGTATTTTGACAAACCTGCCCTCCAAGGTGTTGTCTCCCATGCTGCTCAGATAGTCAATGTCGGCGCTTGTCCGATCCTTTATCTGCACAAATCCGTCGGTATGTGCGCACAGTGCGTCGCAGTCAATGTTAAACGGAGTGCCCAGCCTGCCGGTAAGCACGGCGCGGGCAATTTCGTTTTCAGCGGGTGTTTTTTTTGAAAGTATATTTAAAATATTACTTACGGAATGCGCGCCGCTGATGTCAAAATTATACTCTGTGTATATTTTCGCCTCGGTATTAACATATGTATAGGAAAAATCTTGCGTATCTATTACATAAAAACCCTTTTGACCACATTCGTCAAAACCGCGGCCGAACGGAACGCCTGCATAAAGCGCGTGTTTTCCGTTGGGAAGAACAGCATCGTTTGTTTTGTGTATGTGACCCAAAAGCGACAGTTTGGCGCCCGTTGCCGCCAGCGATTGGAGATTTAAGCTGAATCCGCCCTGCCCGCCGAGGGTACCGTGAGTGAGCGTTATAAAACCGTCTTTGTTTTCCTCATCACAAGCTCCCCGGAAATCCTTCCACGGGTCGGGCATATTAAACGCGCTTGAAAGCGATATTCCGAAAACGGTAATACCGCCCAAATCCACTCCTTTTATTTTGTCGGGAAAAATGTAAAGATTTTCGGGCGGGCTGCTGTAAAATTCAGTAATTCCAAACGGGTCATGGTTGCCGCAGACCGCAAGAAATCTGAGTGAGCAGTGCCGTTCAAAAACGCGCCGAACCGCCGCTGACGTTTCTTGACCGGGATTTGGGGTATCAAAAAGATCGCCGCCGAGAAGAACTGCCGCGGCATTTATACTTTCGGCATAGCAGGCGATTGAATCAAACGCAGACACAAGCTCGGCATCGCGCAGGGCTGCATTTTCGTTATTGAATTTGCTGCCGAAATGGGTGTCGGCGGTAAATATCAGCTTCATGTTTTTCTCCTACATAAACCTGCAAAGAATCAACGGGATAAACACCGCCGGCAGCAGATTTACAACCTTGATTTCGGTGATTTTCAGCATATTTAACCCTATCGCTATAATAAGCAGTGAGCCGACGCAGGTAAGCTCGTTAACCACGCTTTGCGTCAGCAGCGGTTCTATAACGGAGGAGAGCAGCGTTAGGGAGCCCTGGTATAATATCAGAGCTATGCCTGAGAGCGCGGTGCCGATTCCGAGCGTTGTCGCCATAATAAATATAGACGCGCCGTCTACTATCGCTTTTGCAAAAAAAGCCGAGTTATCTGCGCGCAGTCCCGCGTCCATAGCGCCCGTGACTGCCCATGCGCCCACACATATTAAAAGCGTTGCCGCAATAAATCCCTCTGCTATTTTACTCTGCTTTCCGCCTATTTTTGACTGTAAAAAGCAACCGAAGCGATTCAGGTATTTGTCGATATCTATACTCTCGCCTATTACTGCGCCGACAGCGACCGAGACAATCGCAACAAGCGTATTTTCACCCTTCAGCGCGCCGCTTATGCCGATATATATAATACACAGCCCCAGTCCCTTTATTACGGTGTCGCATATCCGCCGCGGTATTTTGCTGCCTGCCAGTGTGCCAAGCAGAGCACAGACAATTACCGCAGCGCCGTTCACAAGTGTTCCAGTCAGCATTTTAGGTTCCTTTTCAATTTAATTGCAGAATAATTATAACATTACGGTAAAGACCTTTCAAGCAAATTTGTTGAATTTATATTGATTTTTAGAGCGTATGATATTATAATTAAATATTATTATAAGGCATGGAGAAGGTTAATGGACAACAGAAAAATGGTCGACGATATTACGTCGATGGACGAAGATTTTGCAAAGTGGTATACCGATATTGTTAAAAAGGCGGAGCTTGTGGGTTACACAAGCATTAAGGGCTGTCTTGTAATCCGTCCTTATGGTTATGCTATTTGGGAGAATATGCAGAGGATACTGGACGGGATGTTTAAGGCAACAGGACATGAGAATGTGTGCATGCCTATGTTTATTCCCGAAAGCCTTTTAAATAAGGAAAAGGATCATGTTGAGGGCTTTGCGCCTGAGGTTGCATGGGTCACTCACGGCGGCAGTGAAAAGTTAGAGGAGCGCCTTTGCGTTCGCCCGACGTCCGAGACGTTGTTTTGCGAGCATTATTCAAATATAATACATTCTTATCGCGATTTGCCAAAGCTGTATAATCAGTGGGTGTCGGTTGTTCGCTGGGAGAAGACTACGCGTCCGTTTTTGCGTTCACGCGAGTTTTTGTGGCGGGAGGGGCACACTATTCACGAAACGGCGGCTCAGGCAATAGAAGAGACGGAAAAGATGCTTGGGGTTTATGCTGAATTTTGTGAGACGGCGCTTGCCATGCCTGTTGTCAAGGGCAAAAAGACCGAATCGGATAAGTTTGCGGGCGCGGAGTCAACTTATGCTATCGAGGCGCTTATGCATGACGGGAAGGCGCTTCAGGCGGGAACGTCGCACTATTTCGGAGACGGATTTGCCCGTGCGTTTGATATTACGTTCAGCGACAGAGAAAATAAAAAATCCTATCCGCATCAAACCTCGTGGGGTGTTTCCACGCGCCTTATCGGCGGAATTATCATGACGCACGGCGACGATAACGGGTTGGCTCTGCCGCCAGCTGTTGCGCCGATACAGGCGGTTATTATACCCATTGCCGCGCATAAGGGCGGCGTTATGGAAACGGCACTGAAGCTGAAAGCGCAGCTTGAATCGACCGTGCGGGTTGCGCTGGACGACAGCGACAATTCTCCGGGCTGGAAGTTTGCGCAGTACGAGATGAAGGGCGTACCCGTGAGAATCGAGCTTGGTCCGCGGGATATAGAAAACGGAGAATGCGTTATTGTCACCCGTCACAACCGTGAAAAGACGGTAGTGAAGCTAAGCGGTATAGTGCAGGCTGTTGAGCAGAAGCTGCGCGAGGTACACGACGGGCTTTACAAAAAGGCGCTTGATAACCGCAACAGACGTACATATGACTGTAAAACGACTGACGAGATGATTGACGCCATGCGTGAAAACGGCGACGGATTTATCCGTGCGATGTGGTGTGGAAGCGAGGAGTGTGAAAATGCAGTCAAGGAAAAGACCGGCGCAGGCTCGCGTTGTATTCCGTTTGAGCAGGTAAATATATCGGACAGGTGTGTTTGCTGTCAAAAACCGGCTAAGACAATGGTGCTTTGGGGCAAGGCATATTAATATAAAAAAATACCGACCGCAATTTGAGGTCGGTATTTTTTATTAATGTCGGCTTAGCCGATATATCTCATGGCGTTTACAGCGTTGCCGTTTATTCTTAGTTCAAAGTGAAGATGCGGACCGCTTGAATTTCCCGACGAACCGATTCTTCCGATTTGCTGACCCTGATAAACCGTGTCGCCGACCGAAACGTTAATTGCACTTTGATGAGCATACCACGTTTCATAGCCGTTTGAGTGCTTGATTTTAACAAGTCTGCCCAGTCCGCCAGACCAGCCTGCAAAAATAACGGTTCCGGCAGCGGAGGCGTAAACCGGTTTTCCGTATGCGCCGCTCATGGTGAGGTCGGTGCCGGTATGTCCGCGGTATCCTCCGAAGCCGCATGATACGTAACCTCCGTTAATCGGGCGGATAAAAGTGCCTGTTCCGGCAAGCGGCGATGTGGAAACGGGAAGCGACTTTGTTCCGACATATATTTCTTTTGTAACAGGCTCGCGTGTTACAGTCTCGGAAATGATTTTCTTTGAAACCTGTGCGCCGTCAACATATGTTACCTCGGCAACAATTTCCTTTTCGCCCGTTCTGCCTGAGGTTTTTACTTTTGTTTGAGTTTTATACATCGAGCTGTCTTCGATTTTAACCGTATCAAAATCAATTTCCTCAGTGTAGTTGAGCGTTTTGACTATCTTTATGCCAAGGTATATTTCAGGCTGCGATATATTAAGCTTTTTGCCCGGGACAAGTCTGCGCTCGTCCAGCTCCGGATTTAACGCATAAAGCTGAGATCTTGTAAGACCTGTCGCCTTAGATATATCCGACAGATAATCGTCCTCCTGTATTGTATAGTACATCGGGTTTGTGGATGCGCTGAATTTTGCACGTATCTCGTCTTCTGTATAAAAATAGGACGGAGCGTAAATCCCCTTTTTGATTTCAACGTTTGCTACAAATTCAACAGTTTCGTTTTCTTCGCCCGTAACATACGGAGCTTTAAGCTCATTTAAAATGGCACTAAGACTGTCCTCGTTTTCAGAGGCTGCGACAAGCGTTCCGTCTACATACAGACCGTAGTGCTCGCCTATTTCCTCGCAGACGATGGAGTAAACACCGTCGTACATATCGTTTTTGCTGTCTTCGTTTTTAAGCTTTTCCTTGCTTACTACTGTAAAGGAATATTCCGGATTGGATGTCATAACATAATTTTCGCCGATTGACTCGCCGAGATTATTCTCTACCTCGGACACCACCTGTGAAAACTCGCTTTCATTTGAAACATAGCCGACCGTTTCGCCGTTAACTGTTACTTTAAGCGCCAAAGCGTAAAAGTTTGTTGAAAGCAGTATTGCGACAACGCCGGCGCCGCCGAGAGCCGGTGCCCAATAAGAAAAGTTACGGACAAAGCTTTTGGGTATCGCCATGATGACCCTGACCGCACCTTTTGCGCCGAGGCTTGTCCATTTAATAACGCACTCGCCGGTCGCATAAATAAACTTTACGGCAGAAACAAGCACATTTTTGTATATCGCTTTAGATATTTTTACAACAAGACTTTCAACCGCAAAACCGACCGAATATATGCCCCTGACAATCATTTCACCAAGGCGGCTTATTCCTCGCAGTATGCCCCTGAAGGTTATTTTCTTAACAGCGCCCGCCGCGCAAAATCCTCCGCGGACAACTGCTTTTGCAGGTTTGAGTAATGTATTTATAAGTTTTTTTGAAAACTTATTCATTTGTGAAAACACTCCGTTACGTGAATTTAGTCGATAAAAATTACAATTCAGTTACAAACTGATACAATGATACACCATGTCTGTAATAAAATCAAGTGGTTTTTGTAATTTTTAATAATTTTTTTTACGGCATTCACCATATATATCCTATATATAATATGAACAGCAAGCTGCAAAAAATTACAAAATGATTACAAAATAAAAAACGCGGCTTAAAAAGCCGCGTTTTTAAATTTGACAGCCGTTTTTTTAGGACGGATTTTCTGCTGTTTCATCATTTAGACCGAGCTGCTGCTTTATCTCGTCGGTAAGCAGCTCGTTTTGCTCGCTGTCGTCGGAAATTTGCAGATTAACAACCGACAGTTCCTGTAAAACGGGGTTGTTGTATTCAACACCTATACGTTCTTTCAGGTCTTCAAGAATTTTGTTTGATTCCTCACTCATCATGTTTTCAATGAGCGTGACCTCTGTGTCACGCGAGTGAAGCTCATCGTCCGTAAAGGAATACTTTTTCATTATATGATAGCCGAGATTTGACTGTATAAGGCGTATTTCACCCGGCTTCATTTCAAAGGCCGAGTTGTGAAATACCTTGGTGTAAGAATTGTCCTCTGAAGAAAATACATATCCGTCGGGATTTGACACCATGCCCGGATCTTCGTTGTACTCGTCAATCAGCTTTTCAAAATCTTCTCCGGCCATTGCCTTGTCATATATTTCCTGAGCTTTTTTGCCTATTTCCTCTTTTTTGGCATTTGAAAAATCATTGCCCTCATCGTCTTTTGTCGAGAGGAAAACATGCTTTACTTTCGTATAGTACTCCTCGTAATATTCTCTCAGCGCCTCGCGGCTGACTGGATTTTCCGTGCTTTCAGGTCCGAAATAGTACATGATGACAGCCTGCTTTTTAGCTTCGTCATAATACTGGGATTCAAATTCCTCGTATGTAAAGCCCTGGCTTCGAAGATGCTCATCCAGCGCTTCACGGCTGCCGTACTGAGTGATAAAGCCCTGCATCGTCTCCTCGATTTCGGAGGTAACGTCCTCATCAAGTTTCAGTCCTAACTCGTCAAAATGAATTGAATACAAATTGTATGTTATGAGATAGGTCTGTATCATAGCATCAAGATATTCCTGAACTGTGGATGAATAGCTCTCGTCAATATATCTGTCCCATAGTTCATCGTTTTCTTCAAGGTCGTTGCTTGTAAGAAACTGAGATTTTATGCTGACTGCCACTGCTTTGTACTGATCGGCCGAGATGACTCGGTCACCTATTTTAAGTGCATAGCCGCCGGAAGAACAGGAGGCAAGCGCTGTCAGTATAACGGCGGCTGCCGCAAGCGCACTCAGCGCTCTTTTAAATATTTTCATGAATAGATATCCTCCGTTAAATATTAAATGCAAATGTTCCAAATATATTATAGCTTCCGCAAGATGTCTTTGTCTATATCCAAAATGTAAATAATATATAAAATCTGTTTTACAGCGGGATAAATTTATGTTATAATTCAGATAAGTAAAATTTCAGAGGAAATGCAGATGAAAAAAAACGACAGGACGGAAGTTTTGATAGAGGGTTACTCGTCCGAGGGCTACGGAGTGGCAAAACCAGATGGATATGTTCTGTTTATCCCGGAAACCGTCTGCGGCGAGCGGGTGCTGGCGCACGTTTTAAAGGCGGGTAAAAATTATGGATATGCAAAGGCGGAAAGGCTGATTGAACCGTCTGCCTGTCGTGTCGAGCCTGACTGTTCGGTATGCAAAATCTGCGGCGGCTGTTCGTTGTGGCATATGAGCTATGAAGAGGAGCTGCGATTTAAGCGCCAAAAGGTTCGCCGCGATTTGAAAAAAGCCGGCGTTGATATTGAGTTTGAAAAGGTAGTGCGCGGTGAAATTACGGGATACCGGAATAAGGCGCAGTATCCCGTGCGCGAGCAGCGGGGGAAAATTGCAGTAGGGTTCTATCGGCGTGCAAGTCATGACGTAGCTGAGGGCAGATGCAGAATTCAGCCTGATATATTCGGCAGTATTGCCGACGCGGTGCGGGATTATATGGTAAAAAACGGCGTTACGGCTTATAACGAACAGACGCTGAGCGGTACCGTTCGTCATATTTTTTTGCGCGCGTCGCATGATTTTTCACAGATTATGCTCTGTCTTGTGGTAAACGGCGGCTTTGAATGTAAATCGGACTTTGCATTATATATAACGAAAAGGTTTCCGTCGGTCTGCACGGTTCTTATAAATTATAATAATCAAAATACAAACGTTATTCTCGGAGAGAGATATGAGACGGTTTTGGGCAGCGGCACACTGACAGATACGCTGTGCGGCAGGGTTTTTGAAATATCGCCTCAGGCGTTTTATCAGGTAAATCATAACGTATGCCAGCAGCTTTATAGGATAGCGGCGGATTTTGCGGCGGCAGATAAGAGTACGCGGGTTTTGGACCTTTACTGCGGAATAGGCACGGTGGGGCTGTGCGCCTGCCCTGACGCAGGCGAGCTTGTCGGTGTTGAGATTGTACCGCAGGCTGTGGTGAATGCGAGAAAAAATGCTGTCGTTAACAAGGCGGCAAACGCAAGGTTTTATGCGTGCGACGCCGCCGGAATCGCAAAGCTTAAGCTCGGCAGCTTCGACGTAATTATAGTTGACCCTCCGCGTCGCGGCTGTGACGCTTCAACGCTTGATTTTATTATACGGGCAAAGCCGCAGCGGCTTGTGTATATATCATGCGACAGCGCAACGCTTTCCCGGGATATTGCCGTGCTCGCAAAAAGCGGATTTACAGTTGCCCGTGCGGCTTTGGCGGACATGTTTCCGCGCACAAAGCATGTCGAGACGGTATGTTTATTGTCCAAACTCAATACAAAGCAACATATCGAGATAAACTTGGATATGGACGAGCTGGATTTGACCGATGCGGAAAAGAAAGCTACCTATCAAGAGATCAAGGATTATGTGCTGGAGCATAGCGGCTTGAAAGTCAGTAGCTTGTATATCGCACAGGTAAAACAGAAGTGCGGTATCATCGAGCGTGAGAACTACAATAAGCCGAAGTCTGAGGACGCTAAACAGCCCCAATGCCCACCGGATAAAGAAAAAGCAATCAAGGAGGCGTTGAAGCACTTCGGCATGATTTAAGGAGGGCGGATATGACGCATTTGATTTCTTGTGAGTTCAACATGGATACTGCTTGCGTTGAGCTGAAATTTACCGATGGCAGCATGATTGCGATTGATACCATTGCCGTTGAGAACGAGGTTGCTCGTAATATGTATGAACGGTCAGAGCTTGACTATCTGATTTACAATGCACCTTTGGAGTATGCAGACCTTATTTTGAATGGCGATCCCGAAACATATCTGAAAACAGTAACAGAATACAAACCGCTTGATAGCTAAACAACACTTCGCCCGTGGGAGAAATCCTGCGGGCATTTTTTTATTTTAACAAAACACAAACATTTCTCAAAAATCTCGCAAACAACCGATAGGTATAATAAGGTCACAAAATCAAGAAAAGGAGATTACAGATATGTCTAAGTTCGTAGAAGCAAATGAAAAGATTGCCGAGGGCGTAGTTAAAGGCTACAAGAAAATTGAGGATGGTGTAGTCGGTGGCTATAAGAAGATTGAAACAGGCGTAGTCGAAGGCTTTGGCAAGGTTACTGATAAATGTGTCGAGGTGCTGTTCGCCAAGGATGGTGAAAGTGTGGAGGATGCCAAGAAAAGGCTTTCCGGCGACAAAAAATAAGCACATTAACATAACGCAAACATTTCTCAAAGATTTCAAAAACATTGGTGCGATATAATGTACCCGTAAAAAATATGAAAGAGGTAATTATCATGAATAAGAATGACAAGGATTTTCTTGTGCAGAAAATCAGAACACAGTACACCGAAAAAGAAAACACAGAACTGGATGCTCTGAGAGAGCTTGACCGCAAGGTTAAGCGTCCGGCAAATGTCTTTTCCTATGTTTTCGGCAGCATCAGCGCAATCATTATGGGTGCAGGCATGAGCCTTGTCATGACCGATATTGGTGCAACCGTTGGTATTGAAAATCCGATGATGCCCGGTATCGTTATCGGCGTTATTGGTCTGGTTTTAGCGATTGCGAACTACCCTGTTTACAAGAATATTCTGGCTTCTCGCCGCAAGAAATACGCTGACGAAATCATTGCACTCAGCGACAAGATCATGAGCAAATAATCTGCATAGTAAAGAAGGGGTTATGTCATTGACGATATAGCTCCATTTTTACATTTTTTCAAAAAAGACATCGGAATCCGCTAAACGCAAACAAAACTTTAACATTTACATGGTATAATATTTATGTTAATGGATTTTGCGGAGGTAACACGATGTTTAAGATATTGGTTTTGGAAGATGATAAGGAACTGAACAGGACAGTATGCGCCTTTTTGAATAACAGCGGATATGAAGCGGTGGGCTGCATAAATGCGAATGAAGCCTATGACGCACTATATGAAAACACGATTGACCTTATTGTTTCGGATATTATGATGCCGGGTGTGGATGGCTTTGAGTTTGCAAGGAATATTCGTGATGTGAACAACGACATTCCGATTCTGTTTATGACTGCCCGTGATGATATTGCATCTAAGCAGCGGGGATTCCGTATCGGTGTGGATGATTATATGGTCAAGCCGATTGATCTGGATGAATTGTTTCTGCGCATCGGTGCGCTTTTGCGTCGTGCGAAAATTGCATCCAGCAGGAAACTTGAAATCGGCAGCTTTGTCATGGATGCGGATGAGCATACCGCCTATTTGGGTGATGATGAAATCTCATTGACAAGCCGTGAGTTCAATATCCTGTATAAGCTCCTGTCCTACCCCAAAAAGACTTTCACACGAACACAGCTAATGGATGAGTTTTGGGATGTAGATACCGGAACAGCACCAAGAGCCGTCGATGTGTATATGACGAAGCTCCGTCAGAAATTGTCAGATTGCGAGGATTTTGAAATAAAGACCGTCCATGGCTTGGGATACAAGGCGGTGATCAAATGAAAAAGCTGACCTTACAAAATGTGCTGAGAATAATCAGCGGTTTTTTCATTTTCTTTTTAACGGTAGGCTTTGCAATTTCCTGTTGTATGATGCTGTTTTTGAACGTGCTGGCTGACACAATGAACTTGACCTTCACGGCAACCAATATTGCAGCCGCCGCAAAAATCACACTTGTCAACGTACTGTTGATTGCAGTCATTTTTACATTGGTGGATCATATTCGTCGAAAAATTTCCGTGGATCGTCCTGTAAAAATCATTACCGATGCCACCGAAAAAATTATGAAAGGTGATTTTTCCGTCCGCATCTCCCCCATGCAGGGAGCTGCATCAGAGGGCTTTAATAAAATTATTACAGCAATCAATTCCATGGCGCAGGAATTGTCTGGAATCGAAACTTTACGAACAGATTTTATTTCAAACGTATCTCATGAAATGAAAACGCCGCTTTCGGTTATGCAGAATTACGGCACTCTGCTGCAGGGAGCAGAACTGTCACAGGAAAAGCGCATCGAATATGCAAAGGGTGTTACTGATGCGTCCCGACGTATGGCGGATATGATGACTAATATTCTGAAACTCAATCGCCTTGAGAATCAACAGATCTTTCCGAAGATGGAAGTGTTTGATTTAGGTGAACAACTCTGCGAGTGCCTGTTGCAGTACGAGAGTGTTTGGGAAAAAGCTAACATTGAGATAGAGACCGATATTGCAGAAGATGTAAAAGTAAAAGCGGATGCAGAACTGCTGTCTCTTGTGTGGAACAATCTGTTTTCCAATGCTTTTAAGTTTACCGAAGCAGGAGGAACGGTCAGTGTATCACTTGCTGCTACCAGTCATCATGCTATTGTTAAAGTAAGAGATACCGGCTGCGGTATGACACCAGAAATCGGCGCACACATTTTTGAAAAGTTCTATCAAGGTGACACGTCACATTCCACCCAGGGAAATGGACTTGGGCTGGCTCTTGTTAAGCGTGTGGTGGACATTATGCAGGGAGAAATCAATGTAGAAAGCACGATTGGGAAAGGCACGACCTTTACGGTGAAGATTGAAAAGGTGTAACATGGATTGGCGAAAACTCATTAAATCAATTTTATATCCCCATACCGCCGTTATGGTTGTTTTACTTCCGATTGCAACGATGTTTCTTGTATTTTCGATGGTATATATCGGAACAGAATCGATTCCGGCGTATGTTTCCTATGTGCTTGCCGCCTATACTCTTACAATTTGGTGTTTTCGGATACCTTACCTGATTCGATTTTTCAAAACGATCAAGAATGAGAACAAGTATGTAAAGCTATGGCTTGGCGATCTGCGGCTGCGCTCTAACATTATGCTTTATGGCTCATCCGTATGGAATACAATTTATGCGGTCTTTCAGTTATGGCTCGGCTTCTATCATCACACCTTTTGGTATTATTCCCTTGGTGGATATTATATTTGTCTTGCTGTCATGCGATCTTATCTTGTGCGCTATTTACGCAAGAATAAGCCCGGCGAGAATATGGAGGCTGAGTTAAAGAAATACCGTTTTTGTGGGTGGATATTCCTTGCCATGAACACCGCCTTAGCTCTGATCATTTTCTTTATGGTCTATTGGAATCGCACTTTCGAGCATAACATGATTACGGCTATTGCTATGGCTGCATACACGTTCACCACATTTACCGTGGCAATCATCAATCTTATTAAGTACCGCAAATTTAACAGCCCCATATTGTCTGCAAGCAAAACGATCAGCATGGTTGCCGCCTGTGTATCTATGCTGACATTGGAATCGACAATGCTCACTACCTTCAATGATGGCTCTATGTCTCTTGCTTCACGCAGAATTATGCTTGGCACAACCGGAACCGCTGTCTCTGCTTTTGTGATAACTATGGCTGTGGTTATGATTGTACAGAGTTCAAAGAGAATCAAAGAAATGAAAATTCAAGAGGAGAAATCAAATGGAGAACAGGGATAAAGAAACCTTTAGCTACACTTACTCTGCCAAGGAACAGACAGAAATACAGAACATTCGTAAGAAATATGAAACGACCACTGAGCAGGAAGATAAGATGGCTCAGCTTCGCCGTCTGGATGCGAGCGTCAGTTCCAAAGCAACAACCGTTGCACTTGTCGTTGGTATTGTAGGAGCTTTGATTATGGGACTTGGTATGAGTCTCGCAATGTCCGATCTGAGCGAAATACTTAGTATTCATCAAGACGTTGGGATGCTCTTGGGTATTATTATCGGCGTTGTTGGTATCGTGCCTGTTTGCCTTGCCTACCCGCTGTATAACCGCACCTTAAAGAAAGAGCGTGAGAAGATCGCTCCCGAAATTCTCAGGCTTTCCGATGAGCTTATGAAGTAAGGGAAACGGAAATATCTGTGTCAAAGCAAAAGACACAGATAAGAAAACCGCTGTATTTTTCATCATCGCAAGGATGGAGAGTACAGCGGTTTTGTATTTTTCTGAGGAATGGTGTCAAACTGCATTTTTACAGTTTGGGTACCATTTTCGAGGAAAAT
>OLSL01001951.1_pt1 | contig 17695 bp, 19 predicted proteins | sample 1672511 | NCBI WGS metagenome assembly OLSL01 (sample SAMEA3136694, study PRJEB25190) | human gut metagenome | biome: human gut; feature: human-associated habitat; material: faeces | place: Austria | collected 2013
AATACTTTTATCTACTCCATAATTCTTGAAGTTATAAAATGATTATTTATTAAACAATACCTGCATTTTCATTTTTTATAATTTTATAAACTTGACTTGATACACTATTTATATTAAACCGATTTAAAGATTCTTTTATTTTATCTATTTTTATTTCATTACCATATTTTACTATATTTAATATTCCTTTTTTTACTGCTTCTTCTGTATATTTTTCAATAAAAATTCCATTTTCTCCTTCTATAATATACTCTGTAAAACACCCTACTTTTGTTGCCAAAACTAATTTATCATAATAATTAGCTATTTGAATAGTTTGTGAACCTGTAGCATCTTTATATGGTAAAATAACGTATTTAGATTGCTTAATATATTTTGCTAACTGTTTATCTGATACATATTTATTTATAAATTCTATATTACTTAAACTCTGTATATTTTCTTTAACAAAATCACTTTTATTTCCTGTTCCTACTATTAAGAACCTATATTTATTTAACTCCTGATATTTTCTTAAAGTATTTATTAACAAATCAATACCTTTATATTCTTCTATACGACCAAAAAAAATAAAATCATATTTTATTTTTATATTTTGTTCTTTTATATTTTCGAATTCCATAGAAGACATTCTTGGCAAGTTTACAGAATATATTTTCTTCCTATCTATTTTATATTTAAATGCTAATTCTTCTTTCCCCAAACTATAAGATACTATAAATTTAGAAACTCTCTTAAATAATAATTTAGCATTTAAAAATCTATTTATTTTTCCTACAGTACTATCACCTGAATGTAAAATAGGATCATGTATCCAACAAATAATCTCTATATTAGATAAAAAAAAGCTCAATATTGGATAAATCAATCTATTATCTGGATAAATTAATATTTTTTTTATATTATATTTACTTTTTAGTTTTTTAAAATCTTTTATAAACTTAAATATTTTTATTAATAAATATATTTTTCTATACAAAAACCCTTTTTTTTCAGTAGAAAAATGTTCTTTATATTTCAATCTAAAACTATTAGAAAATTCTTTTTCTTCATATCCCAAAGGTATCATACATATTGTATTTTCTTTACCATCAATTGCATTTACTATATCTTTATAACTATTACCCATAGCATCTTTTCTTGCAGTAAAACACATTGTAAAAAGCATATCTTTTATTCTCCTAATATAAAATTAATATCTTTATAAGGAAATACTTTTAATTTTCCCTCCAAATTTGTATTATATATTTTTACATTAACAGTATCAGCATATTGTTTTGCTATTTTATACGCTTCAATCATTTGACGTTCTGTTTCTAATGTATTTGTATTTTTTACATATTCTATTATATTTTTTTTCTTGCCTTTAGTTGTATAATCGCAATCTATCCCTAATAAATATATTTCTTTAAAACCCATATATAATGCTAATTGTAAAATAGAATATGTTATTGTTGCTCCATCATAAATTTGTTTATAACAATCATTACTAAAGTTTTTATTTTTTATACCACCTCTAAAAATTTTTAAAGGAAAATAATTGTATTTATTAAAGTAATTATATTAATCGGATAGTAAGTAAAGATACAGACGAGGCAGGTAAAAGATATTGAAGATAAGAGATATTATAGACAGGGAACAGGAAACATTATCAATGGAGGTATTCCCACCAAAGAAAGACACGGATTTTGAGATGGTTAAGGAGGCAGCTTTACATATAGCCTCATTGAAACCAAGCTTTATGAGCGTTACATATGGAGCGGGAGGAAGCACTAAGGGCAATACAATTAAACTTGCAAGTGAAATCCAGAAGCAGTATCAGGTTCCAGCAATGGCACATCTTACTTGTGTATGTGCAACTAAAGAAAGCATTAATACAGCTTTAACAGAGATGAAGCAGGCTGGAATTGAAAATATTCTTGCACTCCGCGGAGATATTCCTAAAGATTATGACGGAGAAGTATTTACAGAATTTCAACACGCTTCACAGCTTGTAGAACTGATTAAAAAGACAGGTGATTTCTGTGTTGGTGGTGCGTGTTATCCAGAAGTACACCCAGATTCCAAGAATAAGTTTGATGATATTAATGGTCTTAAGGAAAAGGTTAAGGCAGGCTGTGAATTTCTTACAACACAGATGTTCTTTGATAATAACATTTTCTTTAACTTTATGTACAGGGTAAGGGAAGCTGGCATACATATTCCAATAATACCGGGAATTATGCCTATTACCAAGAGAGCACAGGTTAAGAATGCTGTTAAATTATCAGGCTGCAATGTGCCGGAAAGATTTAAGAATATTATTGATAAATATGGTGATACAGAAAATGCTATGAAACAGGCGGGGGTTATATATGCCTCAGACCAGATTATAGACCTGCTGGCTAATGGTGTTAAGAATATTCATATATATTCAATGAATAAGCCTGAGATTGCAAAAGGAATTCAGGATAATCTTAAAGGAATAATTCTGTAATATGAATTCACAAGTTGTTGAAAAAGTATCATTAGTCAGGGAAGATGAGAATATAAGTTATATTACGCCGACAATAAATCCGTTGTCGTGTACAGTTGTAATTGTAGAAACCGGACATAATATATGGCTTTATGATACAGGAAGTCATTCTGATATACCGGCAATGATTAATTCTTATAATCAGGCTGAAAAAAATATTAATATAGTTCTGTCTCATTTTCACCCGGACCATATAAAAAATGTGTCTGATATACATTTTAAGAATATGTATCAGGGAAAGAATACATTAAGATATACAGGAACGGGTGAGATTGTTACAGATGATTTGTATATAGATGATGATATAATGCTTCATATATTTCCAATAGCTTCAAGCCACGCAAAGGGGTGTCTTGCGTTGGAGGTTAAAGACATATGTTATGTTGGTGATGCACTTTATCCGGCAACAGGTCCGCAATTCAGAAGATATAACGCTGGACTTCTGCTTGAACAGTTAAGGCAGATAGAAAGCTGTAATGTTAAGTATATTTCACTCAGTCATAGAACACATTTTAAATATTCCAAAAGAGCGGTTGTAAGATGGTTGAAAGCAATATATAAGCTTCGTGGAGCGAATGAGGCTTATATATATCTGTAAAAAGTTGTCAGATAATGTTTACAAATAGATAATATAATTGTACAATATTATACATAACGAGCATATATATGCAAAAGGATATGTGCAAATTGTATATATAGTAGAATATTCGTGAACAGAATGGAGGATTATTATGGGACGTTTAGACGGTAAAGTTGCAGTTATTACAGGTGGTAACTCTGGTGTTGGAGCAGCTACAGCGAAGTTATTTGCAAAAGAGGGAGCTACAGTTGTTATCACAGCAAGAAGAGAGGCGGCATTAAAGGAAGTTGCTGATGAGATTACAGCGGCAGGTGGTGAAGTATATGCTGTATCAACAGATATATCAAAGCCTGAAGACCCAGAGGCACTTATGCAGAAGGTAATGGATAAGTATGGAAAGATAGATATACTTGTTAATAATGCAGGTATTCTTGAGCAGGGACTTAAGCCAATCGACAGATTTCTTGATGAAGATATGGATAGAATTATTGAAACTAATGAAAAAGGAACTATGCGTTGTATGAAAGCTGCTTCTAAGAGAATGAAGAGCGGTGCATCAATTGTAAATGTAGCTTCTGTAGCAGGTGAGAAGGGCTGTGGAGGAGCTGCATATGTAGCTTCTAAGGCGGCAGTTATAGGACTTACCAAGCATACAGCATTAAGATTTCAGAAAGACGGAATTCGTTGTAATGCCATATGTCCAGGCAATATAATTACACCTATGACTATGGGAACAGACCCAGCGGCACTTGACCCGGATATGATAGGTGCTATGATGAACCATAGTGATATTAAAGCACCATCTTGTACAGCAGAGGATGTTGCTAATGTTATTATATTCTTTGCAAGCGATGAAGCCAAAGCAATAACAGGCCAGATTATAGTAACAGATTATGGTGCAATGCTTTAATTATTAAGAACAGGATTTTTAAGCCTGATAAGAGAAATTAATTAAAATAATATTTTATATGCATAATAAGAGATATTGATTAGCGTATCAATATCTCTTTTTTAATGAAATATTATAAAATATCCCAACTGGATAATTTGGTTTTGACATATTATCCGTCATAATTTATGCTATAATGTGCGTAAGCAATGAGCCGTGCAGGATAAAAGAATAAAAAAAGAACTGTGCTTGCACAAAGTACTTTTTTATTCTTTTATCCTATAGGGCGAACGCCCGACAGTGTAAGAAAGCATAGATTTCTTACACTTGCACGGTGGAGTATATAATTTATAATATTATATGCTTAAAAAATAAGAAATTAAGAAATATTAGAAACAGGAGTCTCACAGAATGAGTAAAATAAAATTAGGCTGTCACGTTGGAATGGCAGGAAAAGAAATGTTCTTAGCATCAGCTAAGGAAGCCGCTTCATATGGAGCTAATGTATTTATGTTATACACAGGTGCACCACAGAACACCAGACGTAAAGATATATCAGAGCTTAACATAGAAGCTGGCTGGGAATATGCAAGACAGCACGGAATTGAGGAAATCGTGGTACACGCTCCTTATATAATTAATCTTGCGAATACTGTTAAGCCAGAGACATATGAGCTCGCAGTTGAATTCCTTGAAAAAGAGATAATCCGTACAGCGGCAATGAGAAGCCGCATTATGGTGCTTCATCCGGGAAGTCACGTTAATGCAGGGGTGGAAGCAGGAATTGCACAGGTTATAAAAGGTCTTAATACAGTGCTTAACCAGAATGATGACGATGTTTATATTGCCCTTGAAACTATGGCAGGAAAAGGCAGCGAAGTTGGGCGTACATTTGAAGAACTAAAAGCAATATATGATGGTGTTGATAAGAAAGACAGATTAAGAGTATGCTTTGATACTTGTCACGTTAATGATGCAGGATATGATATTGTCAATCATTATGATGAATTATTTGAAGAATTTGATAAGGTAATCGGTCTTGACCAGATAGCGGTATTTCATATTAATGACAGTATGAATCCATTGGGAGCACACAAGGACAGACATGCCAATATTGATAAAGGAAGTATCGGGTATGAAACACTTCACAGACTTGTACACGATGAAAGATTTATTGATGTGCCAAAGATATTAGAGACACCTTGGCTTGCCGAGGAAGGTTCAGACAAGAAGACAAAGCCACCATATAAAGAAGAAATAGAGTGGCTTCTTAAATAGTACCTCTTATAATAATTGTAGGGATAATGCAGAAAATAGTATTTGAAATAATAATATAGAAATGAGGCACAGTATGTTTATACAGGATGATAATACATATAATAACCTGAGAGAAAAGTCATTCTTGCAGTGGCTTGAAGATTGCAGTAAGCACGAGGATATAGCTGTAAGAGGTGGCGTTAAGCTTGCTTATGAGTATGTAGAGATGCTTAACAATGAGATTAAAAGGCTCAAGGAACAGAATGAGTTAAAGAATGAATATTTAAAGAAAATATCAGGAAAGAAATAAAGAATTATGATAGCAATTGTAACAATTGATGATAATAACGGAATGATGTTTAATAAACGCAGACAGAGCAAGGATATCAGGCTTATTGAGAGGATTCTTGATATTGCAGGAACTAATAGAATATGGGTGTCTGAGTACAGCAGTCAGTTATTTGATACTTCTAAAGATAATATTATCGTGGATAATTCATATACAGAGGCACAGGCGCAAGATTACTGTTTTGTGGAAAATGTTGATATAAATGAGTTACAGGATAACATAAGTAAGATTTATGTGTATAAGTGGAATAGAAAATATCCGTCAGACGTTACATTTCCGGCAGCAATGCTTGATAATTACCAATTGGAAAATGTATCGGAATTTGAGGGTAATTCCCACGATAAAATAACAGAAGAAATATATATAAGGAGTAAGGTGTAATTATTGTGAAGTTATGTTAAATAGAATATTGTCAAGTAAAGAAAAAATTAATACATCAAATAAGCGTCTATGTAAGGTACTGTCTGCATTAATTCTTGTCTTATCATTAGTATTAAGCTTAGCAGGTTGTTCAGGTGCTGATATTGCAGACAGCATTAACCCGTCACAGAATGAGAGTACAACTGTACAGACTGATAAGGCAGGTGGCAGTAATTCCTCCAATAAGAATAATTCCGCAGATAAGAATGATACATTAGCGGCGGGAACGGATAGTGCGGACTGGCGTGCTACATTACCAGAATACAGTGACAGTCCATATGTTATAGTTAATAATAATGAACCATTTTTTACAGAAAATGATATGACAGCGGACTCCTTTGAGTATTATGGTGAGTTAGACGAGCTTGGAAGATGTACAGTAGCTTATGCAAGCATAGGAAAAGACTTAATGCCAACAGAGAAACGTGGCTCAATAGGTTCTGTAAAACCTACAGGCTGGCATACAGTAAAATATGATATAGTAGACGGAAAATATCTTTATAACAGATGTCATCTTATAGGTTACCAGCTTACAGCAGAGAATGCCAACAAGAATAATCTTATAACAGGAACGAGATATCTTAATGTTGATGGTATGCTTTTATTTGAAAATATGGTAGCAGACTATATTAAAGAAACTAATAATCACGTTCTGTACAGGGTTACACCGATATTTACAGGAGATAACCTGCTTGCAGATGGAGTACTTATGGAGGCTGAGTCTGTTGAGGATAATGGAGAGGGAATTTCATATAATGTATTCTGCTATAATGTCCAGCCTGGTGTAAAGATTGATTACGTTACAGGTGACAGTTCACTTGAATAAATTAGTATAAGAAATCAGTGGTAAGAAAAATCAGTGGTAAGAGAAATCTTATCACTGATTTTTTTGTAAATATTTTCCTGTGTGACTTTCGTGTGACCAGAATGGGTAATAATACCGCAGTAAAGTAAATAAAGAAAGGAAGCACTGTATGAAAGGTAAGCAAAAGATACTGTTGTTAGTGTGTTCTGTTATTGCAGTTGTGTCAGTCAGTTGTATGGCTGCATACGCTTTGTTAAAGACGGTAACAGAAACTAAGACCAATGTATTTGCGTCGGATAAATCCATAAGTATTGACCTGACAGAACCGCAATGGGAGAGATATGGAAAAGAAGCAGCTAAGGTATATGTGCCGGGGCAGACAATTGATAAAGACCCAACCGTAAGCCTTAATGATGAAAGTATCAGTGCATATGTGGCATTAAAGGTTCAGTTCTTTGATGAGAAGAATAACGAACTCACATTCAGGGAATTTGCTGACAGATATCTTTATGGAGGTTCAGAGCTTGCTAATGCAGGAATTGACTGGTCTAAAGATTGGACATTTATTGGAAATGCCAATTCAGATTTAGAAAATGATGAATATGCAAGCCGGCTTATGTATATGTATAATAAGCCGCTTGATAAAGATAATGCCAATACAGATATTAAAGAAAATGTTTCAAAGCCTTTATTTACTAAAGTGCATTTAAGCAATGAGATTACAGCAGATAACACAACTAAGAGATTACCTGAGTTTAATATCAAGGTTACGGCATATGCAGTTCAGGCAGAGGGCGTATCAGTAGAGGAAGCGAAGAATTCGTTATTGGAAATGAGTATTGTTAGGGAGGATTAATTATTATGACAACTTGTAAGAAGATTACATTAACAGCAGCAGCTATGGTACTTTCAGCAGGTCTTGCAGTAGGAGGTACATTAGCATATCTTAATGCAGTAACAGAAACTAAGACCAATACATTTACTTCAAGCCGTAATATTACAACAACACTTACAGAAACAGAATGGACCAGTGATTCAGGAAAGAATTATCTTCCAGGAGATGTAATAAAGAAAAATCCTGTTATGAATAACGAATCAGATCAGCCTGTCTATATGGCAGTTAAGGTTGATTATTTAGATGATAAGGGCAATCTTATGAGTGCAGAAGAATTCAAAAAATATGCCACAATCACAGATTACGACAATGATAACTGGAAAATGGCGACAGTCAATTCAGACGGAAGTGAAGTGTGGATATATATGACAGCCGTTGAAGCAGGAGAGTCAACAGAAGCATTATTTAACAATGTTACAGTTAATGCTGGAATAACAGAAGAATGGTCAAGTGCAGCTAAGACAACAACTATCTATAAGTGTGATGCAGACGGCAATAAGTTATCAATAATTGATACAACTAAGGAACAGTACGACCCAACTGTTGTATACAAGGATGCAGACGGTAATATTGTAAATGCAGGTACACTTCCTACATTCAATATCAAGGTTACAGGTTTTGCAGTTCAGGCATCAACATTTGCTGATTACAATGCAGCACAGCCAGAGCTTATCAAGCTTGTAAACAGCAAGACATCTGCTGATGCACAGTTTTAATAAAGTGAATTCTATTGAATAAATCGGACATTGTATCACATTTTGTGTTACATTGTTGAAATTGTAATATATCGTTGAAATTGTACTATATCATTGAAATTGAATTATATTGATGGAATTGAACAATAACAGTATCATATTTATTTATTCAGGAAAGAGGATATATGGTTAATAAGAAGAAATTAACTGCCGGTGTAGCAGCTTTGATACTTTGTATTACAGGGGTGACTTACGGAACACTTGCATATTTTACAGATAAGGATACAAGAGCAAATGTAATAACTATAGGACACGTTACAGGAACTTTGACAGAAACAGATGAGCATATGCGAGATGATAATACGACAGGTAAAGATTATACGAATGTAAAGCCGGGGGATGTGCTTGATAAAGATCCGACAGTGACACTTGATAAAGAGTCAGAAGATGCTTATGTAAGAGTGAGCATTAATTATGAGGGACTTACTAAGGAGCAGGCATTAGCCATTGAGAATAATCTTGATATTAGTGCTGGCTGGACTAAGTCAGAGGATGGTTATTATTACTATAATGAGATACTTTCTAATAAAACAGGAGCAATCAATTCATCAAAAGTATTCTCTAAAGTTACTATTCCAACAGAATGGGGCAATGAGATTGCAGGAATAACATTTAATATTAACGTTAAGGCAGAATTTATCCAGTCTGATAATTTTACACCTGTAACTGATGAAGCTGGTAATATTACAGGCTGGGGCAATGTGGCTATTGAAAAAAGCTTAAAGTAATTCAAGCGTTATTAATATGCAGCAAAAGTTGTCATATATATTACACCAGCCCAATATAATAATAAATGTAATGATGTCAGGGGCAGATTAATAATTTGCCCCTTAATTAAATGAAATGAGAGGAAGTATATGAAAAGATTCATATTAGTTGGTACGGCAATACTTGTTATTGCTGGTTTATACACGGGTAAGACAATGGCGAAAAATCGTGTGTCAGCATACGTTGATAAGACAGTTACGACATCTTCGTTAGACTTAAGCTTGTGTGTAAGTGGTGCGGGAATTGATGATAAGGGCAATATGCAGACTAACGGAATTAACACAATAGATGACACTATTGAACAGAGAGTATCTGTGCTTAATAGTGGAGAGAAGGCACAATATGTCCGTGTAAAGATTAGCAAGGATAACTGGGTTAATATCAATTTGATTAATAAAGATGATTGGATAGTACCCGATAATCATACAGATAGTGAAAATGTATATGTATATTATAATAAGGTATTAAATCCAGGTGAGAGAACACCAGAGCTTATGGATTCAATAATACTCTTTGATTCGAAATCTGAGAACACTAATAAATACAGCGGAAAGACTATTAATATTAATTGGGATGCAGAAGCAGTCCAGACAGTTGCGGCCGGTGATGCTATGCTGACAGAATGGGGAGTTGAAGCTGAATTAGGTGATGATGGCAGCCTTAAAGCTGTATCTGACAGGTAGGAGGAGATATGCTTTTAAAGAAATTAGTGGCGGTAGTATCTGCCGTAGTTGTTATTGCAGTGCCATATGTTAAAGTCTTGGCAGATGATACGGTTATAACACTTGATGAAACAGCTAAGAAATTCGTAGTGATTGATAAAAATCTTGAGTACAGGGATATGCTTCCAGGAGAGGAGAGAAGTTCAGTTATTAAGATATCCAACAGTTCAGCAGAGAATATGGAATTCTATATTAATGGAAAGGTTCTTGATAACCTTGCAGATAAAGGAACTGGAGATCAGACGGCAGTATATGGAATTAAGCTTTATAAAAACACAGATACAGAGCCTTTTTATAATGAACTTATAGGTAACAGCAGTAAGACACAGTTTGACAAGTCGTTTTTTGATGAAGATGTCAGGATTGCACAATTAAGTAAGGGTGAGAGTTGTGATATAAAGCTTGTATTGTATATAGATGGTCGTTCTATGGACAATTCCTATATGAATAAGCAGGGACAGTTGGAGATTACGGTTAATGCAGAACAGCCAGATGTGCAGGATACAGTAAGCAATAATGTGATTACAGCGGTAAAGACAGGCGATAGTAATAATATATTATTATATATAATTGTGGCACTTGCAGGTATAGCAGGAATAGCTGGTGTTGTTGTAATGAGGCAGAGGAACAGGCAGTAATAATGTATAAATCAGAAACTGATACGCAGGAGTTGAAAGTTACGTTTTTAGATGATTTTAAAATCACTTATAAAGATAAAGAGCTTTCACAAAAGAGTATCAATTCTGATAAGGTGACAAGACTTCTGGCATATCTTATATGTCATAAGGAAAATGTTGTGAGTGTCGGGGAGTTATCTGATGTCCTTTGGACAGAGGGTGAATGTGACGACCCTGCCAATGCACTTAAAAATCTTGTATACAGGGCAAGAAGCGTATTAAAAAGCCAGCTTGGAATCAACCCTATAAAGACATTAATGGGAAGCTACTGCTGGAATGATAATGTTAATACAGTTATAGATACTGAGCAGTTCGAGAAGCTGTGCAACAGGGCAGAATGTGAGCCGGATATTAAAGAGCGTATATCATACAGTGCTTATGCAATAGACATTTATAAAAAGAAATTCTTTAATAAATATTCATATGAATACTGGGTTGTCACATTCAGCGTGTATTATCATTCAAGGTATCTAGAGGTTGTTAAAAATGTATTGCAGGATTTATATGGTGAGGGTGATTATGACAGGATTGAACAAATCGGACATAGAGCCATAATGATAGATGGATTAGATGAAGATATACAATTCTATTATATTAAGTCACTGATTGCTAAGAATAAAATAGCAGAAGCGGCAGGGCATTATGAGAAGGTGAAGGATTTGTTAAAAGAACAGCTTAATGTAAGCCCTGGAAGAAAGTTAATGGAACTATATAACCAGCTTCTTATAATGACACATTCAGCCAGATCGGATATAAGGACTGTAAGAAGAGAGCTTTATGCAGGCAGGACAGCTTTAAAGGGGGCTTTATTCTGCGATTATAATAGTTTTAAGAAAAGCTTTGAATTGGAACTTAGAAGAAGACAGAGAAGTAATTGTTTTTTTACAATTGTGCTTGTCACTGTAAATGGCAGGAACAGCGCACATATAAAGAATACATTGCTGGCTTCATTAAGGGAAGGAGATCTGATTTCACAGTACAATAAATGGCAGTATGTGATTATGCTTACGCAGTGTGATTATAACAATGCGTTAGTTGTTGTCAGAAGGATTAAAGGAAATCTTAGAGTAAAAAAGCTTGATGAGAGTATAGAGTACGCAATAGAAAGAATACAGTAGTAATGGAAAGGTGAAAGGAGCTGACATGGGAATTAACTGGAAGCACAGGAAGGTTATTGTTTCTATTGTGATGTGTGTGTTATTGTGTGTGACAGCTATAACAGCAATGATGTATACAGCATTTGGAGCAGGCAGCAGTAATATAAAAAATGTTAATGCAATACAGGTGTATTCTAATGATAAGGCAGGAAGTGCAGATACATCAGAAGGTACAGACACTACAGGAAATATGGATAAGGCAGGTAGTACAGATACTACGGGAAATGCGGATACACCAGGTGTTAGTAAATTGGCGGCATCAGATAACGTGCTTGAGGGATATTGCACATTTTATGATTATGTAGTTGCACCATATAAAGGAAATGTGTATGGCTGGGGTTATAAGGAATATCCAAAGAGAAGTATTAATACTTCATCTAATTACGCTGACAATGGAAAGCCAAAGCTTACTGTTGGAACCATAGACCAGAACTTCAGGGCTAACCAGCACAATTGTTACGTTAATGGACTTAATGTCAACACCTGTATATATTACAATGGTGGTATTAAGACAACAGGCTCATTCAGTGGAATAAAGAAAGATTATATGAATGCTTCTCAGGGAATTATTTATGGGCTTGATAAGGAAAATTATAAAAATGTATTGTTCAATGTTGATGAGCCGGGATTATTTTCTGATGCTAAGAAGACAGGAAAGACAATATATAACAATTATAAATTGACATTTGATAAACAGGATAATGGTAATGACAGCAGCACTTACACATTAAAAAGCGTAACTTCGCCATCAGGCGATGTGACATTGGCGGGAGATAATTTCTTCCCATTAAATAATGCGGACTCCAATGTGTTAGACTGCGGTTATAATGCGGCTGATGGACAGAAGGGTACTAACTATTATTTTGGAATGAGATATGATATTTCATTCTCGCTTAATGGTTATACAGGCGACCTTTTATATAAGTTCACAGGTGATGATGATTTGTGGGTATTTGTCGATGGTGAGCTTGTTCTTGATCTTGGTGGAATACATCCTGAATGTGGCGGTGATGTAGACCTCTGGCAGACAGGGCCTATAGCGAGGGAATTACAGACTGTTGCAAGCAGGGATAAAGTAAATATGTCAACTAACCACACAATAACAGTTCTTTATATGGAGAGAGGTGGTAATGCCTCTAACTGTAATATGAAGTTTATTGTTCCTAATTCAGCAAGAATTGATATTGCGGATAGTGGCAATCTTAATTTTAAAAAGATTGATGATAGGGGTAATGGGCTTGCTAATGCAGTGTTTGGAATTACAAGTAAAGATAATAAGGAAAATGCTTTAACTAAAACAAGTGTATCTGATAAGAATGGTATAGTAAGCTTTGATAATCTTCCAGTTGGAAAATACATTTTAAAAGAAATAACAGCACCAGACGGCTACACAGGTTCAGGTGAGGAATACAATGTCGAGGTTGTACTTGATGAGAATGACAGTTCAACAGCTATAGCCACACTCACTGACAACAGTGGAAATGTAATTGCTGTTACAAGAACTAAAGTACAGTATATAGACGGCAAGAAGAGTTATGCGGTTGAAAATGTATTTAACAGCAGTATTGTCAATACAAGAAATGTAAGCATAGAGGATTTTATCGTTGATAAGCAGGTAAGGGTAGAGGATTGGGATAACCGCACATATAAGATTAATCTTATGACAGGTATCAGCAATAATAATGGAAGCTATGCAGAAGGTGATGTGATTAATAATGTAATAATAAGAGATTACATTGATTCGCGATTTGACATTATAGCTGATAATAACGAGATAGTTACGGCTGATAAAGCGGCTGACCAGCCATACAGTGTGAATGGCGGTAATATAAAGTATGATAAGGAAAGAAATCTTCTGTATGTAGAATGGGATAACCAGTCAGTACAGTATTCTGATAGTAAGCTGTATACCTGGGAGAAAAGCATATTCGTAAAGGCAAAGGACAATTATATAGGTGGTAATAATGTCACGACTAATGCTTCGGCTTCTGGTGTAATTATCAATGGAGGTATTAAGGAATTCGATACACCGACGGTTAATGTAAAAGTCAACGGAACTCTTAAGTGCAGGGAAAATGTAATATTTTACGGAGAAAATATTACCTCAGCAGATTATGAAATGTCCGAAATGTTCAAACTTAACGGCAATATCCGTGAAGACGGAAATGCATTAACAGAGCAGGATTATTATACGGAGTGGTATGAGGATAATAATGGAACATTAGGAAGTGTTATAACTAAGGCAGATGTTATTAACAGAATTAATAGTAATGCCAGCACAGGAAGTGACAGCGTATATTATGTGAAAGGATTTTATAATGTAACACCTGTAAGTAATAGCGATGAGTGTACTATTAATACAGATGGACATATAGCAAGCAGCATAATATACAACAATGACGAGCCAGGTGATCATTATGGCAGTGATTGTGCGTGCTATAGAATAAAGGTTGTTAAGGGGCAGCTTGATATAACTAAATATATTGATGAGCAGTATATTGATAACAAAGTTATAAGAGCTAACCAGACATTTATATTCAGAATAGAGCAGTATGGTGTTGTGAATGAAGATAATACAGAGAACAAGGGTGCATTAGAGGCGGTATTCTATGCCACAGCTTCATTTGATGCCAATGGTGATGTATTGTCAGCGACAAGTACAGTGACTGGTTTAAAGAAAGGCTTTTATAGTGTTATAGAGGAAGAAAGCTGGACACCGGAATATACCTTAATTAAAAAGAGTGATAACTATTCTGGCAATGACTCCTATAAGGAATGTGAGGATATATTTATAGGAAAGAGAATAGATGGCACAAAACCGGAATTCTTCGGGCTTGATAAACTGCATTATGGAAATACTGCTGATGGAGATAAGGCACAGGTAGATTTTAGCAATGTTATTAAGAAGAATTATAACTGGTTAAGAGATGCAGCATCAGCAGTTAATAAGTTTATAAGATAATGCACGAGAGGGGAATATGAAAAAGTTTATAAAAATTGTCACGGATATTCTGTTGGTGATTGTGTTGGTTATGGCGGCAGTTCTATATATTCCAAGGCTTATGGGACTTAAGACTTATAAGGTGCTGTCGGGAAGCATGGAGCCTGAATATCACGTTGGAAGTGTTGTATATGTGGAAAAATCATTAATTGATGATATTGAGGTTGGTGATGTTATTACATTTTATATTAATGATAATACAGTCGTCACACACAGGGTTGTTGATAAAGATGATGACACTGAGAGCTTTCGAACCAAAGGAGATGCGAATGAGATAGAAGATGGCGGAAGTGTAGCTTATGATAAGGTTGTGGGGAAAGTGGTGCTAAACGTGCCATATCTTGGATACATTTTAAGATAGAGAGAGCCTTATAGGTATTAAGCTTCTCAATAGTTATACTGTATATTATGAATGGTTTACAGGTTATAAAATTTATAAAGTTCATAAGAGGTAATAATTAGAAAAAATAACTGGAAGGAAGTCAGAAGTATATGGGAAAGTTAAAAAAGACTGCACTGGTGGCTGGAATAACTGTATTACTTATGAGTGCTGCTGCCGGGACTGCTTATGCACTGCTTAATGCAAGGACAGTGACAGTGGCTAACCAGTTCGCAGGTGCGGTGGTTAATATAGGTGTAGTTGAGCAATTCACCGATGATAATACAATAATATATGAAGATATGGGTGAACAGCTTACGGATAATATTAATGACGTTTATGATAGAATCAAAGACGACAATACTACGAGAACCAAAGAAATAGCTGTAAAGAATATTGATTCGGATGAGTATCCAACAACTGATACTTATGTGAGAGTAAGGTTAGTACCTATGATTGTATATGATGACAGTAAGGAAAATATTAAGGCAGGAATTGCAGGAAATATAGCCGCTGTTGATATGAGGGGCAAGGTCAGTTATTCGTATGCCAATGAGTTAAAGAGTAAAGCTGATGTTGATAAAGCTATGAAGGATAATGAAGATTTAACCGGAAGCTGGTTCTATATGGATAATTCTTCATCTGACGATAATGAGAGATATTATTATTATAGTGTGCCGGTTGCACCGGGGGATATGACATCACGTTTGATTAATAAGGTAACATATACAGGTGATATTCCAGAAAATGCACATTTTGAATTAAAGGTACTTGCAGAGGGGGTGTCTTCTAAGCAGGAAGACAGCAGGGCAGACTGGGGCTTATAGTTATGCAGTTTAATGCTGATATTATTGATTATATTATAGCAATGTAATATTATTCTATATTTGAAATATAAATATATAGTAAATACTACAGGGACTAAGGTACAGATATAGTACTTTAGTCCCTAATTATTCATACTTTTTTCATAAACTTCTATTGCCTTGTATAAAGGTATATTGTATAATGCAGTTTATGTTTGGAACTTATAATATTTAATTGAGAGCTAATAAAGATTAAGAAGGTAGTATAATGGTTAATAAAGATCTTAAGAAAAACAGTAAGATAAGAACAGTAAATATGATGATACAGAGTGCATTGATTATTATACTTATTGTATTGGTTGCTAATATGATGGTAGAGATTAAAAATCTTCAGGGAACTGCAAGAGTAATTAATTATGCAGGACTTGTGAGAGGTGCAACACAGAGGGCAGTTAAGCTTGAGGTTATCGGTAATTCCGATGATGAGCTAATAGAATATCTTGATGATGTCCTTGCAGATTTGAAGTATGAAGATGGTGAGTATAATCTTGTAAGCTTACGCGATACAGACTACCAGAAGAAGCTTGATATACAGATTGATTACTGGGGTAAGCTTAAGAATGAGATTAATAATGTAAGGGAAAACGGAGTTGATAATTCAGATATTGTTGATATGAGTGAGATGTATTTTTCGCTTGCAGACCAGACAGTATCTGCGGCAGAAAGATATTCAGAGGATATAGCCGACAATATCCATTTTATAGAGACAATTACAGTTATTGATATGGCAGGGCTGCTTTTACTTATAATTATTCAGATGATACAGGCAATTATAATTGTAAGAAAGAATAAAGTGCTTGAACAGAAAGCATATCTGGATGCTCATACAGGACTTCCTAATAAGAGCAGATGTGAAGAGGTATTCCACGATTTAAGATTTCTTGACAGGAATGTTGCTTGTATAATGTTTGACCTTAATAATCTGAAGATTGCAAATGACACATTAGGACATTCTGTTGGTGACCAGTTGATTGTTAATTTTGCCAATATATTAAGAAATGTCATACCGTCAAAGGAATTTGTTGGAAGATATGGCGGAGATGAGTTTGTTGCAGTTATCAGGGATATGCCTAAGGAAGATGTTATAGGCGTGCTTGAAAAGTTAAAGGAAAAGGTTGAGGATTTTAACGACCACGGAAAGAATATTAAGATAAGTTATGCGTATGGCTGGGCATTTTCTGATGATTATACAGAATGTACGCTTAGAACATTGTTTGACAGGGCGGATAAGCATATGTACGAGAATAAACGCCTTGTAAAATTAGCACAACAATAAAATATTAATTTATACAAAATTAATAAAAATAAACTGTGTATAAAGCAGAAAGTGTGTAATGTGCATAAGTTTTGGATTGATTTTTTGCACTAAAAATGAGATACTTAGTACAAAAGCGGCGTGTCCGTTTAGTAAAAGAAGGAGGAGAGTTATGAAAACAAAAACAAGACATAGAGTGCTGGCATTTGTTATGGCTGCACTTATGGTCGTTGGAATTATGCCTTTTTCAATGTTGACAGGCATTTTTTCAAGTAAAGCACAAGCAAAGACAGTGACAGCATCCATTGACATTTCAAAAGGACTTGAAGCTGGAAAAGTATATGGTGATGACAGCATTGTTAAATTAGAAGTGTTAGCTGATATGCCAGTAAAGGAAGGTTCAGG